>Ga0207674_10000028_pt1 | contig 149277 bp, 135 predicted proteins | sample KBSCornC72_FD_184303 | JGI IMG/M metagenome (GOLD analysis project Ga0207674, IMG submission 184303) | Corn rhizosphere microbial communities from Kellogg Biological Station, Michigan, USA - KBS Corn C7-2 (SPAdes) (version 2) | ecosystem: Host-associated > Plants > Roots > Rhizosphere > Soil ...
CGTCTGGGCCTCGACGACGTTGTAGCCGACCTCAGCCGCGCGCTCGATCTTCGCGGTTGTGCCGTCGATATCCAGTTTGGTGGCGAACGAGAGCAGCGGCAGTCCGAGGAACTCGGCGACGGCGCTGGGCACGATGCCACCGTACGAATCGGCGGCGGCGCTGCCGAAGAGCGCCAGATCGAAGCCGATGTTTTGGAGCGCGGCTGCCAGCACGCGCGCGGTGGCCACGGCGTCAGATCCAGCCAGCGCCGCGTCGGTCACCAGCACGCCACGGTCAGCCCCCATCGCCAGCGCCTTGCGAATCGTATCGGTGGCGGTTTCTGGCCCCATGCAGAGCACGATGGTCTCGCCGCCGTGTTTCTCCTGCTGGCGCAGACCCTCCTCGATACTGTATTCATCGAACGGGTTGATGATCGCGTCCTCTTTGCGCCGCTCCAGTCGCATATCGGCGCCGAAGCGTTTCTCCGCCGTGGTTGACGGCGTCTCCTTCATGCAGATAACAATCTTCACCGGGTCGTACCTCCAGATACCGCTAGCGGCCTGCGCAGAGTATCAGCGGCCAGCACGCAGTCGCGGGTCACCGAAACAGTCAGGTGTTAGCTGGGCCGCTCTCGCGGCGATGAGTCGAGCGGTGGGTCGCCGACCGGCTGGAATCGTTCGGCAGGTATGAAAGCCGATGATATGAGCGCCGAAAGCATACGAGACGAACGCCCTTGTCCGCTCAAGACAAATCAATGGAATTGTAGCTGGGCCGGGAATAGCCTGTCAATGTGTAGCTAGCTGACGCGCCGGGCTGCGAATTCGCTCGGCGGTTGCTATCATCGCCCCGTAGTGGCGCGTTCCTACCGGTTGCGGGTTGCCCTGTGGTGCTGCGTAACGCCTGCGCTGTCCCATTGGACAGGGTTTCATGATGAAGTCAGGTGGTACGATATTCTTCATACACTGATGAGAAGCGTGATACCGTGACAGAGCACAGATTGTGACAGTTCCGTGAGGGTGGGGGAGCACATGGGGAGCGTGCGCGCCTGGGTCAGTGGGCGCAGGCCGACGTTGCCGGACTATTCGCGTAACGTCTACCTGATCCTTCTCTATACGCTGGGCAAGGGCTTCCAGATTTTTATTGGTCAGGTCACGACCAATCTCTACGTCTATAGCCTGGGCTACCCCAAAGACTTCATCGGACTGGTCGCCGCGATGCCCGCGATCGGCGCGCTGGTGGCGGCTGTTCCGATTGGGCTGATGGCCGACCGCATCGGACGCAAGCCGCTGCTCTTGATTAGTGGCGTGCTGAACCCGATGGCGCTGGCTGCGATTGGCCTCAGCACATCGCCGTCCTCACTGTTGATTTTCAGCTTCTTGAATGGCGTGTGCTCATCCGCCTACTGGGTGACGATTCTGCCAATCCTCACCGAAAGCACGCGCGAAGATCAACAGGTCGGCGTGTTCGCGATCAACAGCTTCTTGTTATTGGGCGTCGGCGCGATTGGTAGCTTGATCGGCGGTCTCATCCCGGAGCTGGTCTCGATCATCATCAATCAGCCCGCGCTCTCGCCGATCCCCCTGCGTTTCGGCATGCTGGCGGCGGCCGCCGTGACATTCCTGCCGGTTCTCCCGCTGTTCACGCTCGATGAATTACCCTCGTCACGAACGAGAACGGAGGCGGCTGCCATTCCTGCTCCCATGCCAGAGACGACCGATCCGCATGCTGAGCCTGCGCCGCAGCCAGCGCCCGCGCCACAGCGGATGGAGCGGAAGGCGCTAGTCATACTGTTCATGAAGCTGCTGCTGCCTGATATCCTGGCGACCACAGGCGAGGGAACGGTGGTTGGTCTGCTCCAGCTCTACTTCGTGCTCAAGTTCCATATGCAGCCTGGCTCGCTGGGCGCGCTCTTCACGCTGGCGGGCCTGATCGGAGGGGCGACCGCGCTCAACGCGCCGCGCATCGTGCGCCGCTGGGGCAAGCTCCGCACGGCGACGACGATGCAGTATCTGAGCGCCCCCGCGATGCTGCTGACTGGGATCGCGCCAGTGCTGCCGCTGGCCGCCGCGGGGGAGTTCTCGCGGATCGTGCTGCGCGGCCTCTTCGACCCTACCTACGCTGCCTTCACGATGGAGCAGGTCTCTTCACGCTATCGTGCGACGCTGAGCGGCTTCTATAGCGTCACCTGGAGCCTCGGCTTCGCCATTGGCCCGACGCTCGCTGGCTGGATTTTCCAGCAGTTCGGCACATTGCCCGTATTTATCGTTGGCGCTATCTGTCTGACGAGCGCGGCAACGCTGTTGCGGCTCTTCTTTGGCACAGGCTCACGTCCAACAGCGACGAACGGCGCTACGGGGGACACCGTGGCGATTGAGAATGCGCCTGCCAGCAGCGCGCCCGCCCCTGCGCACTGAGCGCGCTGTGTTAGAATGCCTGCGGACAATTGGCAAAGGCGCTATGGCAGCGCAGCCGATTCGAGGAGGAGACGGGCAATGACTTCATCTCAGGCGGACTCAGGCGCAGCGATTCCTCAGACGGAGGTGGTCTTCCTCCTCGACTGCGACAACACCTTGCTCGATAACGACGCCGTCAAGACCGATATGGACGCGCAATTGCGCGAGTTGCTGGGCGTCTCGGTGGCCGAAACGTTCTGGCGTGAGTACGAAGAGGTGCGGCGGCTGACCGGCACGGTGGACCTGCCGCTTACCTTCGAGCGCGTCGAGGAGCGTCACCCCGACCCCGCCAGCGCGGCGCTGCTTCGTTCCATCATCATGGATTATCCGTTCGCCAGCCGTATTTTCCCCGAAACCATGGCGACCATTGCCTATCTGAAGACACTTGGCCTGCCCACGATTGTCTCCGATGGGGATAGCGTCTATCAGCCGCATAAGATCGAGCACAGCGGGCTGGCGGCGGCGGTCAATTGGCAGGCGGTGATCTATGTCCACAAAGAAGACCACATTGACGAGATCATGGCCCGCTGGCCTGCGCCTTTCTACGTCGTGGTGGATGACAAGGGGCGCATTCTCACTGCGCTCAAACGCCTGATGCCCGACCGATTCGTGACGGTGCATGTTGCGCAGGGCCACTACGCCCAGACAGCGCCACCTGAGACGCCACCGCCCGATATCAGCATCGCGTCCATCGGTGAGTTACGCGGCTTCACCCTCGCTGATTTCCGCGCCCACCTGCGTCCGCGCTAGTGCGTGACGGCTGCCCGCGCCACTTTGAACGAATGGGGCGAGTTTTGCGGGGTGTCCATGCGACCTTTATAGTGGCGCTCGACCCAGTCGGTCAGTTGACGCACCGATTCGGCGAACGCATCGTCGGGCGCGGGCCAGGTGCGCGACCAGGTGCGACTGGCAATGTATTGCAGCGCCGAACGAGGCGTCTGCTCCACCTCCCAGGTGGTCAGCGTCTCGACCGTGACAGCCAGCCCGCGCCGCGTCAGCTCGTCCACAATCGCCTGGAAGCCCGGTGCGCCAACGGTGATGGGCGGATGCCCCAGCCGCGCGATGATGTCGCGCCACTGATCCTGGATGACCGCATGGGGATAGCTCCCACCATGCACATCCTGACCGATGAGCAGTGCACCGCCGGAGCGAATGACTCGCAGCGTCTCGTCTAGCGCCTTGCGCCATTCGGGCACGAGGTGCAGCACATGCACTCCCACCGCCGCATCGAAGCTGTCGTCGGCGAAGGGCAGTGCCGTCATATCCGCCATTTCCAGCGTCAGTTTGCCCCATGAGCGTTCCGGCTCCGCCGCCTGTTGTTGCGCCAGTTTCGCGCGCAGGCGCTCGACCATCAGCAGCGAGATATCCACTCCGGCGATGTTCACTCCATTGCGCAGCAGGGGTAGGGCGATACGCCCGGTGCCGATTCCGATCTCCAGCAGGCGACTACCGGCGGCTACCGGCCCCACACGCATCAATCCCGTGGCAATGCGCTCCGCCACCTCGGCAGAGTACCCGCGTGTGTCATCATAACGGTCGGCGACGGGATCGAATGAAATAGAGCCGGACATAGCGCCACCCTTCACTGTTCTTGAGAATAACAACCCCGAAACACGAATAATGCCATTCCGCGGGCCGTCAGCACTCCTCGGTTGGCGGCAGACCGCGCTGCTTGGAGAAGCGTACCGAGGAGATGGTATAGCCACGGCTGCGATAGAGCTGGAGCGCCGCCTCGTTGTCGGGTGAGGTGGTCAGCTCGACATTGGCGAACGCATGCTCTTCGAGAAAGTAATGCTCTGCCGCATCGAGCAGATGCATGGCGACGCCGCGACGGCGCGAGGCGGGATGCACGAGCAGCTCATGGATATACCCGACCAGCTCTTCGCGCTCCGGCTGCACCTGGGCAGTGGCCAGTAACAACCCGACCAGCATCTCCTCCTCGCCCGTGCCCTCGACCGCCACCCAGAGCAGCCCCTGGCCCGTCTTTAGCAGCGCCAGGCTTGCCCGGCCACGCGCGGTTGCGGAGGGAATCGATGTGCGTGCCGCTATCCGGTCGGCATCGTTTGCCAGGCGGACACTGATGGGCCGCTCGCTCACGGTGGTCACGCTGCATTACCCTTTCTACGTCAGGGACGTTTCCGCGCGCCGCACAGCCAGCAGCGTCATTGATTTTAGTATATCAAACGTTGTGCCAGAACTTGACGCGCTGCTCTATCGTGGCTACGCTGTGTGCAACGTGGCAGACTGGTCAGCGAAAGGGGCATCGTGTGAACGCGGATGAGACAGCGAGCTCGTCGGATACGCCTGCGGTGAGTGATGAGACTACGCCGTTGCGCATTGGCATCGTGGCCGATGCGCCAACGTTTCCTGGTAAGTGGGACGCCATCCGAGAGAGCGTTCGCGTGGCCGATAGCCTGGGCTATGATTCTGTCTGGCTGGGCGAAGCCTGGGGCTATGAGCTCTTTACCTCGCTGGCCGATCTACTGCGGGTGACGACGCGGATGAAGCTGGGCGCGGGCATTGCCAATATCTTCTCACGTTCGCCCGCCGTCATCGCCACCGCCGCCGCGACACTGGACGAGCGATCAGGTGGACGCATGGTGCTAGGCCTAGGCTCGTCCGGGCCGCAGGTGGTCGAGCATTGGCATGGTGTGCCATTCTCACAGCCCCTCCAGCGGACGCGCGAGTACGTTCAGATTATCAACGCGATTCTGCGCAGGGAGCCGCTCAACTTCAAGGGAGAGATCTTCTCGCTGGAACGCGGCTTTACCATTCGCTTCACGCCGCTTCGCGACCATATCCCCATCTACCTCGCCTCGCTTGGCCCGAAGAATATTCAGTTGGCCGGAGAGGTGGCCAACGGCATCCTGCCTGTCTACTGGCCCGCGCGGGACTATCCAGAATTGCGGGCGCAGCTCGATGCCGGTTCGCAGATGGCCGGACGACCGGCAGGCTCGGTGAGCATCGCGCCGTATCTCACGGTGGCCATCGTGCTGGATGAGGCGGAGCGTGCCGCGGCACGTCTGCGCGCCGCCGGGCCGGTTGCGTTCTACGTTGGGCGTATGGGCACGTTCTATGCAGACATGCTCAGTCGCCATGGATTCAACGAGGATGTGGCCGCGATTATCAAAGGCTGGGAAAGTGGTCACAAGAGCGCGATTGCCGCGGTAAGCGACCGATTGCTCGATGCCACGGCTATTGTCGGCACGCCAGATGAGGTAGTGGCGCGGCTGCGTGCGTGGCAGACGCAGGGCATGAATGAGCCGCTCATCAGCATGCCCGATGGCACGCCAGACCAGGTGGCGGCCCGGCTGGAGGCGCTTGCCCGCGCGGCTGGGCTGCACTGACGGCAGCCGCTGCTCCTTGACGAAGCGCCCGCATGTATGCTAAGGTGAGAGCACATCGGGGCGTAGCGCAGCCTGGTAGCGCACCACAATGGGGTTGTGGGGGTCGGAGGTTCAAATCCTCTCGCCCCGACCGATCACAGCGGCTTCCTAGTTCAGTCTGGGGGCCGCTGTTTGTGTTTGCACAGAAGGAATCCGCTCAGTTGCCCGGCTTTCGTCTGGTCGAGGCCGGAACGACGTTGCAGGTCTGAATCTGGCAGGTGGTGAACCATGGCGGTGCGTCTGGCAGCTATTCAGGCATCGGTGGCGACAACTTGGACGTTTGTCCAATCTTCTCCGACATCACCCGCGATGGCATCTGGCATCTACACAGCAGCGCTGTATAGTCTGCATGCATTACTCCAGGCTGATGGCGAGCCGATGATGGGCTGGTGGCGCGCGGCGCTTTTGCTGAGCGACCTGAGCCGCGGCATGCTGCTCGATACGCTTGGCGCCACCTCGCTGGCGCAGGGCGAGCTGCGACTTGCGGCGCTGCGCGATCTGCCTGAGATCACTATGCTTGGCAGCCTGGACGACATTCACACGTTTATCAGCGGTGCGACTGGTGTTGGCGCGCCTCGCTACAACGCGGGCGATATTATCGGCTGCTGCACCGTCTACTGGGCGACGATGGTGGCGCTGGTCTCCGCTCCTGTGTTTCGCGGGTTTCCGGGCTATGCGAAGGCGATGGCGCCGCTGCGCGAAATTGTCGAACAGACGCCACCACCACTGCCGATCATCGGGCAGGGAATCGACGAATTCGCGTGGCAGCTCCGTCACGCGCTGGATATTGTGCTGGCGATCAAGGGCTAGCACAGACAGGCCATTGGGCCTCTTGGACGCGGCCGATGGCACTCGATTATTCCACAGACGCTTCTACCCTGGGCATGCGTCTGCACGAGAACCGACCATACGGTGAGGATGAGGAGCGAGAGATGACACAACAACGTTCGGGTGGCGCGATAGACTGGCGCGAGTGGCTGAGGCGCTGGGATCGCCAGCAGACACGCTACCTACCCTTCCGCGAGGAACGCTTCAACGCGATGTTCGACGCGCTGGAGGCGCTGCTGCCGACAGCGTTTGTCGCGCTCGATCTGGGGTGTGGCCCTGGCTCGCTCAGTCAGCGCCTGCTGGCGCGGTTTCCGAATGCGCGCGCCATTGCGATAGACCAGGATCCCTTGTTGCTGGCGATGGGCCAGGGCGCGCTCGGCGATATTGGTGGGCGGCTGCGCTGGATAGACGCGAATCTGCGCGAGCCTTCCTGGCGCGAGCAGATCGGCGTGGAATCGGTTGATGTGGCGCTCAGCACAACGGCATTGCACTGGCTGCCTCCTGACCACCTCGTTCGCCTCTACACCGAGCTGGGGACGCTGATTCGCCCTGATGGCCTCTTTCTCAACGGTGACCACATGGCCGACGCGCCTGGCATGGAGCCGTTCGCGCGGGTGCGGGATCTGGTCAACCAGCGTGAAGAGTGGGCTGCCGAGCAGGACGGTGCTGAGAGTTGGCGCGGCTGGTGGGATGCGGTCGCAAGCGAGCCAGCGCTCGCCGGGCTCGTCGCTGAGCGCGAGCGCCGCTTGCCCGAGAGCGCTCACGGCGACTTTGAGCTGACCTACGAGCTTCACGTCGCCGCGCTCGGTAACGCGGGCTTCCGCTCGGTCGGCGTGCTCTGGCAGCGCCTCGACGACCGCGTTCTGCTCGCAGTGCGGTGAGCAAACCGCTCTCTCCACCACGCGAAGCGCGAGCCAGATGTGAGGTCTGGTCATCGGTCGGCTTGCTACTGCGGCGGCAGTGTCAGTCCGATCAGCTTGTAGACCAGTTTGGCCGCGACGACCGGGCTGACATGCCCCTCGACTAGCGGCGAAAGCTCCACGACATCGAAGCCGATGATCGTCCGTTGCGCCGCGACCGCGCTGAGCAGGTCCATGACCTCGTACCAATCTAGCCCTCCTGGCTCCGGCGTTCCGGTGCCGGGCACGAGCGATGGGTCGAAGGCGTCGATATCAAAGGTGAGATACACCTCATCGCCCAGCGATGTCACCACCTCATCAATCCAGCCGCGGTCGTTGCGGAAGCGCCGGGCGGCGATATCGCTGGCCAGCCAGAGCGGCAACTGGCGTTCCTTGATCAGCTGCATCTCCGGGGCGCTGATACTGCGCATGCCCACCTGAGCGGTGCGCCCGCAGACATCCAGCACGCGGCGCATGATGGTGGCGCTGCTGAGCGGATTATCCTCGTATGACTCGCGCAGATCGGTGTGGGCGTCGATTTGCAGCACAGACATCCCTGGATACCGCGCGGCAAAGGCGCGTATCACGCCGATGGAGATGGAGTGATCGCCGCCGAGTGTGGCCACGAATTTGCCGCGATCCAGCAGCTGGCCCGTAACCTGCTCGATGCGATTGGTCATTGCCGCCGCATTGCCCATGATCGGCTCAATCGCGCGCAGGGTATGGATGCCCACCTCGCAGGGGCTGCGACGTAACTCGGTGTCATACAACTCCAGATTGCGCGAGGCATCGATGATCGCCTGCGGGCCTTCGCGTGTGCCGGGCCGATAACAGGTGGTCGCATCGAAGGGCACGGGAACGACCACAACGCGCGCCGTCTCGAAGGCAGTCTGCTCATCGTCGAGATGCATAAATCCGCGGCCGGGCGCCAGGACATCATCTAATTCGGGCAAGACACTCATCGTGATTCTCCTCGTTTACTTCCCAGGGAATGCATGTGACGCAGACACGTTGCAAGGGAGCAAGATGTGAATATATCGGCGGTGACGCGCCACCGACAACACGCCGTATCACTGGCAAAACACTGTTAGTATACGCCAGTTGACCGCAAACTCATGAGGTGGGCATGAAACTTGCTGTGCTCAGGGAGTGTGGTGGAATTCCGTGGACTTAACGCTCACTTGCGGAATCACTCCACTGGGGGATACAATGAGGATGTTGGTGAACTGACACGGCTCCCCCCGGTGGCTTTCAGGCAGAGATGGTTCCTCCGCGTTGAGTGCCGGAGCGTCCGTAGAACGGCGCCACGAGCGAGTTGGTAGAGTTTGTTTTTGAGAAAGCTGGCCTCCCCGGCCAGGCATGAGGACTGAAGGAGCCTAGTGGCCACCAGGATTTACGTAGGGAATCTGCCCTACAACACGGACAATCAGCAGCTTGCGCAGCTTTTCGGCGCGTTTGGAGAGGTTTTGGACGCCGCGGTCATTATGGATCGCGCCACCGGTCAGAGCAAGGGTTTCGGATTTGTCGAGATGGCCGACGATGCGCAGGCGCAGAGCGCCATTCAGGCGCTCAACGGCACAATGGTCGGTAACCGGACGATTCGTGTCAACGAGGCTCAGCCGCGTGCTGAACGTGGTGGTGGCGGCGGCTATGGCGGTGGCGGCTATGGCGGTGGCGGCGGCTACGGTGGCGGTGGCGGTGGTGGCTACGGCGGAAGCAGCTATGGCGGCGGTCGTGGTGATCGCGGCAGTGGCCGTGGCGGTCGTGGCGGCGGCTATGGCGGCGGCGGTTATGACGCCGGTGGCCGCGGACGTAGCGATCGCTGGTAGTAGGCACCAGCTCAACACGGTCTGTCGCCTGTTGACATAGGCGCGGATCGCGCGTAAGCCGGGTTCTCCTGATTGGGAGGATCCGGCTTTGTGCTATCTATGCCCCACCTGTTCTTCACATGCATCTCACCGGTTGCGTTCTTCGGTGAGGTTTATACGTTCTACACGGTCTACAGGTCGGCGGAAGCGAGCCAGGTGCGTCCCTGCTCGATGCGAAGCCGACCGGAGAGCAGCCATTCGAGCGCCAGCGGTAACAGCCGATGTTCCTCGGCCAGAATGCGCGCCGAGAGGCTCTCGACGGTGTCGTCGTCCAGCACGGGCACGGCTGCCTGCGCGACAATTGGCCCGGCGTCTACATCGGCGGTGACGATATGCACCGTGCAGCCGCTGACCTTGACGCCCGCCGCCAGCGCGTCCGCCTGCGGTCTGGGGGCCATTCCTCCCGCGAAGGCTGGCAGCAGCGATGGATGGACATTGAGGATGCGGTCAGAATACGCCGCGACGACACTGGCATCCAGAATGGGCTTGTAGCCGGCCAGCGCAACCGCCTGCACCCGTACTTCCCGCATCGCCGCGATGATGGCGGCTCCCGCCTCTGCGCGCGACGCAAACGATTTTGGCGCGATCACGCGCGTCTCTGCCCCATGTTCGCGGGCGATGTCGAGGGCGGGCGCGTCGGCACGGCTGGAAATGACCAGCGCCACGCGTGCGTGTAACTCATCTTGCTCTATCGCGCGAAAGATCGCCGCGAGGTTGCTGCCGCGCCCAGAGACCAGTACCGCGAGCCCTGGAAGAGCCGACGTTTCTTTGCTCATGCGAGCCCCTCAACTACGACGCGAACGCCGGTATCGGGTGTGGTTATTACCTCGCCGACGCGCCGCCCGCCAGCGGTCTCTGTCTGTGCCAGCACGTGCGCTTCATGGACGGGGCGGCAGAAAATCAGGAAGCCAAGACCGAGGTTGAAGACGCGCTGCATCTCAGCCCACGCGATATCCCCCTGGCGCTGGATCAGCCGGAAGATGGGCAAGACATCCCAGGTCGAGGCATCGAGGCGAACGGACAGCCCCTCAGGCACGACACGCGGCAGATTATCGGTAAGGCCGCCGCCAGTGATATGCGCCATCCCCGTCACTACCCGATCGTTGACCAGCGGCAACACCTCGTGGAGGTAGGAGCGGTGAGGCTGCAGCAGCTCATCGCCGAGCGAGCGGCCGAGCTCAAGGACCGGCGCATGCAGGTCGGCGTCGGCAAAGACGGCGCGGGCGAGCGAGTAGCCGTTGGTATGCAGGCCAAGCGAAGGTAGCCCGATGACTACGTCGCCCGCCTGGATGTTCTCGCCGCCGACGAGATGGTCACGCTCGGCCAGCCCGACGATGCATCCGGCGAGGTCATACTCGCCTGTCGCGTAGAAGCCCGGCATTGCGGCTGTCTCGCCGCCAATGAGCGCGCAGCCTGCCTCACGGCATGCCGCCGCAACCCCACCGACGATGGCCACCGCCTGGTCGGCATCCATTGCGCCCAGCGCGAGGTAGTCGAGGAAGAAGAGTGGACGCGCGCCACAGACGAGGATATCGTTGACACAGTGGTTGACCAGATCGGCGCCAACCGACCTATGGCGATTAAGCGCAAAGGCAATCTTGAGTTTGGTGCCGACACCATCGATGGATGAGACGAGCACCGGCTCGCGCAGTCCGCTGGTATCCAGCGCGAAGAGCCCGCCGAATCCGCCCATCGCTCCCAGCACCTGCGGGCCGTGGGTGCTGTGAATGGCAGTACGCATCGCCTGCTTCGCCGCATCGGCGGCATCGAGATTCACGCCTGCCCTGGCGTATGCCTCAGCCGACTGCGTCATACAGTATTCTCCTTGTGGCCGCAGGCATTACCGGGCTTGTTGAAACAATGTGATATATGTCTGACTCCCCTCGGCCATAAATTGCCGGAGTAGGGAGAGATGGGCCATAAATGGCCCTACTGGGCTTTCAAGCCCTTTCTGCGCCTTTACTCCGGCCTTTCAAGGCCGAGACTGCGCACTGTGCCAGCTATCGCGCATCCAGCAGGCGCAAGAGCTCATCGGCGCTGGCGCGGACCGTATGGCGGACGCGCCCTAGGCTGGCTGCGCTCTCTGCCAGGGTCACGACGGCAGCAAAGTCGCCGAGCGGCTCGACAGTGATGAGCGCGTGATCATACTCGCAGATCGTGCCAACGGTGAGGCTCTGGCCCAGTTCGCGCCCCAGCGCCTCCGCCGTGCCGAGCACACTGGCGCCCAGCGCGCCCAACGCCTCCAGGAAACGTGGATCGCCGCGTCCGGCCAGCTCGATGGGCAAGCCCTCGCGTCCAACCAGTACCGTGGCCTGGACCCCCGGTACCGTCAGCACTCGCCCCAGCACATCGCGCAGGCTTGCCATCCCAGCCCTCCACTTGTCCAGTCGTTCTCAATGCCAATCAATGCCAACGATACGTACGACAGCCGCGTTAGCGGGTGGTCGTCGCTGTCGCTGTCACCATCGGTTCCAGCGCGAATTTGTCCGCGTCGTCCATATTCACCGGAACTGGATATTTCCCGGTGAAGCAGCCCATGCAGAACGTCGCGCGTGGCAGGTCAATCGCCGCGATCAGCCCATCCAGGCTGAGATAATGCAGGCTATCGGCGCCCACTTCGCGGGCGATGTCCGCCGCATCGTCCAGGCGCGCGGCGATCAGCTCGGAGCGGCGGGCGACATCTAGCCCAAGGTAGCAGGGGAAGCGGAACGGCGGCGATGTGACGCCGAGATGCACCTCAACCGCGCCCGCATCGCGCAGCAGCCGGACCAGTTGCCGGGTGGTTGTGCCGCGCACGATGCTATCGTCGATCACCACCACACGCTTACCTTTGAGCACCGCGCCCAGCGCATTGTACTTCATCTTCACGCCCCGCTGGCGCAGATTCTGATCGGGCTGAATGAAGGTCCGGCCGATGTAGCGGTTCTTGATGAGGCCATCGGCGAAGGGCATCATACGCGCGGCGGCGTATCCGGCGGCGGCGGGCGAGGCGGAGTCGGGCACCGGAATCACGATATCCGCCGCGACGGGAAATTCCTTCGCCAGCTGCTCGCCCATCCGCTGGCGCGCCAGATAGAGCGAGCGATTGTTGATCGTGCTGTCGGGACGGGCAAAATAGATGTATTCGAAGAGACACGCCGCCATGCCCGCGGATGCCTGACCCTCGAACGCCTGCATGCCCTCTGGGCCATCGCTGCTGATCACGATAACCTCGCCCGGCTCTACGTCGCGGATAGACTCGCCGCCAACGGTCTCGATGGCGCAGGTCTCCGACGCGATCATCCAGTGGTTGTGGAGGCGGCCGATGGTGAGCGGGCGCACGCCGTGAGGATCGCGGATACCGATCACCTCATCTGGCGTGAGTAATACCAGGCTGTAGGCGCCTTCCAGTTGCGGCATCACGGCGCGAATCTTTTCGAGGTAGGTCTTGCCGGGCGCTCGGGCGATCAACAGGGCGATCAGCTCGGTATCGCTGCTCGAATGCGGCTTCTCGCCGTCGGCCAGCAGGCGTGCCCGTAGCGTCAGCGTGTTGGTGAGGTTGCCGTTGTGCGCGAGGGCGAATTCGCCGAGATTGCTCACCATGTAGACGGGCTGGGCGTTCTCGATGCGCGTGCTGCCGGTGGTGGAGTAGCGTGTATGACCGATGGCGACATGGCCGGTCAGACTCGCGATGGTCTCCTCTTTGAACACCTGGCTGACGAGGCCCATCTCGACATGACGGTGGAGCTGCTCGCCGTCGCCTGTGAAGATGCCAGCGCTTTCCTGCCCGCGATGCTGCAGGGCGAATAAGGCAAAGTAGGTGAGACGGGCGACATCCTCGCCCGGCGCATAGATGCCGAAGACGCCACACGCCTCATGGGGACGGTCTGGCTCGTCATTCAGCAGCGCATTCAAGGTATCGTCGTCAATCACGTCGCTATCCGTGCTACCAGGGTCGTCAGTCAGCATGTCGTCAGCCACCACAAACTCCCTGCCAGGCTGGCTGCCCAGATTGGGTCGCCCGCTGGCCGCGCGGGTGCGCATGCGCATACCTCTCTTCTGGTTGTCCACTGGCTATGAATCCTATGAATCTATCGCTACCAGATGACGGAACCACCTCAATCTTACCGCATGCCGCCGGACATCTCCAAACCCGATAGTCCTGTGCAGCACTGGCAGATATCTCCCAGAAGAAATGATGCTTGCGGCGCGAAGTGTCCGGGCGTACACTGAACAGTGCCATGTCTATTGCCGTAATTACTGATGTCACGAAATCATATGGCGCCGAGCTGATCCTGCAAGGCGTCTCCTTCCGCGTGGATGCGCGCGACCGCATCGGCCTCGTCGGACCCAACGGCGCGGGCAAGTCAACGTTGCTCAATCTGCTGGCGGGGCGATTGGAGCCGGATGCTGGCGAGATTGCCTATGCCCAGGGCACCATTGTCGGCTATCTGCCACAGGTGGCCGAGTTCAAGCCGCACCATACCCTCTACGAAGAGATGCTGGCATCGTTGGAGCATATCCACCTTTGGGAGCGCGAGATGGCCGACCTCGCGGCCAGCATGAGCGATCCTGGCGTGCTGGCCGATGGCGACAGGTATAGCGCCATCCTCGAACGTTATGCCGACTTGCAAGCGCGTTTCGAGCATGCGGGCGGCTATACGCTGGACCAGCGTGTCCAGCAGGTGCTGGATGGCCTCGGCTTCAGCCGCGAGCAGCAATCCGCCCCCGCCGAACACCTGAGCGGTGGCCAGCAGACCCGCGCCGCCCTGGGTAAGCTGCTGCTGCAAGAGCCGGAGCTGCTGCTGCTGGACGAGCCAACCAATCACCTCGATCTGGCTGCGCTGGAATGGCTGGAGGGCTACCTCAACGCCTGGCAAGGCGCGGTGATCGTCGTCTCGCACGACCGCTATTTCCTGGACCGCGTGACCGAGCGCACCATCGAGGTGGATCGCCACCGGGCGGAGGTCTATCCCGGCAACTACACCAAATTCATCCAGCTGCGCGCCGAAAAGCTGGAGCGCTGGGCCAAGGATTATGAGGAGCAGCAGGAATACATCGCGCGGACCGAGGAGTTCGTCCGCCGCTATAAGGCAGGCCAGCGCAGCAAAGAGGCGCGTGGTCGCCAGAAGATGCTCGACAAGCTCGAACGCATCGAGCGGCCGCCGATTGCGGGCAAGCTCAAGTTCCACATGGGCGCGCAGATCGAGTCGGGTCAGATTGTGCTGACGACCGACAAGCTGGTGGTGGGCTTCCCGGCCAGCGCGCGGGGCGCCGATGTGCGTGTGCGGGTGGCGGATATGCAGGTGGAGCGGGGCGAGCGTATCGGCCTGATTGGCCCGAATGGCGGCGGCAAGACGACGCTGTTGCGCACGCTGATCGGCCAGATCGAGCCGCTGGAGGGACGCGCCGTCCTCGGCCACAACGTGCAGATTGGCTACTATGCTCAGACGCACGACCACCTCAATCCGCGGGCGACGCTGCTCGACGAGATTCGCAATGCCAGCCATCTGAGTGAAGAGGGCGCGCGGAGCTATCTGGGACGCTTCCTCTTCAGTGGGGACGATGTCTTCAAGCCGGTAGGCGCGTTGAGCGGCGGCGAGCGCAGCCGTCTGGCGCTGGCGAAGCTGACGCTGCAAGGGGCAAATTTCCTGGTGCTGGACGAGCCAACCAACCATCTCGATCTGCCCGCGCGCCAGGTGCTCGAAGAGGTGCTGGCGACCTATGCTGGCACGCTGATCTTTGTCTCGCACGACCGCTACTTTGTGGACGCGCTGGCGACGACGGTCTGGATGCTCGAAAACGGAGCGATTACCTCCTACGTTGGCAACTACAGCGCCTGGCGCACGCGTAAGATGCTCGCGCAGAATGCCGCCGCAATCCAGGCGTCGCGCGAGACAGCCTCTACGCGGCGTGTGAGCCAGCGTGGTGGTGAGGCCACAGTAGCCCAGGCGCGCACAGTAGACCAGGTGGAGATGGACATCAGCGCGCAGGAGGCGACGCTGGCGCGGCTGGAGCAGGCGCTCGCGGAGGCCAGCGCTGCCGCCGATGTCACACGCATCAACGAGCTTGCGGCGGAGTATGAGACCGCCCGCGAACGACTCGACGCGCTCTACCAGCAGTGGCAGGAGCTGGCAAGCTAAGCGGCATCGGGGCTGTCTCGGCCTTGAAAGGCCAGAGTAAGAGAGCAGAGGGCGTAAACGCCCAATGACTACTGCCGCGGCATATTGGCCATTCATGGCCTTATTCTGCGTTACTCCGGCCATTTATGGCCGAGAACGTGCTAACCGACAAGGAACTCCAACATGACCGGCGAAGATGCCGCCATCACCATTCGCGATGCTGTGCCTGAAGACGCTTCCGCCATAGACACCGTGCTGCGAGCGCTCGGCTGGTTCACCCACCTCGACGATATCCCATCGGGCGAGTCGCAGGCGCGCATAGACCGCGTGATCGCCGAAAAGTGTTCCCCAGGCGGCGACAGCACGCTGCTTGTGGCGGAGTCCAGCGCACGTGGAGTGGTCGGCTATCTCTTCGTCCACTGGCAGCCCAACCTGATCTTTGGCGGCGAGGGCTACGTATCTGAGCTGTTCATCCTGCCCGAGGCGCGTGGCCAGGGTATCGGTGCTGCCCTGCTGGATGAGGCCAAACAGCGCGGCGTTGCCATGGGGTACCAGCGTCTCACCCTCTTCAACCGTCGCGAGCGCGAGTCTTACCAGCGCGGCTTCTACCCCAAGCATGGCTGGATCGAGCGCGACGACGCGGCGCTGTTCATGTATTACTTCGACGAGGAGTAGCGGCAACCGCCTATGGCCAGCCAGCGCCTGGTGTTTCAATCTCAAGCGCGAGCACCTGTCCGGTACATTCGCCGCCGCTCATCGCATCAGGCCACTTCGCCGCCACCATGAACAACGTCTTGCGGTCTACGCCTCCAAGCATGCAGGCGAAGCAGCCGCGGTCCAGGTTTACGGTCTGGAGCACCTCGCCGCCTTCACGCACGCGCACGCACCGGCTGGAGCCGACGTCGCCATACCAGACGGCGCCTTCCGCGTCCAGGCAGATGCCATCGGGGTGATCTCCAGGCGTTTCAGCCCACGTTCGCCGGTTCGACAGGCTGCCATCCGCCGCGATAGCGAAGGCGGTGAGCCTCTCGCCGTAAGACTCAGCGACGACCAGGGTAGTGTTGTTGGGAGTGACAGCCATGCCGTTAGGAAAGGCGAGGCCATCTGCGACCTGTCGTGCCTTGCCGTCAGGCGTCACCACGACGATGGTTCCGGGTGCGAATGCCGCGCCGGTTCCAAAGGCAAAGCCCAGGTTGTTGACGTAGATGTTGCCACGGCCATCCACGACGATGTCATTCCAGGGCGGCGCGGCGAGGCTGGTCAGGTCAGCGTGCGTCACCAGCGAGCCGTCAGCCTCCCGCCGCAGGAGCAGTCCATCGCGTCCAGAGACAATCAGCAGGCGCCCTTCGGGCAGAAAGTCAATGCAGAACGGAAACGACGGCACGCGAGCGATGACCTCACTCTTGCCTTCGGCATCGACGGCGATGACCTCCTGCGCGCCCCAGTCGGAGAACCACAGGCGACCTTCGTGCCAGCGAGGCGACTCGCCGAGCGCGATGCCGGTCATCAGGATACGCGGTTCGGGCATGGTAGCCTCCTCGTACTCATCACTGCTCAAGCACAGAAAGGATGTTGCCAGCCGAGTCTGTGAACCATGCGATATTTGGCCCACCGCCACGGGCGATGCCCTTCTCGTCTGTCACCAGGTCGCCAATGTTATAGTGTTCGAAATGCACGCCGCGAGCGGTCAGGTCATCTACCGTCTGCTCGATGTTGCTAACGGGAAAGTTCAGGATGGTAAATGTGGCTGGCACATGGTTATCCTTGGGATAGACAACGATAGTCGTGCCACCAGCGATGTGGAGTTGCAGCAGGCCGTTCGCCTCGGTAACGTCCAGCCCAAGTGTCTGACCATAAAACTCCTTCGCTTTTTCCAGGTCATCGACGGAAAATCCGGAAAACGCCGGGGTATTTTTGAACATAGAATCGCTCCCTTCCTTTGCTGTCGCCGGTTCATATGGTTCCATGGTTTCGCTGTTCAGAACATCGCAGCAAACAATGTACCAAGAAATTGGTGAGCCAGGCTTCTCCCATCTTGCTCATTTCATCGCCGTTGGTTCCCGCATCAGGCTGGGCACTGGTATTGCTGGCTGTAAGCGTTCCCGAATCCGCATATATCTGGTATTCTGAAGCCGCGTAGCGTGTGGCTGCGCGGTTTATTGTGCCTCGGCTGAGAGGAATCATCTATGCCGTATTATCTGGGGCTGACCGGCAACATCGCCTGCGGCAAGTCCACCGTGGGCCAGATGTTGCAGGCGCTCGGCGCGTATCGCTACATCGACGCCGACGCCATCGTACACGACCTGTATTTGCCGGGACAGCCGCTCGTTGCCCAACTGGCGCAGGAGTTCGGGTCGGAGATTCTGGACGCGAGCGGCGGGGTAGACCGCAAGGCGCTCGGCGCGCTGGTCTTCAACGATCTCGAGAAGCTGCGGCGGCTCGAAGCGCTTGTCCATCCCGCCGTGCAGGACGCCGTCATCGGTGAGATACGCCTGATACCCGACGGCCAGGTTGGCGTGCTGGATGCCATCAAGCTGATCGAGTCCGGGTATGCGTCGCTCTGCCATGGTATCTGGATTGTCCGCTGTTCGCCCGAAACCCAATTGCGGCGGCTGGTGGAGCAGCGCGGGATGAGCGAGGAGGAGGCGCGCGCCCGTCTGGCCGCACAGCCGCCTATCGAGCCAAAGCTCGCCCAGGCGACTGAAATCATCGAGAACGATGGCTCGCTCGAAGACCTGCAACGGCAGGTGACGGCGGCATGGGGTCGCTTCCAGGCGTCACTGCTGCCTCACGATGAGGAATTCGACGAAGGGGGCGATCCGTCGTGAGTGGAAACGCGTTATCGATCCGCCATACCAAGATCGTCTGCACGCTTGGACCGGCGACCTCCACCGAGGAGCGCGTCGAGGCGCTGATGCGCGCCGGGATGGATGTGGCCCGTATCAACTTCTCACATGGCACGCACGACCAGCACGCCGCGACCATCGCACGGGTGCGCGCGGTGGCGGCGCGGCTGAATTGTCCAGTCGCCATTCTGCAGGACTTGCAGGGGCCGAAGATTCGCACCGGCGCGCTGGAGGGCGGCAAGCCGATATTTCTGACCGATGGGCACCGTTTTGTGCTGACGACACGTCCCGTCATAGGAACGGGCAAAGTCGTCTCCACGACCTACACCGACCTGCCAAAAGATGTCAGACGGGGTGATACCATCCTGCTCTCGGATGGCGCCATCGAGCTGCGCGTGACGGGGGTGGTCAGGCAGGATGTGATTACCGAGGTCATCCACGGCGGCTCGCTTGCCGAGCATCAGGGCATCAATCTGCCCGGCGTCGCGGTCAGCGCACCAGCGCTCACCGAGAAGGACCGTGCCGATCTGGCCTTCGGCGTGGAGCAGGGTGTGGACTATATCGCGCTCAGCTTCGTCCGGCGGCCCGAAGATGTGACCGAGGCGAAGGAGTTGGTCGAAGAGACGCTGCGCAGGTTGCCGGAACCTTGCTCCCCCTCGCCGCGTGAGCTGCATCCCTCCGCCTATGCCGCCGAGCGCACCATCCCGGTGATCGCCAAGCTGGAGAAGCCCGAGGCGCTTCAGGCGCTCGATGCGATTCTGAAGGTTGCCGATGGCGTGATGGTCGCGCGCGGAGACCTTGGCGTTGAGCTGCCGCTGGAGCGCGTGCCGGTCATTCAGAAAGAGATCATCGCCAAAGCCAATGCGTACGGGCTACCTGTCATCACCGCGACGCAAATGCTCGAATCGATGATCGAGCATGCCCGTCCGACGCGTGCCGAGGCCAGCGATGTCGCCAACGCTATTCTCGATGGCACCGACGCCGTGATGCTCAGCGCCGAAACGGCCGTCGGCAAGTATCCTGTTGAGGCGGTGCAGGTGATGGCGCGTATCGCCTGCGAATCGGAGCCATTCTGCAAGCACGGCCCATTCGAGTACCATAACGGGCCGCGCACGCACGCGCACGCGGTTGCCAGCGCGGCGCACATCCTGGCGCGTGAGGCCGGGGCGCACCTGATCGCGGCGTTTACCCGCACCGGCACGTCGGCGCACTTGATCTCGAAAGAGCGCCCGGTGATGCCGGTCGTCGCCTATACGCCGTTCGAGCAGGTCTACCGGCAACTGGCGCTGTGGTGGGGCGTGATGCCGCGCCGGAGCGAACTACTGGGAACGACCGAGCAACTGATCGCCTGGGTAGACGAGCAGCTTCAGGAGGAGGGGCTGGTGCATCGAGGCGACGAAGCCGTGATTATGGGTGGCATGCCCGTTGCGGGCCGCGCGCGTACGAATTTCGTCAAGCTCCAGCACATCGGCGACGACTAGCCTCAGGCCAGTCCGTTCGTTCGGACTACTCCGCGGGCGCGGCAGCGTCGCGCGACCGGCGGAAACGCGCCCAGAGCCAGGGCGCCACGACAACACCGAGGATGCCGACCCACAGCGCCGTGGGAGTCCCAAAGAGCCGCCCCAGCAGCCGCGTACCGATCCATCCCCCCGCCAATGACAGCAGTGCCCCAGTCGCCAGCGTGGCCAGCCAGCCATTCATCCCGCCCACACCCCGCGCCGAAAAGCCAAGCCGCGCGCCCTGCGCCAGCAGGCCGAAGATGATGCCAAGAAGTATCCAGAAGAGCGAGAGTTGCAGCATGGCGCCAGTCCCCTTCCGCACGGAGCTAAACTGAGTGAAACAGAGCTAAATGGACGGTTCGAGCAGCGAGTAAACCACGCGATACAGCCGGAGTCCGTCGCCGAGAAGCGGCCCCAGCCCAAGCCCAGACTTCACCTCGACATGCTGGAAGATGCTGAACTCGACGAACTGGTGCGGCTTGCCCAGGCGGTCCAGCGCGGCGTTGAAGTCGCGCGACTCTGTAAATGGGACGAAGATATCGCTGCGGTCGTGCAGTAGATAGATGGGCGCGTTGATATCCTGCACAACGCTGCTAGGCGAGAGCGCCGCCAACAACGTGTGCATTTCGGGCGAGAGCGCGGCGACATTCGCCGCCGCCTGGTCTGGTTGGTCGCCCGCCAGCAGGTGATACGCCGCCTGGGTGGATGGCGTCAGTTGCGCAACCTGGTCGTCGCTGAGCGGACTGAACCCCTCGGAACAACTCCCCGTAAGGAGGTTCGCCTCCTGAGTGGGCAAGGTGGTGGAGATGGTGTTCGCCAGCACCCGTAGGGGTATGGGATCCGGGTTCCAGGGCTGTGTCTTGCCATCGACGACCAGCGCGCGCCGCCCAACATCCTGCAGCAGCGACTCGGCGTTGAAGAAGCCGCCGAAGAAGGTGAGGAATGCGATATGGCCCTGCATCTGTGGCTCGGCGGCGGCCAGACTGGCGAGCGCGCCGCCTGCGCTAAAACCGACGATGCCGACTCGATTCGCGCCGACGCCCGGCCAGGATTGCAGTCGCAGAACCGCCTGGGATACGGCGTCCGCATCCTTTGGCAAGAGCGCACACCCGATGAGCGTGTCTGTCGTCATGAGCATGGCGACGATCCCGACGCGTGCCATCCCCTCCACGAGATTGATGAGTTGTTGATCCTGGCGGTTGTCATCCACGCCGGGAATGATGACGACGCCCTCACGCGCGCCTGGAATCGGCGGGGTGGGCGCGGCAGGCTCGAAGACATCCAGGTAGACCGGGCCACTCTGTGAGGGGACGGTGAGCGAGGTGTGGCGTACGTCGTCGCCGTTGAATGTCAGGATCGTCGGCTGCGACGCGGAAACAAGCGCGGGCAGCAGCATCGCTGCCCGAAGCGCGCCACGCCCCTGTGGTATCAGAGTAGTGACAGCGCCGAGTAGGAAGGCGATCACCAGCACCACGCGCGCCAGCCAGCGTCCCACGGTTCCCAGGCGTTTGCGCGGGGATGATGAGACTGCGTTGTGACGAGGTTTAGGCGTCTGGGCATCGCCTGGGCTTTCGAGTGCTGGCTCGCGGGACATGACAGACCATCCCCTTACAATGTCGTGATTATGTCGTGTCTCGTGCTTCTTCTGCGGATTGTACGGCGCATATACGGCGCGGGAGTAGCATAACACACTGGCAAGCAACGCGAGCACGTGCTCCCTCGTCTTCACGAGTAGGATGGGAAATTTCTCAGGCGTGCACTCGAGGATTTGCTATACTGACGGGATGGGTAGTGGAGATGTGCACAAGTGGCATGGGAGCAGTCTATGGTTGGCCTGGTGGTTGGTGAGATGTCTGGTAGCGTCGCGGCGATTTTCTGGAGCCTGGGCGCGGCGCAACTGGATCTGTCCCCGACGGATCTCGGCCTGCGCGCCGGACTGACGCTCATCATCTTGCTGATTGCATTATTGCTCGGCCCGCGCATCTCCCGCAGCGTCAGCCGCGTCCCCTCGCTGATCGAGACGGCGCGCGTGCGGCGGGCGACCCGGCACGGCGCTCCCGCTGCCGACGCCGCGAATGGGACACAGAGCGCCAGCGCGCCCGAAGGCGTTGAGCTGGCAGATCGGCTAACCGGGATGAGCCGCTGGCTGGGCAGTCTTGTGCTCGTCTGCCTCTGGATCTTCGCACTTTACCTGATTGCCGTCATCTGGCTCGTAGACACACCGGTCGTGGCACCCAATAGCAAAACCTTGCTCCAGACCGTCCACGACTTCGTGGTAAATCTCGGCATCACCATGCTGATTACCATCCTGACGCTCGTCGTGGCGCGCGCGTTGCAGAAGAGCCTGATGGGCAGCCTGCGGCGCGGGCATGTCAATAGCAATCTGGTGGTGCTGGTGGGCCGGTCCGTCTTCATTGCCACTGTAGTCGTCGGCCTTATTGTTATTCTTGGCGTCTGGGGGCTGGGCATAGCGCTTCCGGTGACGATCATCGGTGCGATGACGGTAGCGCTGACCCTGGCGCTGCAAGATATCCTGAAGAATGTGGTATCGGGGGTGTATCTGCTGGTGGAGCGCCCATTTGTGATTGGCGACCAGATCACCATCGCAACGTATACAGGCGTCGTCGAAAACATCTACATTCGCGTGACCGCGCTACGGACGAGCGGTGGCGAGCGGGTGCTGGTGCCAAATGGCCTGCTGTTTAGCTCGCCGGTCGTCAACAACTCGTTCTCGCAGCGGCGCCGGGTCGGCCTGCTCGTGACAGTACCCGATAACGGTCCGGATGCGACCGCCACGGCGCAGAAGCAAGTGTTGCTTGCGCTGGAAGATGTCGAGACGGCTCTGCGCACCCCCGCGCCAGAGGTGACGCTCTCGAAGGTAAGCGGTGGCAAGGTGGACCTGCGCGCGGTGTTCTGGCTGCCCGTCACTCGCACCGAGGAGAATGGGGACACGCTCTCCAACGCGATGGGTCAAGTGCGCACCCGTCTGCCGGATGCCGAAGTCGCGCCGCTTGACCCCACCCTTGCCGACTGATTGCCCTGGACTAATAGTGCCTGATTCACCCCATCTGCCATCGGACGCGTTACAGTATTAGCGCGATGGACAATGTGTGACCGTCGGGCCACTACGAGCGGGAGCGCACCGGTGAACCAGAGCAACAGCAGCCGCCCTGCGACTCGTGGCGGGCGGCGCACTCGGCGGTCTATCCCACAACAGCGCGTGCATGCAGGGCCGAGGTATGGTATTCTAGGCGGGACGTTTGACCCGCCGCACCTGGGGCACCTTGTTGTTGCGCAGGAGGTGCATGCTCGCATGGGGCTAGACCGTGTCTGGTTTGTGCCAGCGGGTCAGCCTCCCCACAAAGCGCAACGGAGCATCTCGCCCGCCGCCGACCGGCTTGCGATGGTCGAACGGGCAATCGCGGCGGATGATCGTTTCGCGGTCTCAACCGTCGAACTGGAGCGCCCAGGGCCGTCGTACACGGTGGATACGCTGCGCGAGCTGCGAGCGCTCTGGGGTGATGACGCCTGGATGGTGTTGATCCTGGGATGGGACATGCTGGAGTATCTGCCCAAGTGGCACGATGCCCAAGGAGTCATCGCGAGCACGGATCAGATTGCCGCGGTGTATCGCCCTGGTTTCGTGTCGGACGACAGCGATATCGCGCGGCTTGAAGAGCGGTTTCCAGGGTTGCGTACGAAACTGGCGCTCGTGCCCGGACCGCAGCTGGCCATCTCAGGAACAGAGATACGCGCGCGAGTGGCACAGTTGTTGCCCGTGCGTTATCTGACCCCTGATGCGGTCGCAACGTATATTGAGATGCAGTCGTTATATCGCGCGGTGCGCCAGCCAGAGGGGGCAGACTCATGAAATACGCTGATCTCGGTCTCAATGACCGGGTGCGGCTGCGCAAGCCCCATCCCTGTGGAAGTTCCGATTGGCGGGTGGTTCGCCTGGGCGCCGATATTGGCCTGAAGTGCGAAGGGTGCGGTCGGCGTGTGCTGTTGCCACGTAGCGAGGTCGAACGCCGCATCAAACAAATCTTGAGCCGGGGCGCTGACAACACCGTCTCCGTTATAGTGAGCGAAGGGAACGATGACGAACGCGCGACGCCGCAATGACGGGCTAGAGGAGCACGATCCCAATAGTACGGCGCCCAGCGTGGCACATGCGGCGACGTACGCCCAGCCCGCGTCCCGCCGTACCGGCCCACTCCAGGGGCTGACCGATCCTGCGCTCAAGGCGGTAGGCACGCAGCACCATGGATTTCGCACACTCATCCACAACCACTATTTTATGCGGCTGTGGCTGGCGCAACTGATCTCACAGACAATCATGAACGCCGCCAACTATGCGTTGATTATCGTCACGCAGCGCACTGGGTCGGGGAGCTTCACCGCGGCCGCTGGCGCTATCGTCGCCTTCAGCCTGCCCGCGCTGCTCTTTGGCGCGCCCGCTGGCGTACTGGTGGATCGCTTCGACCGCAGGCTGGTGCTCTGGGTGAGCAACCTGCTGCGCGCCCTCGCCTCAGTCGCCTTCGTCTTTGTGCTCATGATTGACTCGACGCCCTTGTTGCCAGTCTATATCCTGGCGTTCTTGATGGCGCTGGTGGGCCAGTTCTTTGCCCCAGCGGAGGGCGCGGCGATCCCGTTGCTGGTGCGGCGTGAAGAGATGATCCACGCGCTGTCGCTCTTCAATATCACGTTTACGCTGGCCCAGGCGGCGGGCCTCATCATTCTTGGCCCGCTGATGCTGGCGCTGGTCCCAACCTTCCACGTTGGCACCGCGGCCCATAGCATCGAGTTCACATCACGCGAGACGCTGTTCATTGTCATCGCGCTGCTCTATCTCGTCTGCGTCGGACTTATCCTCTCGCTTCCCAAAGCGCGCATGAAGGTGAATCAACAGTCGCGCAACCAGCAGGACGTGCTGTTTCAGTCGAAAAACATGAGCCAGATTCGGCGCGTCTACGTCAGCATTCTGCAGACCGGCAACTTCATCCGCAAAGATCGTCGCCTGCTGATTTCCGTTGGCCAGCTTGCCCTGGGCGGCTCCGTCGTTGCCGTGATTGCGATGATTGCGCCGGGCTTCGTCTATGAGTTCTTCCACAAGCCGCCGGAGTTGGCGGCGATTATCTTTGTGCCCGCTGGCGCCGGTTTGGTGCTTGGCTCCGCCATCACGCCAAACGTCGCCCGTCGGTTCGGCTATACGCGCACCATCACGACAGGCGTGATTCTGGTAGCTGGTAGCGCGGCGCTACTGGCCGCTGTACACGCGATAGCGCCTTATCTGTACGGCTCGAATACGTTTTACGATGCTCTGCCGTACCTGGGAGTGATGATGTTGCTGACCTTCGCCATTGGCATCGGGCTGGATTTCATCAATGTTCCGGCGCAGACCACGCTGCAGGATCGTTCACCCAACTGGATTAAAGGGCGCGTGTTGGCGGTGCAGGGCATGATTCTCAACGCCGTCACGATCCCATTCGTACTCATCATGGGGCGAGTTGCCGATGGTTACGGGCTTGCACCCGCAATTCTGGTTCTCGCTGGTATAATAGCAATTGCCGGACTTTTGAGTATTTATATTGGTGGTCGGCCAGACCCTGGCGAGCGCCAGCCTGCATCATAGTGTGTATTTGGCAGGCGGCGTGATCGGCCTATGCACAGTCAGTTTCGCAGCACGTACGGCAACGTGGGCGTCACCTTAAGGCAGGTATCGTGTGGCATCATGGCGGGGAGATGATACTGGTCATAATTTCAGCGCATTCAATTTTGGCAATGCCATTCAGCGCGCGGGCGCGGTAGCTGTTCCGCGAAACGCACGCGAAAGCACTCCCCGCAGGGTTGTCCGGCATCATGGCGTTCCTGAGCCTCGGCATATTCTGGTCTCGCTGCTGAGTCCCATTGGCGATACACTGCTTGCCACTCCGGCGCTGTCGGCGCTCCGTCGGCGCTACCCGGATGCCTCGCTGACGGTGATCGTCTCGGCCAGCAATGCCGGGATTCTCGAAGGCAATCCCGATGTAACCGAGCGCATCCTCGTGCCGCACCCAGGCAAGGGCGCGCCATTGTTCCGCTTTGCCCAGGCGATGCGCGCCATCAACCGCACGCGCGACAAATATGATCTGGTGGTAAGTCTCTCGGCGGCCAGCTCATTTGTCACCTTCGTCTCGGGGCTGTCGGCCAATCAGTATAAGCTACACAGCCCGCCGATGTGGTGGCTGGTAGGCGGGCATTCCGATGAATATCGTGCCCGCCATACGATTGACCAGTACCTGCTGACCATCGCGCCGCTCGTCAGCCCGCCACGCAGCGACGACGACCGGGTTCCGCGCCTCTATCTGACGCTCCAGGAGCGCTCGGCGGCGCGCAGACTGCTCCGCGAGCACGGGTTGGCGCCCACCAAGCTGCTGATTGCCATGCACGTTGGCGGCGATGGCTTCAATGGCCGCAAGCGCTGGGCGCCCAAACGGTTCGCCGATGTAGCCAACGCGCTCATCGAGCGGTTCGACGCTCATGTGCTGCTGATCGGCGGCAACGTCGATGTGCCACTGGCCGAGCGGACCGCCGCGCTGATTCCCTATGGGGCGACGGTGCTGGCAGGCTCAACACCGCTCAAAGTCACCGCCGCGCTGATCGAGGAGGCGACACTCTTCATCGGCAACGACTCCGCGCCGCTGCATATGGCCGCCGCCGTCGGGACGCCGTCGGTGGGCATCTTCGGCCCATCCGACTGGAACGAGTTTCACCCCGTGGGCAAGACCGGCTACCAGCATCGCGTGGTCCACTCGGATCTGCCGTGCAGCCCCTGTTTCCGCTTCCTGGGCAACGACGCGCCCTGGATCCCTAATACCTGCTACTCACGCGCCTGCCTGAAAGCAATCACGCCGCAGCACGTGATGGACGCGGCGACCGAATTGCTGGCGCAGCAGGATATGTCGCCGGATGTGCGTATCTAGCGGAACATATCGGTGGCGGGGTCCATGAGCAGCTCGCGGGCAGTTCCTTCGCGGCGGTCGAAGCTGTAGCCGCGAATCAGCGCCATGGGGCAGCGGCTTACCTTGCCCATCACCAGCTCGGCGGCGGAGGCCAACTCATCGGCGACCGCCAGCACGCTCACCTGCATTGTCCGCCCGAAGTTGTCGGCCTGGCCGCGATAGTCTACCAGGGGGGCAATCCCCGCGACGCCGATGGCGACGTTGACGATGCCGTTGCGCCAGGGCCGCCCGAACGAGTCGGCGATGATGACCGCGACATGCGCGCCCGTGGCTTCCTTGAGCCCGCGATGGATGGCTAGCGCGGTGGCGTCGGGGTCGAGTGGGAGCAGGCAGACCATCTCATCCCCCGGCACATTCGAGGCGTCTACGCCGGAATTCGCGCAGACAAACCCGTGGCGCGTCTGCGTAATCAGCACGCCGCGATCCATCCGCACGACACGCGCACTCTCGCGCAGCACTACCTCGACATGGCGCGGATCCTTGCCCCAGGCGGCGGCCCACTCCCGCGCGAAATCGGACGGCTCGATGGTGCGTAAATCCACCAGCCTGCCCTCGGCCTTCGCCACGATCTTATGGGTCACCACCAGCACATCGCCATCGCGGAGGGTTTCACCCGCGTCTCGCACGGCGTCGCGCGCGAGCTCGGCGAGGTCCATGCTCGGCGTGACCTCTGGCAGCGCGGTTAGCCCAAGCAGGCGCATCTCTGGCGGCGTCATGAGGCTTCTCCTGCCCACAGGCGAGCGTACGTCTCCGATGGACGCCACACGCCGCGCTCGGCCAACTCGCGCAGATCGTCAGGGGTATCCACGTCAAAGGCCGCGCCCGGCACGCGCATGATGTGCGGCTCGATGCCCGCGGCCCGGGCAAGCGCAGTGTGCCGCGCCAGACTGTCCTCGCCAAACGCGAAGGCGAGCGCGTCCGGTGGGCGCAGGAGTAGGATATTAGTGCCCTTGCCCGCGCGATCAGAAGCCATCGCCACCGATGGCGTTCCGGGCGTTTCCGCCGCTTGTGACACCAGCGCCAGAACATCCTCGGCCGTAAGCAGCGGCAGGTCTCCGAGCACGACCATCAGCGCGTCCGCGTGCCGTCGCATCGCCCACGCTCTGCCGATATCGAGGGCATCGTTGAGTCCTGAGCCTTCCTGGCGCACTGGCTGCGTCCCATGTTGCCATGCCCAGCGCAAGACCTCGTCATCCGGGCTGACGACGCCGATTGGGGCAATGTGGGCATTCCGCAGCGCGTCGAGCACTCGTTGGGCAAGCCAGCGAGAAAGCTCGGCGCGTTCGGCGTCGTCCAAAACGCCTGCCAGCCGTGTCTTGGCCTGGGTTCGACTATTGAGCGGAACAATGGCCGCCAGCTTCATGACAGTGCCTCCGAATTGGCAAGCCGTTCCGCAAACCGTAGCGTCTCGCGCGCCAGCCGCTGCCGATCCGCCGCGTCGCGCATGACCGTATCAGTCACGTGGACGCGAAGATGCAGCGCATCGCCGATGCGTTCGGCCAGCGCGGCATCCTCCTGATCGATGATGACGCCATCGAGCAGACCGGCGTAGAGCCGGGCGACACCAAAGGCCGACACCTCGTCGCCCAGCCCGGCCAGCATGCGATCCGCGGGACCGCGTAATGCCTTCCCGGCGATGATCGGGCTAATGGCGACACGCGGCGCGCGCGCTGCCCGTAGCAGATCGCGCATGCCGGGTACCTCTAGAATTGGCCCGATGCTGACTAGCGGATTGGAGGGGCAGAAGACGATGGCCTCCGCCACGGCGAGCGCCGCGCGAATCTGTTCTGAGGGCTCGGCCGCCTCGATGCCTGCGAAACGAATGCCAAGCACCTCATCGCTATGATGTCTCCGGACGAAATAGTCTTGAAACGCCAGCTCGCCCTCAGGCGTCCGCACGTGTGTTGCCACCAGCGCGTCGCACATGGGGAGCAGCCGCGCACGCACGCCCAGTGCCGTCACGAGCGCGCTGGCAACTTCTGTCGGCGTCTTACCGTCGCGCAGCCAGCGGGTGCGCTGGATGTGGGTCGCGAAATCTCGGTCTCCGAGGAGAAACCAGGTATCTTCGCCGTAGCGGCGCAGCATCTCCAGCGTCGCGAAGGTGTCGCCAGCGATGCCCCAGCCAGTCTCTGGGTTGGCGAGGCCCGCGAGCGTATAGAGCACGGTATCGGCGTCGGGAGAGATGCGCAGGCCATAGAGATCGAAGTCGTCGCCGGTGTTAACGATGATGGTCAATTCATCGGGTGCGACCGTTCGATACAGACCGTCAGCCAGCTTCGCTCCACCAACGCCGCCCGCCAGAGCCACGATCATTTGGTCATTTCTCCTCCACGTGCCGACATCCAGCCGCTCCAGCCATTATCGCCAACGTGAGCGCATTACTCCAGATCATGGGTAATAACATTGGTGACCTTCAGGTGGATAGTAATCCGCCGTTGTTTGCTGAACGATTCATCGGCCTGGCGATTGCCGCTCTCCTCGCCATCGTAGCGAATGGCGAGCCTGCGAATATCGGCCTGGGCGGTTGCCTGGTCATCGTCAAGCTCGACGATGCCTTCCAGCGTGACGAAGGTGTAGCCATCGACCACGCAGAGCGAGGCCCGCCCATCGCGGCGCAGATTGCCATCTTTCACGCGCCGCGCTCGCGTGTTCATCAAGATGTTGTCGCCGTCAACGTCGTACCACATCACCGTCTGCTGCGGCGAGCCATCCTCGTTGATGGTCGCCAGCACGCCAAAGCGCCGCTCCTTCAAGAACGCGCGGACATTCTCCTGTAACGCCATTCTCTATCTCTCCTTGTATGTGTGTCGTATGTGTGTCGCATGCCATGCCATGAGGCGACAGCACGGGCATAAAGGCTATCGTCCCGCGACTGGGAGCTCGGTCACGGCGGGAATGACCTCTTTGGCCAGCACATCGAATGCGTCGGGCTCGCTGACGTTGGGCATATTAAAGATGGCCTGATCGAAGCCAAGGTTGGCGAGCCACTGGAAGTGAGCAATCGCCTCGGCGGGCGTCTTCGTGCCATTCCCGCCGCTCGGTGTGATGTGCAGCGTGCTCAGGGAAGTCTTCTCGATCTGCTCGTAGGGCCGTCCCAGTGATGCGCAGTGCTCCCGCAGCACGTCCAGTTTGTGCTCGATGACGCCTGGCTGTGGCACGGCGAAGAGATTGCAGGCGTCAGCATACTTCGCGACGAATCGCAGCGTCTTCTGTTCGCCCATGCCGCCGATTAAGATAGGTGGGTGCGGCTTCTGGATCGCGTTGGGCACGTTCAGGGTAAGCTCCAGATGGGCATGGTTGCCTTCAAACGGCTTCGCCTCACCAGACCACATCTGAAGCGCGATCTGGAGCAGGTCTTCCAGCCGCTCGAACCGCTCCTTCACGGGCGGAAACGGAACGCCCAGCCCGCGATGCTCCTCTTCGTTCCAGCCCGCGCCGACGCCAAAATAGGCCCGTCCGCCAGAGAGGACATCGAGTGTCGTCGCCGTCTTGACCAGGATGCCAGGATAGCGATATGTGACGCCAGTAACCATCGTGCCCAGGCGGATGCGCTCGGTTTTGCCCGCGGCAAACGCCAGCGCGCTCCACCCCTCCAGCATCTCCTCCTCTTTCTGGCCAACCCCGCGAATCTGGAAGAAATGATCCATCACCCACAGGCTATAGAATCCGGCGTCTTCTGCGCGCCGTGCGATGTCGCCGAAGGTGCGCCCCAACTGCTCGGGGCCGCCGGGCCAGGTAAATCGTGGAATCTGCAAACCTACGCGCATGTAGCCTCCATTGTAGGCAATTACTCGTTGAACGCCACGCTTGAGAAGCGCAGCCAGCACTACAGAAAATATAGCGCGTCCTGGCAAGCCACCCACTAGCCATTTGAGTAGTCTCACAAGGCTAACAGTCAGGGCGAACGCCGGTCTGGCGCGTTGGTTCGTCATGGTACAATAGGGAGCGTCTTGGCCAGAGTGATATCGACAGGTTGTCAGGAGTGGGAATGGCGCACACGTTCGAAGGGCGGCTGGCATACGCCGAAGAATTGACCCGTATTTTCCGTCAGGTTGTCGGCGTGGTGCTGCTCTCCTGGCAGCGAGTTCTCCGTGCGGGGCTGATAACCGCCGCCATCGTCTGGTCCATGGCTGAGGTCGTCGCCTGCGTCATCACATCCTCGTTTCCGCCACCCGGCCTGACGCATCTGGTCGCTATGGCGCTGGCGGTTGCCGTGGGTTATGGCGTCGCGCTCACGCTATTGCTGGGCATGCTGCTTCGTGGTGGCGTCCGATTCATCCGCCAGCTGGAGGGCGAGGTCGAGATTGGCGCCCACGTCGCCAGCGACTTTGTCCGGCGTGAGGTCGGCGGCCTGAGCGCGACGATCAGGCGCATCGCCGAGAGCGGTGCGCCCGCCTTCGATCCGGTGACGGGGAGAAGGATGACTGGCAGGCCTATCGTGAAACCGCGCACGTCACACGGTCCGGCGGCAATGTCGGCATCGGCGGCTGTGGCGGCGGTAAGGCTTGACGTTGCCCGCGCCTCTGTGCGCCAATCTCCGTCCGCATCCGCGCCGATGGCTGCGCTGCCGTACAACACTCGTCCCGACACCCGCCGCGACCCGGACGACGTCATCATACGCGCGCCCGCCCAGACGCTTCCGTCGCTGCCCGTTCTCGCATCGCACCTGCCGAGGATCGAATGGACGTATGACGGGGAGTTGCCGCCAGTGACGCGCGCGCCATCGGATGTCTCCGCGTCTCACGATGATGATGTGCCGTCTGTTCCCGTTCTCGCCACATCCTTACCCCCTGATGATGTGGCGACGACGCTGGCTGCCCCAGAGGCTTCGGAAGTCCCGGCGACTCCGGAAACTCCAGGTGATGTGGGAACGGCGCCTACGCCTGATGTTCCTGGGCTGATTCCGCGCGGGTATCGCGCCGACAACTCGACCCGCCCGTTGCCCGCGATCACCCGCCCGCTAGCAGCTACTACGCGGCCACTAACCCCTCCTGATGGCGCACGCGCGCCCGGTGGTGTTCGCTCTGGCGGCTTGTGGGAGCGTGTCAGCCAGGCGCTGGTTGGCCAGCCCGCGCCGCCCGAAAACGACGCTCGCCAGGATGAGCCTCCGCTTGCTGGTGAAGTCATGCCTGAAGATGCCTGGTTAAACGGGTAGGCGGGCGCTATTTTCCTGGCTTCGTGAAGCTCTTCATATTCTTATCCTGGTTTCAGGATACGTTCACGTTCTCCTTATGTCCACCGTCTACACTCCGTGCTATAAGAATACGAACAGGGCGCTGTGCGAGGAGGCGCAGCAGACGGGTGGTGTGCCAATGGCGTCACGCCAGCAATTCCCGTTGACAGGATGAAGCGGGAGGGAGTTTCGCCATGGACTACGTAAAATTCTCCGAGACAAGCGGTCTGCCGAAAGTCGAGCTGGATGCCTCTGAGGAGAGCATTGCACTGCTGCGACGTGTGCGGCCAATGCGCATTGGCGCCTATACCATGGATGTAACGACCAACGTGATTCGCTGGCGGGGCGAGACGCTGCGACTGAGCCAGGATGACTGGCAAACGTTGCGCGTGCTGCTTCAGCATGCGGGCCAGATCCTGAGCTGCGAGCGGCTAGCGGCGCTGTTGCAGATTGCGTGCGACAAGGTCGATGTCCAGATTTATTCGCTGCGTACCGCGCTGGAAGCCGCGGGAGTAACCTGGCTGCCGCGCCGCGCCGAAGGCTGCGGATATATTCTCTGGCGCTAACGGTCCACGGTCTCGATGATCTGGCGCGCTGATTGACCTGTGCGCCCGCAGGCGGGTTGGGACGTATTCCCTTGTTGGGATTGCGTACCAACCCGCTTTTGTTTTTTTTCTTGCTACACCTCCTGGCTGCCTCAGCCGTACTCATATCTATACCTCCATGGCGCTCCCAACGTGTCTGGCTTCTTCGCATACGTCCCGCTGGTACGGTCCTGACGGCGGCGCCACTCTCGTCTATTTCAGTCATCCCAGGGAGTGTTAGGTAGGCCACTTGCATGCCGTAGTAAAATTTGAGACACTAGAGGCTGACCTATAGCTGGCGGGCATTTCCCGCAGTTGCAATCATGTGTGGCGAGAAGAGGAGTGGGAAGAGTGGAACAGCGATTGATGAAGCTGCTGGGAACGGCTGCCAAGCATACCCTGGAAGCGTTGCGACGCGCACTATTCGCGGTATTTATCACAGGGTTTCTCGTGGCGCTGATTACGGCGGTCGCGACCGAGCTTGTCGGATTCTTGTTGACCAAGCAGATCAGCGGCCCGACCCATCTGGCAGCGGCGGCGTTGGCGCTGGCATTCGGCTACGCGATTGCGGTGACGGTCTTCCTGGGCGAGATTCTGCGCGCCATCGTCAAGATCATCGAGATGATCGTCGAAGAGTCTGAGAAACTGGCCGCCGCAGCCCTCAAGGAAGCGGAAGTGCTGGCGCACAAGGCAGAAGGCGAAGCCGTGCATCTTGGGCATGCCGCTCTCGGTGACGCTGGCGCCCTGGGCCGCGGGCTGGAGCACGCTGTCGGTGGCGCGGCGGGCGCGATTGGCGGGGTAGCCTCTGGCGCGGCGCACGAAGTTGGCCATATCGAGCATGGCATCACCAGCCATCTGCCAGGGCATCACAACGCCTCAACGCAGACGCCAAACTCATAGTATTCAGGAGCGCCGATCTGGCGCGAAGCAGTGAACGGGCTGGTGGTCGCGTCTGGTTGCGCGGGCCATTGGTCCGTTTCGTTTGCGGTCCGTTGCGCGGCGGTGTTAGGCTGGCTCAGGCATACAGCACACATCGGCGAACACAGCGGGTTACTCGATAGCAGAGCGAGGACAGTAAGGCTGTGCGCCGGGTTCATTTCCTGGAGCGGGCGATGCATCGGCGGTACATCTGGCTGGCAGTGGCGCTTGCCGTGCTCATCGTGAGCGCCACTGGATATATTCTGGCCGGAGACTATTTGTACGCGCAATACCAGACGAGCTTGTCCAGCTATACCACCTCGTGTGACGCCCTGATCTCGTGGAATCCCCCGACGCGCCTCTATACCGGCCTCTACGTCAACGCGCCATCCCTGGTCACCGTTCGCTATCGCAGCCAGATGCAGCAGACCCTGCATATCTCGCTCAGCATCCCTCAGTTCACGCAGGAAGACAGCGCCGATGTGACGGCGACCTCGAGCTTCCAGCAACGTGCCTTCAAGCCGCGGGTGCTCGGCGCCGCGGCGCTCGATGCGCTGGTAGGGCCGGGAAAGAGCCTTGCCAAACTGCATTTGCAGGTGCAATCGCTGAACAAAGTGCTCTGTGACACCAGTGCGCCGATAACATTGTACTCGCGCCAAACTATGCTCTGGAGTGATTCGTCCGGTGGCGATAACTCCGCGTATTTGGCGGGGTGGGTGACTCCAAACGATCCAGTCATTGCAGACTTGATCGGGCGCGCCTCGGAGCGGCTGGCGGCCTTCCCCGCCCGTTACCCCTCCACGAGTGCAATGCGTGGCTACGCCGGGGGGGCAACGGCTGACGATGTGCGCGGCCAGGTCAACGCTCTGTTCGACACCCTGCAATTCGACTACCATGTTCACTACGCCAGCGACAATGCTCTCTATAACACGGATGCGACCCAGCGTATCCAGCTGCCTGCCGATATCCTCAAGCAGAGCGCGCCTACCGGGATGTGTGTCGAGACGACGGCGATTCTCGCCTCGGCGGTTGAACGCCTGGGCATGTTCCCATACATCATCATTGTGCCAGGACATGCGTTCCTCGGCGTGGCGCTCGGCGCGAACCCTGGCGCACCTATTGACTACTGGGAGACATCCGATCTCAAGGGCGCCACGGGGAGTCAGGCGAATGTCGACGGGCAGAGCGAGTATCTTGGCTTTCAGAAGAGCAACCAGATTCTGCGTGTGATAGATATTCGATATGAACGCCAACACGGCATTCTGCCAATCGAATAGTCAGTGGATGGACGATGAGGAATGGACGGAAGCGCGTTTCCAACGTGGATGGGTGCGGGAGGCTATGTCGGCCTCTCCTGCACCATGGTGGCCGCCGCTGCTCTCGCCGTCTGGGCAATTGTGTATCACCGTGGCACCCCACGCCAGTCTGTTATGGCTATTCTGATTTGCCTGCTGTGCGCGGTGTTGATGATCCTCCCGCTCTGGTGGGAGCAATCGCGCTTCCAGTTCTTTGGAAGCAACCTCGGTGGCATCGAGGTTGCACTGGTGCTGACATGGATCTCCCTCTTCGGCTGGACCCTCCCACTGGGCATGCTGGCAAGCTTCATCGCGTTGGCCGAGCCGAACAGGCCCACCGGACAACCTGGCCCACGGCGTAGTCCGCTGCTCGCCGCGACTCTTCGGCTGTCGCTGGCCGATCCGGCGCGCTACGTCTCCGTCAGGAATCATGACGAACCCTGGGCGCAGCTGGTCGCGCTCGACAATATGTCTCCCAGAGGCGTGCGTATGCTGCTCTTGCGCAAACAGTTGACGCTGATTGGCCGTGAGGCCGATAACGACTTCATTCTGGATGATGAGCGTATCTCGCGACATCATGCGGAGATTCGTATGGATCATGGGGTGGCTGTGCTGCTGGACTACGGCAGCATGAATGGCACCCTGATCAACCGGCAGATGGTCACGCAACCGGTCCCCCTTAAGCCCGACGATATTGTGGACCTGGGCATGCGCAGCTATCGGTTTGAGCTGATCGAGGGGCCGTTCGCCACCTATGAGGTAGAAACCACCAAGATGCCGGGAACTGGCGGAATGAGTCGCAGGCAGACAGTGCCGCCAATTGGTCCACCTAGTCTCGTAGCCATCAATGGCGAGTTGACCGGCTCCCGTTGGGAGTTGCTGGAGCCTATCACCACGATTGGGCGCGATGCATCGTGCCAGATTCGCTTGCCAGATTCGACCGTCTCGCGCCGCCATGTCCAGGTCATGCGGCAGACCGATGGCTACTATGCCAGTGATGTGGAAAGTACCAACAACACGACGGTGAATGGCGACTACCTCATCAAGCCCCATCGCCTTCAGCATGGAGATTTGCTGCACCTGGGCAAAGTCGCGCTGCGCTTTGTTTCGTCGATGCCACCGCTGGATACGCCGCCTCCACCACCGAACCGTTCACGGCCGCTTTCTGGCGGCAAGTCGTCCAGCCGGACAACGACTCCCTTCTCTCATGGGGCGGTGCTTCGTCCGATGGATGAGGGGCAGCAGCCACAGGACTAACGGAGCCGGTGCGGCCCCCGCGTTTTCGGCCACCCTCCGCCAAGCGCTGGCCGTACGGAAGTCGGAGCAGCCGGCGCTTGGTGCCATGCGTCCGTACCTGGCAATATCGGGGCGACGGGCGCTCCAGCGGGTGGATATGTGGAAGCGGCCTCCTCTGTCGTCGCGGAGGCTGATGCGCCCGCTGGCGCTGGCGCTGGTATGGCGGATTGCGCTGTCGCGGTAGCTGCTGGGAGCGTGCGTGCGGGTGCGGGAGCTGTGGCAGCGGCAGGCGACAGTGACCCAGCGTGAGCCGAGGACGCCTGCCTGCTCTGCGTGATCGCGCGCACGGCGTCGCGGCGAGCGTCGGCGAGTTGCGTTTCGTGCATGGCCGCTAGCATCTTCTGGCCGCTGACCAGTAACACTCCCGACCCGATGAGGAACAGGTAGAGTCCGCCTTGCGGCGAGAGCAGCAAGTTAGATGGATCGCTGCCGAAGGATTGCGCGAAGATTTGTGTGAGCGGCGCGAGCAACAGCCAGACTGAACCAGCGATGCCCGCGCAGAAAGCGCCGATGATGAGCGGGAGAGCCGACCAGATCGGGTGCTGGCGGAGCGAGACGGTGAAGACGGGCAGAATCGCCGCTGCCAGCAGCGCCACCACGACGATGACCGGAGCGCCAAGGTTGGCTGGCGTGACATTTTGTCCGTTGACGCTGACCCATGGCAGGAGCAGGTCAGCCGCCATACCCAGCGAGATGCCCAGGACGAAACGCCCAGGCAAATCGCGGGGCAGACCGGTCGCCGATACGTCGCCGACATACTTGACCGCGGGCGTGTGCTGCGACGTGGGAGGAGGTGTCGCTCGTGCTCTGGCCGCGGAGGCGTGCGAGCCTGCCTGTGCGGTCTGTGGCTCCGCCATCGAGCGCTCGCGGTCGCCGTAGACATGTCCGCAGGCCGGACAGACTCGTGCCCGAACAGCCATCTCCGTGCCGCATTCGAGGCAGAACATGCGCGCTCCTCCCGCGAATCACTTCCCGCGCCATGCGGCCCAACGACCCACCACACAGCATGAACCCAGACGAGAGCGCGAGAGAGGACTAAGAATCGTCCTCGTCGATCTCGTCTAATTCAGCCTCTTCGGCGGCATGCAACTCGGCTGCGCGCTGCATCGCCTCCTCGGCCTCGGTCTGGCGGCCAGCCGCGACCAGCGTCTGCGCGAGGGTTTCGTATGCAACCGCCATCTCTGGATCGAGCGAGACGGCTGTTTCCGCCATCTCGACCGCGTCGTTGGTCCGCCCTGCCGCGAGGTAGGTGTCGGCGAGATCGTTGCAAATGGTCGGATTGAGTGGGTCGGCAATGCGCGCCTGCTCATACGACGAGATCGCCTCATTGTGGCGACCAAGCGCATCATAGGCCGATGCCTGCTCGTAGAGCGCCTCTGGGTCGTCGGGGAAGCGCTGCAAATACTCGTCGGCTACCGTTAGCGCTTCGTCATAGCGTCCGGCGAGGTTGAGCGACGCGGCCAGCCCGGAATAGGCGTCGGCCAACTCTTCCTCGTCGTCCTCGTCCTCGGCGTCACTATGCTCCTTGACCAGCCCCCTGAATGCCTCAATTGCCTCGTCATAGCGTTCCGCGTCGCGCAGCGCCTCGGCCAGGCTGAACCGCAGCCCGCTAGATTCAGGCGTGAGGTCGGAGGCCTTGCGATACGCCTCGATAGCCTCGTCCGAAAGTCCCTGCTCCTCGCGCCAGGCGCCCAGGTGTTCCCAGGCCTCGGCGTCGTCGGGGGCAAGCTGGACGACGTGCTGCCATGCCTCGGCGGCCTCGTCGACGCGCGCCAGCGCCTCATAGGTCGTCGCCTGCGTGCGGTAGGTATCAGGGCTTTCTGGCTCCAGGGCCACCATCTGGTTCGCCAGCGTCAGCGCGTCCTGTTCGCGGTGCGCCTCCAGATACGACCGTACCAGCGTGGAATAGCGCTCCAGATCGCGAGGGTCTTCGTCCAGGCGCTTCTCCAGCGTGGCGATGTGCTCGGATTGCTCGCGCTGGCGCTCGCGCACATCCAGCAGGTTATCCGCTGCCAGTGTGTTCTCTGGCTCCAGAATCTGCGCCTGACGATAGGCAAGGATGGCATCGTCGAAGAAGCCGAGCTGGCGATACGCGTCGCCGACGTTGATGAATAGCTCGGCGTTGCCGGTATCCAGCTCCAGCGCCCGCTGGAAGACCTCCAGCGCCTCTTCCTGCAAGCCAAGCTCCCCGTAGAGATTGCCCAAATTGATGTACGCCTCCATCAGCGTCGGATCGAGGCGGATCGCGCGCATGTAAGACGCGATGGCGCCCTCTACGTCGCCGAGATGTTGCCGAGCGAGCGCCAGGTTATAGCGCGCGCGCGCATCTCCCGGCGCGGCTGCCACGGCCTGTGCGAATGCTTCTTCGGCGGCCTCGTAATCGCCAGCGGCTGCCGCCTCATTGCCCTGGCGCAGGAACGCCTGCCCGGCTCCGTCGGCGCTGTTGCCGTTAGAGCCAGATGCACCCCTGTTCTGCGCATCGTATGGCATAGTAGGTTTCTCCGGTCACTGTTCGCAGCGACAATTAGAGCGCCGCAAGGGAGGCGTCCAGTTTTTCCATCGCCTCGTCAACATCACTGCGCTCGATAATCAGCGGCGGGACGAAGCGAATGGTGGAAGGTCCGGCATTCGTCACCAGCAGGCCCCGTTCCATCGCCTGGTCCATGATATCCTGAGCCTTCGGATCAGCCAGATCGAAGGCGCGCATCAGGCCGAGGCCGCGCTGGCCGGTAATGAGGCTGCTATGGCGGCTGCGTAGCTCCTGCAACCGGCCTTCGAGATACTCGCCCAGGTCGTCGGCGTGCTCCACCAGATGGTCGTCGGCGATGGTGCGGATGGTGGCGACGCCAGCGGCGCAGGCAATGGGATTGCCGCCAAAGGTGGTTCCGTGGTCGCCCGGCTCGAAAATGTCGGCGCGCGGTGCGGCAAGCATCGCGCCAATCGGCACGCCGCCCGCCAGCCCCTTCGCCATCGTCGTGATGTCGGGGCGGACCTCCATGTTCTCCCAGCTGAAGAACTTGCCTGTGCGGCCCATGCCTGCTTGCACCTCGTCAATGATGAGGATGAGGTTCTGCTCGTCGCACCACGCGCGCAGCCCCTGAAGATAGTCAGTTGAGGCGGGATAGATGCCGCCCTCGCCCTGCACCGCCTCGATGAGGATGGCGCACGTCTTCTCATCGGTCGCCGCTTTGACGGCATCGAGATCGTTGAACGGCACCTGCTTGAAGCCATCGGGAAGCGGCTGCCAGGTATCCTGATATTTCTTCTGCCCGGTGGCGGCGGTGGTGGCCAGCGTGCGTCCGTGGAACGAGCGATCCATGCTGATGACGCCGTACGCGCCGTTGCGGTTCAGCCGCCCATACTTGCGAGCGAGCTTGATTGCGCCCTCGTTGGCCTCAGCGCCGCTATTGGAGAAGAACGAGCGCATACCGCCGCTGAGGTTGTAGAGCTGCTCGGCCAGCTCCACCTGTCGCTCGTTGATATAGAGGTTCGAGACATGGATCAGCCGGGTGGCCTGCTCCTGAATCGCGCGTACGACGTTCGGATGCACATGGCCCAGGACGTTGGTGGCGATCCCCGCAACCAGATCGAGGTATTCCGTGCCGTTCGCATCCCAGACACGCGCTCCCTGGCCACGTTCCATCACCAGATTGCGCTTGAACGTGTGCTGGTAATACTTGTTTTCGAGGGCTACCCAGTCGCGCTTCTCTGGCTGCTGCCCCGCGGTCGTCTCGCCGGAGGGTGTTGTCGTGGTCATGCGATTACTCCTTGTGTGTTTGGGATTGCGCAACGCTGCGCGATCATGTGCTAGCGGGTATATTCGGCGTTCTCTTCGATGTAGCCGTGGGTCAGGTCGCAGCCCCAGGCCATCGCCGAGGCATCGCCGAGATGCAGGTCAATGTCCACCGCGACCTCTGGCTGGCTCATCACCTGTCTCGCCGCGGCCTGGTCGTAGTCGGTCGCCACGCCGTTGTGCACGACCAGAATCCCGCCGAGCGAGATGTCCAGCTTATTGTGGTCGAGGTCGGCGCCGCTCTTGCCCAGCGCCGCGATCACTCGGCCCCAGTTGGGATCGCTACCCGCGATGGCGCACTGCCAGATGGGCGAGTTGGTGATGGCGCGGGCAGCTTTGCGTGCGTCGGCGCGGGTGGGCGCGTTGTTCACCGTCACTGTCTGGAAGCGCGACGCGCCCTCACCGTCGCGGGCAATCTCGCGGGCGAGGTAGCGTGTCACGTGGCGCAGGGCCGCCTCGAAGAGCGCCGCATCGGGCGAGGATGCGTTCAATGGTGTGTTGCCCGCGACGCCGCTGGCGAAGAGCAGCACCGTGTCATTGGTGGACATATCGCCGTCCACGCAGACCATGTTGAACGAGTCATCTACGGCGGCGCTCAACATCTGCTGTAGAAAGGCTGGCTCAGCGGCGGCATCGGTGGTGATGTAGCAGAGCATCGTCGCCATGTTGGGATAGATCATGCCCGCGCCTTTGGTCGATCCGCCCAGGCGCACAGTCTTGCCCTCCACAGTGAACTCAACGGCAATCGTTTTGGTGCGCGTATCGGTAGTGATGATGCCCTGGGCAAAGTCGGGTCCGCCATCGGGATGGACCTCGATCTGCGCGACGCCTTTTTCCACTTTGTCGATGGGCAGCCGCCGTCCGATGATGCCGGTGGAGGAGACGAGCACGAGCGACGGATCGATGCCGAGCTTCTGCGCGGTCACGTAGGCCATGCGGCGGGCGTCGAGCATCCCCTGCTCGCCGTTGGAGCAGTTGGCGTTGCCGCTGTTGACGACGACTGCCTGGGCGTGCCCACCCGTCGCGGCCAGCTTCTCGCGGTCCAGTAGGACGGTGTGCGAGGCGGTCTTGCTGGTGGTGAAGGTGGCGGCGGCGGCGCATGGCCCATCGGCGACGAGCAGCGCCAGGTCCGGCAGGCCCGCATCCGACTTGATGCCACAGGCGGTGTTTCCGGCGCGGAAACCCTGCGCGGCGGTGACGCCGCCATCCACCAGACGCAGGCCCGCGGCCAGGTCGCGCGTCATTAGCTCAGGATAATCTGTCACGTTTCAGGCTCCTCAACGAGCAGAGGTACTTCAGCAGCAGTGCGAACGCACTGCTGTCACGACAAGTGATACGATGGTTTGCGCTGGTCGCCCGCTTCGACACGCGGCGAGACGGAGGTAATACACAGGCTAAGCTATTGTACATCGCGGGCAATGCCGTCGCAAGCGGGCGCTAAGTGTGCTGGGCCGTGAATGATGTGCAGGCTGGCGTCAAGCGTGTATACTCGTGCTGGCAGTCAGAGTAGATGGATGGCCCAGATGCAGGAGTAAGCGATGGCGCAGGAGACGGCAGAGACTCTACCGACCCCCGTGGGTGGGATCATCTGGGCGTGGATTGACGCATTGGCGCATCCCGAATTTGCCACATTTCAGCGCTGGTTTCCACGGATGCAGCTTGGCTGGCGCAGACTATCGCTTGCGGTGTCGCTGTTCCTCATCCTCGTGACGACATCTGTGGACATAGCCACATCCGCATTTCCCACGCCACTCAGCATTCAGGACGTATCCCTGGCCACCTTCTTTGTGTATCTGTTCTCGTCTCATGGAATGGCGCAAGTTTTCTACATAGGAGGCAGTTCCGTTGCGGTGCTGTTTGCCATGCCCGCGCTGGTAACGCTCATCAGCCCACACAGCCTCGGCCCCTATCGCATCCGCTACAAGCGCATGTTTCGCCCCTGGATGCAGGTGCAGCCCGCCATTTGCGTTCTGTTGCTGGCCAGCGCGCTTGTCAATTTTGTGACTGGATTTGTCCAATCATCATCTGACATTTCGGATTTGGTGGTGTTCGTACTCTTTGCCTGGCCCGCGCTGCGAAGTTGGCAATTGACGTATGAGGCGCTTGCCGCAGGGAGCAGTCGCAACATATATCTGGCTGGATTCGTCGTAGCTATTCCCGGCCTCCTCTGGCTTGTTCTGCCGACAATGCTTGGCCGACGATAGTTGTCAGCCGCGATGCGCGTATATCTAGTCGTGGGGGCGGGAGAGATGCTCACAGCGGTAGGCTATGACGGTCAATACGGTGAGCAGTGGCTGACCGGAGACAGCAACCCTTAGTCAAAGAAGACACCACTGACTACCGCATTGGAATTCAGATTGGTCACGGTGAAGCGCACATGACCGCGCACCAGCCAGACCAGATACTTGCCGCCGCGGAACTGATCATTCGTGTTCGTGTCGCCGTTGGCCTGCCCCACTATGCGTGAGTCGAGTTTCTTGCCTGTGATGGCGTTCACCGCATCTATACGCTCTACACGCCCATTGGGCGGCCTATAGCCATCCCAGTCCAGCAGATACAACGCCAGACGATGGGTTGCGCCATCGGTCACCCCGATGTCAATCGTGAAGCTTGGACCGGCGTTAGTGAACCAGCACGCCGCGATGCGGCCAGTTCCTGCCGCGCCCGGTGGTTTCTGGAGCGCGCGTGGGTCAGTTGTCCCGTCCGACCAGGTATAGAGACTTGCCGAAGTGATGGACACAATCAGGTAGCCGGGAACCTTGTTGTAAGGTGAGCCGGATGGGTGGTTGACGTCGTACGGCGCCAGCATATAACCTTGCCCGCCGTATTTGCCGCTCCAGCTTCCACCAGTCGTGCTGTCTACCTTTACAAAAGCCGCCTGTACGGCAGGCGGTGGCGCCGGGGTAACTGTGGGCACACGGGTCGGGGTGGGAGAAGGTAGAGGAGTGAGCGTGGGAGTGGGCGAGGGCAGAACCGTCGCCGTCGGGTGAACCGTTGGCCCGAAACCGAAGATTGGCAGCTCCATCTGGCGGGCGACGCCATAGGACGCTGCCCCGCACAGGCTTACCACCAGCACACCGACTGCAAGTGCCAGGAACAGCGCCCGTTTCGTCAGCGGCATGCGGCGGGTTCCTCCTCGCCCGCCTTTCTGCACGCTTCCAGGCGCGAGCCAGGCCGCGGGGGTGACGCGCGAATCATCCTGGGAAGGCGGCTCCGTTGGCATCTCATCCGCGTGCACTGGATGACCCCGGAAAGGGTTGCTCCTGATGGCGTTCTCGCGTGTTGTGCGCCGCAGCCCCGGCAGTCCGGTAAGCAGGCTCATGCCCTTTGGGAAAACCGCTCGCCGCGCGGCGAATCCGAAGCCGCTCGCGTCGGGGTAGCGCATCGCCGGATCGGAGGCGAGCGCGATCATCACGACATCCTCAAGCTCCTCGCTGATATCCGGAGCGAGCGACGAGGGGGGTGTGATCTTGCCCGCCAGTGAAAGCGCCGCCACCTGGTACGGTGTCTCGGCCTCATGCGGGGGATGTCCGGTGAGCAATTCATACAGCACCGCGCCCAGCGCGTAGATATCGGCGCGTTCGTCGATGGACTCGCCCCGTAGCTGCTCGGGCGCCATGTATTCCGGCGTGCCGACCGGCAAACCCGTCGCCGAGAGTGTCTGTGCCATGCGCCCTGTGCGCGACATCGTCAGGGGTCGGGCGATGCCAAAATCGGTTAGAAACGCCTCTTCCTTATCGTTAAGCAGAATGTTCTCCGGCTTGACATCGCGATGGATGAGGCCCGCCGCGTGCGCTACCGAGAGCGCCGAGGCAATCTGCACGATGAGCCGCACCGCCTCCTTTGGCGCGAGCATGCCTTCCCGCTCTAGCCGGTCGCGCAGTGACTCGTTGAGAAGCGGCATCACATGATATAGGAGCGGGCCTTCCTCGCCAAAGTGGTAGACCGGAACGATGTGGGGATGATTGAGCGCCGCAACTCGTTGCGCCTCCGTGCGGAAACGCTGCACGTAGTTCGGGTCGCTCGCCAGCGTGGCGGGCAACACCTTGACGGCGACTGGACGCTTGAGCTTCACATCGAGTCCGCGATAGACCTCCGCCATGCCGCCCGCGCCGAGCAATCCCTGTAGCTGGAAGTCGCCAAGCTGTTTGCCTGTCAGGCTTCCTCCACCCGCTGACGTCACGTCCCCCTCCTGCCCTGGCGCCCACGATGTCAGCGCCTCATCCGGCCGCGACGCATGAGACGTTTTTCACTGGCCGTACGATGCGCCCAAAGGATACTGCAATGCGCGAGATACCGCAATGCTCAGGACACAAAACAGCCAGTTGTGCTTCTCACACGGCTCGCCGCACGCTCTCGTGCCCATATGTCAGCTTATGCGTCCCATGTATACTATTGCTGACCATGCAGGGGGAGAATAACGGTTCGGCGGGCGTGGATATGTCCGCGCGCGGGAGGGAGAGACGATATGGCAGCTACGCGCCTGTTTGTGAGCCATAGCACCCAGGATAACGGCTGGTGCCGCGAGTTGGTGGCGGCGCTCAAGGCGGCGGGCTACGACGTCTGGTACGACGAGCAAGGGCTGACCGGTGGCGCCGTCTGGATCGAGACATTGCAGCGCGAGGTACAGGCGCGCGATGTCTCCGTCTTTGTGCTCACGCCGGACTCGTGGGCGTCGCCCTGGTGTCAGGAGGAGCTGCGGCTGGCGCTCTCCACGCAGCGGACGATTCTGCCGGTGATGCTTAAGCAGACACCAGTGGAAGGCTTCCTGTTGACGCGCCAGTGGGTGAACGCCAGCGACGTGGATATCGCGACTGGCGTGCAGCGTGTACTGGTGGCGCTGGGGTCGCCCGTCGTCTTTCCAGCGGCCCCTGCGCCAAAGCAGATCACACCCGCGCCCCAGATCGTGCCGCCCGCGCTTCAGCAGCGAGGCTTTGTGGGCCGTGTTGTGGATAGCATGGAAGTGATTACGCCGCCGATGTGTCTGGTGCCCGCTGGTCCCTTTCTGATGGGAACCGATCCACGCAGGGAGCCGGAGGCGGCTGAGCGCGAGGAGCTGCAGCGCCAGGTGGAGGTCGCCGCCTTCTACATCGGCGCTTTTCCGGTGACGGTGGCTGAATACGCCTGCATCCTCAAAGCGCAGACGATGCGCCCGCCGGAGGCGTGGTCCACCCAGAGCGCGCGGCCCGACCATCCGGTCACGCATATCTCCTGGAAGGTGGCCCTGGCCTATGTCGCATGGCTGGCGCAGGTCACGGGCGAACCATGGCGGCTGCCGACTGAAGAAGAGTGGGAGAAGGCGGCGCGCGGGACCGATGGCCGCATCTATCCCTGGGGCGATGTCTGGGACCGCTCGCGGGCGAACACTGACGAAAGCGGACCGGGCGATACGACGCCGGTCGGCTCATATCCCGCCGGAGCCAGCCCGTACGGTGTCCTCGATATGGCGGGCAACGTCAACGAGTGGTGTGGCATCCCGCCAGATTCGCCGCTTTTCCGCCCTGGCGCGTGGTCCGGCGAACAGCGCAAGAGCGTTGGCTACCTCGCGGGCGGCGCCTGGGATGAAAACCCATCGCACACGCGCGCGGCCTATCGCAGCCAGCTCTTCATGGGCGAGCAGACCGACGACACCGGCTTTCGCCTCGTCTGGCAGCCGCCAACCGCGTAGCGCGCCTCCTTTCTGGTCCCCTTCTCCCTGTGGGGGAGAGGTTAGGGGAGGGGGCAGATGCGCTATACTTTGGGCGTAGCGTCTCCATCGCGGCGGACGCGGGCATTCCGTGTAGCAAAGGAGCATCACCCACCATGCCTCAGCAGTATATTCTCGTCGAGCGCGAGGAGCCGATTGCCACCGCCATCATCAACCGACCCGACAAGCTGAACGCGCTCAATTGGGATCTCATCGCCGAGTTGGCCGACGAGTTGGAGCAGCTGGACCGCGACGACGCGATTGGCTGTATCGTGCTGACCGGGGCAGGCGACCGTGCCTTCGCCGCCGGAGCCGATATCGCCGAAATGTCCGACGCCAGCACGATGCGGATGGCAACCGGCTCCTTTGAGAATTGGGATCGCATCCGCCGCATCCACAAGCCAATCATCGCGGCGGTCGGCGGCTTCGCGCTCGGCGGCGGCAACGAGCTGGCGATGCACGCCGACGTTATCATTGCCAGCGAGAAGGCGAAGTTCGGCCAGCCTGAGATTCTGCTGGGCATCATGCCTGGGGCGGGCGGCACGCAGCGGCTGGCGCACACGGTGGGCAAATACAAGGCGATGGAGATGTGCCTGACCGGCGACCAGTTTACCGCGCAGGATATGCTTGCCGCCGGGCTGGTCAACAAGGTTGTGCCGGAGGGGCAGCATCTCGAAGCGGCGAAGGAGATGGCGCGCAAGATCGCCAGTCGCGGACCGCTGGCGGCGCGGATGACCAAAGAGGCGATCCTGATGGCCTTCGAGACGCCGTTGCAGGTTGGCCTGCAATACGAGAAGCGGCTCTTTGCCATGCTCTTCTCGACCGAAGATCAGAAGGAAGGCATGCGCGCCTTCATGGAGAAGCGCAAGGCTGAGTTCAAGGGGCGTTAGGGCTATTTGTGCCGTGCGCGGTAACGATACACCGAAAGGCGACGCAGTTCATGGGTGTGCTGGCCGCAGGCTGAAGCCCGCAGATGCGCGAGCCGTCAGACGAGAAGCGCGCGGAGCAGCAGCGGCCCGAAGGGTGCGGCTAATCCCTATCATAGGGAACGCACTTTGGGGCGACAAGTAAGCTCAACTCAGGATTAGCCATGGCGCTTTAGGCCACGGCATGCAGCGCCCACGCGCCGATGTCCAGGAAAGCGAGAGATACAATGGAAGACGCCGTTATCCTCAGCGCGGTACGCACGCCGATTGGACGCTATGCGGGCGTCCTCAAGGATATGCGCCCCGACGACCTGGGCGCGCTCGTGCTGGTTGAGGCAATCAAGCGCGCGGGCGTCGCCGCCGAGGCGATTGAAGATGTGGTGATGGGCTGCGCCAACCAGGCGGGCGAGGACAACCGCAACGTGGCACGCATGTCGTTGCTGCTGGCCGGGTTGCCCACATCGGTTGCCGGGCAGACGGTGAACCGGCTCTGTGGCTCCGGCTTGCAGGCGATCAACACTGCCGCGCATGCCATCCAGGCAGGCGAGGGCGAGGTATGGCTGGCTGGCGGCGTCGAAAGCATGACACGCGCACCGTTCGTGCTGGGCAAGGCGGAATCGGCGTTCGCCCGCGGCGAGATGAAGCTACAGGATACGACGCTGGGCTGGCGCTTCATCAATCCGAAACTGGCCGCGCTACACCATCCCTACAGCATGGGCGAGACCGCCGAAAACGTCGCGGAGAAGTATGATGTCTCGCGCGCCGACCAGGACGCCTTCGCGGCGGAGAGCCACCGTCGGGCCATCGCCGCGATTGACGCCGGACGCTTCCGCGACGAGATCTTGCCGGTCGAGGTCCCAGCGGGCAAGGGTAAGACTGAGCTGATCGCTGCCGACGAGCAGCCCCGCCGCGATACGACAGTCGAGAAGCTGGCGGCGCTCAAGCCGGTCTTTCGCAAGGATGGCAGCGTGACGGCAGGCAATTCGTCCAGCATCAACGATGGCGCTACGGCGCTGGTGGTCGCGTCGCGGCGCTGGGCCGAGGAGCAGGGCATCCGACCACGGGCGCGCATCGTCAGTTGCGCCGTTGCCGGGGTTGATCCCGCCTACATGGGCCTTGGGCCGATTCCCGCCAGCCGTAAGGCGCTCGAACGCGCGGGCCTCACGGTCGGCGATCTCGATCTCATCGAGCTGAACGAGGCGTTTGCCTCACAGTCGCTCCAGTGTATCCGCGAATTGGGGCTGGATACCGCGAAAGTCAACGTCAACGGTGGCGCAATCGCGCTCGGCCACCCACTCGGCTGTTCTGGCGCGCGGCTGATGACGACGCTCCTCTACGAGCTGGAGCGGCGCGGCGGACATTACGGGCTGGCGACAATGTGCATCGGCGTCGGCCAGGGTATCGCCACGGTCATTGAGCGGCTGTAACTTGTCGGCGATGGATGCATGGGATACCTACGTGGGATGTCGGTTGTGCTAGACTTTCGGACATCACGCATCCCAGTTAGGAGGGCTAAATGGCAGCGAAGGAAATCCGGCGGGTCGAGATCGAATATCCTGCGGAAATACGTGATGAGCTGAGTAGCAAGCAGGTGCGGCGACTAGCTCATGAAGCCTTCTATGTCCGGCTGTACCAGGAGGGCAAAATCTCGTCCGGGCGGGCAGGTGCGTTACCTGGCATCTCTCGATCCGATCTTCTTGACCTTCTCGGCAGTTACAATGTGCCGTATTTTGATGACAGCGGCGATCGTGCCGAGGATCTGCGTAATGCCCAGCAGGCGCGATCTTGAATGTCGCACTCGTCAAGCGCCATGCCAGCAGGTCCGGTTGTCTCGAATACGACGCCATTGATCAGCCTCGGCGAGATTGGATCCGGCGCGAGCCATGGGTTGTCGACGATGTGCATTACTTCAGCTCTATATCTTTGATATGGCAAATGACATCGCATCTTGCCTCATACGGTATGATCGACACAGCACGCTATCTTCGTGCCCTCGCGTGTTGATGTCTGCGAATGTCATGAGGTCACTGCTTGATGTCATCTATCCGCCTGGCTGAGCTCCACGCCTTCATCGTCCATTTTTCGATTGCCCTGCTGATTATGAGTGTTGTGCTCGATGTTGCCGCCATCATTTTCCGGCGCGCCAGCCTGGTCGAGGGCGCGACCTGGGCGCTCATGCTCGGCGCTCCAATGACCGCCATAGCCATGCTCTCTGGATGGCTCAGCGAGCATAATGTGCCCATTAGCGCGGCGGCACATGACTTTCTGCGTCTGCATAAGATGACCGCCTTGCTGGCGACCGTGGTCTTTCTGGCGCTGTTTCTGGCACGACTCGTGTGGTCATCGTCGCGGCTGGTCGGGTGGCTGCGGCTGGCCTTCCCCAAGTCGGTCAGGCTTGCCAATGCCCAGGACTGGCTGGGTGAGAAGCTGCCGCAGGCATATGTCACGCCCCTGCCGCGAGGCGCCATCGTTGCCTATCTGTTGCTGGCTCTCATTGGGGTTGGTCTGCTCGTCGCCACCGGCTATCTCGGCGAGGCGCTGGTCTATCGCTTTGGCATTGGGGTCTTTAGCTCCGGTGCGGCGCTACCGTAGCGGCAATCTCTGATGCACGCGCCGGCCGTGTCTGTCTCACGTCTCTCATATCAGCGTGTGGTCGAGCCGTCGTAGCGATGCCAGCAGCGCCGCCTGCCGCGCGCGGGGCAACTCCTTAAAGATGCTCTCGATCATGCTTTCCTGAGCGGGCAGCGCCTCCGAGCGAATGTCCTTGCCCTTCTCCGTCAGATACAGGTGGTTGGCGCGCCCCTCCTGCTGGCGAACCAGCAGGCCGCGCTCCTCCATCCGGTCGAGCAGCTGGCAGACGTTGCCTTTCGTCACGAGCAGCCGGTCGGCAAGCTGCTGCTGCGTTAATCCCTCGGCGTTGCCCACCTGTACCAGCACATCGAACTGTGCGACCGAAAGATCCCACTGGCGCAGCAGATCCACCGTGGCCCGATCAACCTTCTGAAACACGCGCGCCAGCCGCAACCACGCTGGAATGGCGCTTGATCGACCGCTCATAGTTCCCGCCCTTTTCGCGACGCTTTCTAGCTGTTTTGATCGCCCACGCTTGGAACGCGCTTGGAAGACGAATACACTGTATCATCCCCATATAGTTTATCGCTAAACTGTTTTAGGCGTCAAGCGGCACAGCACTGATATTGACAGACATCGAGCCGTGTGCATACAGTATACGGCGGCCCGCGGAGTGCTGATACAGGAGCGGGCGGTTGGCTATGTTGCAGAGCGTGCGTCATTGCATGTAAGATAGAATATCCGCCAAACGTCATGAATCGCGGGAGCGGAAGGGATGCGCGCTTACGCCTGGCAGTGCAATATCCTTCCGTTCCTTCATGTGTGGCGGCATGTTACATGTAGCAGCAAATGGCAATGTGTGCGCATCTGACGCCTGACAAGAGCGCGCCTCTCGCACCGGCAATAAGAGGTCATTCGCTATGACGATACGCAAAATTCTTACAATGGATTATCCCGTCTTACGCGCGAAGGCGAAGAAGGTGTCGCGCTTTGATCCCTGGCTCGAACGGCTGGTACAGGATATGTGGGCAACGATGCACGATGCGCCGGGCGTCGGCCTGGCCGCGCCCCAGATCGGTGAATCGGTGCGCGTGCTGGTCGCCGAGTACACCGATGACTCGCTCAATGAGCATCATAAAGTGGCGCTGGTCAATCCAGAGATCATTAAAGCAAGTGATGACGAGGAGCTGGCCACTGAGGGATGTCTGAGCATCCCCGGCTATGTCGGCGATAATGTGCCGCGGGCGCTGGCAGTCACCGTCAAGGCGCGCGACCCGAAGGGCAAAGAGGTTCGGGTCAAGGCCGAAGGGTGGTGGGCGCGCATTCTGCAGCATGAGATCGACCACCTCAATGGCATCCTCTATATCGATCTGATCGACCCGAAAGACGTGCGCGAAGTCACTGAGGATGAAGTCGTCGACGAGGGCGAGGTGCTCGAGCGTGCGCCATCTGGCAAGGGCAGCCAGGTTGAGAAACACGGACGTACCGAGGGCAAAGCGGCGGGAGGCTCCAGATGAGTAGCGCCGTGGGCAAATACCATATCTGGACCGTCGGCTGCCAGATGAACATGGCCGATACGCAGCGTGTCTCTGGCATTCTCGAAAATCTTGGCTGGAAAGAGTCGCCGACGATGGATGGCGCGAATTTCGTTGTGCTCAATACGTGCAGCGTGCGCGAGCAGCCAGAGAAGCGCGCGCATGGGCAACTCTCGCTGCTGAAGCACGCCAAGCGCCACCGCGCCGATTTGCTGGTCGCGATGATGGGTTGTATGGTAGGCAACCCGCGCCAGGTCGAAGACATGAAGCAGCGCTATCCCGTCGTTGATCTCTTTTTCAAAGTCGAGCAGGCCGAAATCCTGCCGCATTTTCTGGAAGAGCGATGGACGCCACTGGCAGGCGAGGGTTGTGTGGATGTGGCTGATATGGGCGCGCCACGGACCATTGGCGTCTCTGGACCGCTGCCGATGCTCCAGATGGAGCAGGGACTGCCCGACGCTCCGATGGAGATTCCGGTCGCTGATGGACATCGTACGAGCGCTGCTGCTGCGGGCGCGATGGCCAGCAACTTCCGCCCTGGCTCGCGCGAGCTGCACTATCCCACCGCTGGCGAGACCGGCGTGAATGTGAAGACGCCCACCCCAACCGCATGGCTCCCGGTCATTCTGGGGTGCAACAAGGTGTGTTCATACTGCATCGTGCCCTCGCGTCGTGGTCGCGAACGGAGCCGTCCGGTGGCTGAGCTGCTCGACGAGGCAGCCGCACTGAGCGAGGCAGGCGCCCGCGAGTTGACGCTGCTTGGGCAGACGGTGGAGGCCTATGGGCTGGACCTGCCCGGCGAAGGCGATCTGGGCGACCTGATGGAGCGGCTCAGCGCGATCGAATCCTTGCAGCGCATTCGCTTCATGACATCCTATCCGCCGCATATGACCGATAAGATGATTCACCAGATGGCGTCCTTGCCCAAGGTCTGCGAGCACGTCAATATTCCGGTGCAGCATGGTGACGACGGGATGCTGGCGCGCATGCGCCGGGGCTATACGCTGGCGGAGTATCGCACGCTGATCGGCAAGCTGCGCGCGTGGTGGCCGGGCGTCTCGCTCTCCACCGATATCATTGTCGGGTTTTGTGGCGAGACCGACGAGGAGTTCCAGCACACCCTTGATCTGCTGGAAGAGGTCCGCTTCGATGTGGTGCATGTCGCGATGTATTCGCCGCGCCCCGGCACGCTCTCCTTCAAGTGGGAGGACGATGTGCCGCTGGATGTGAAGCGCGCGCGGCTGCACGCCATCGAGGCAATGCAGGAACGGATCGCGCTGGAATCGAACGCGCCCTATGTGGGGCGTGATGAAGAGGTTTTGATCGAATCGCATCAGGTGGCTGGCGGCCAGCATCAATGGCGTGGCCGGACGCGGACGAATAAGCTGGTTTTCCTACCCGCGACCAGGCCTGGCGCGCGTGCGGATGATGGCGGTGTGACGGCTGATGTGACGCCAGGTGACCTGGTGATGGTCCATATTGATCGCGCAACGGCATGGTCATTGCAAGGGCAACGCGCGATACAGTAGAATACCGCGTTGATATTGCATGTAACGAGGCGACCCGCCTTTTGGGGGTGGATCGCCTCGCAGGAGGTAATGGAGTCGATGAGTCAAGCCGCGTATCAGCCGGAGGAGCGGGAGCGCAGGCGCCGTCAGCTGACAGACCAGGCCGTTCAGATGGCGCGCGATAGCCGCTGGGAAGAGGCCGTCGCCACCAATCGCGAGCTGCTGACTGTCCTTCCGCACGATCCGAGCGCCCTGAATCGTCTGGGCAAGGCGCTCAGCGAGCTGGGCCAGTATAGCGAGGCTAAGCGCGCCTACACGGAGGCCCTTGAGCAGGACCCGAGCAACAATATCGCGCGGAAGAACCTGGAGCGCATCTCGTCATTGAGCGATGAAGAGCCGACCGACGGGCGTCACTCCGTCGAGCGGATTGACCCGCGCATCTTTATCGAAGAGACAGGCAAGACCGGATTTACGGTGCTGGTGGATCTGGCCCCGCGTGAGGTCATCGCGCGCTTCTCGGCTGGTGATCAGGTCTACCTTGTGCCTGAGGGCAACATTCTTTATGTGACAAATGCCGCCGATGAACGGCTTGGGCGTATTGAGCCACGTCTGGCGAACCGGCTCATCAAGTTCATGCAGGGTGGCAACAAGTACGCTGCGGGCATAGCGGACCTCAGCGAGACCGAGATTCGTTTGATTATTCGGGAGACTTTCCAGCATCCGAGTCAGTTCGGCAAGGTTAGCTTTCCGGCGCATGGCGCGAGCGAGACGATTCGGGCATATACCAAAGATTCCATGGTGCGCCGTGATGTCGATGACGACGAAGACTTTAGCGACGACAACGACTACGGCGACGATGGTGATGACGAGGAATCCGAGGACTCTGCTGAAGTGGAGTTCGAGGAGCCTGAGTTCATCTCACACGACGAGTAGCGCCACGCATCACCACGCATCACCATACATCACCGCGAGGTGCGGGGGATTATCGGGGTTCCGAAGAAAGGGAAATTGGACGCGTGAATAAGACGAAGCGAGTGGCCTGGCATAAACATCTGAAGAAGGCAAAGAAGCATAGCGAAAAAGCGCGCGCGCAGGCAGCACAGACCACCAGCCAGCGCCAGACCACTCCGCGCCGGTAATCCTATGACAGCGATTGCGCCATCCACTCGGTTGCGGACTGGTGGGTGGCGCATCGTCGTTTTCCGCAGCCAGTGTGAGAAGGCGAGTGTGCGGTCATGAATCGTCGTGAACCTGTCACCGTGCGCGAGACCCTGAATCTCTTGCGGCGCTGGCGGGCGCAGCTCATCGCGGGAGAACGCGGTCTGGGGCGGACCGTCACCTGGGCCAGCATCATGCGCGCGCGGACTCCGGCGTTCGAGGGCTTCCAGGGTGGCGAGCTGGCGCTGCTCTCGCTGACCACGCTCCATTCGCTGCGCTCGCAGTTGGTCGCGCCATCGCTGCCCGAAGTGGTGGATGAAGTCATCGCGATGGGCGCGTCGGCCATCGCCGTCTGCGGGCTGGAAGATCAGGCTCTTTCAAGCCCAGATGACTCCCAGGAGCGCGAGGCGGCATGTCAGCGGGCCGAGCACATGGGCATTCCCTTGATAGCGCTTCCCACCGGCGTTTCGCTGGCGGCTATCGAGCGCGAGGTGATTACGCATGTGGTGGCGCAACGCGATACGCCGCAATCCCCGGCGGACACGTTCGCGGCGGTTGCCGGATGGCGGGCGAGCCTGCGCGACGAGGCGCTGGACGCGCTGCTGACCGGCACCTACGCGGGCGAGGCTTCGATGCTGTCACGGGCGAGCCAGCTGGGCCACGATCTGCGGCTGCCCCATGTGGTCCTCTGGGTAATGCTCGCGTCATTTGTCGGCGCTGGAGATGTCTCGAACGGTGGCATACCGCTCGTCGCGCGGGCCGCCGAGGCGCTAGGGAGCGCGCTCGGCGCGTGGACACGGGTGCGGGCAGGTGAGATCGTCGCGCTGGTATCGGCGCCCGGTGGCGGAGCATCCGAGCGCACTGACCTGGCGGAGCAGGGTGAGGCGGCATTGCGGCGGACTCTTGGCGAGGGCGGCGCATCGGACTCGCCGACGTGGTGGGCGGGCATGGGCGAGGTCGCGCGCTCGCCGCTGGAGGTGCGCCGTTCAGCCGCCGAGGCGCAGGATACCGCACGCCTGGGGTTGTTGGTGGTTGGCCCGGGACATATCGCGCGCACCGCCGACCTGGGGGTGTATCGGCTGTTGCTGGCGCTGCGCAAGAGCGGCGACCTCCAGCCGTTCGTTGATCGCGAGCTGGCGCCACTTCGCAATACCGCCCGCAAGGAGGATCACTTGCTGGAGACGGTCGAGGTCTACCTGGCCTGTAACGGCAACCTCTCGGAGGCGGCGCGCCGGCTGCACCTCCATCGTAACTCGCTGCTGTATCGGCTCCATCACATCCGCGATCTGCTTGGCCACGATCTGGATAACCCTGAATTGCGCCTGGCGCTGCAACTGGCGCTCAAAGGGCGACGTGTGCTCGAACAATAGCCGCACCGCTGAACTGGACACACCGCTCATTCGGTCGAGGCTGCTTTAGCGATTATCGGTCTCAGTAGGCGCTTCGTCGAGAGTCCGTTCGAGCGCCTCAGCCTGGGCCACCAGCGCGGCAATCGCTGGCGTCCACTCGCCTGTGCGTACCCGCTCAGCCAGCCGGGCCAGTAGCTGTGCGGCGCGTTCCTTCTGGGTATTCATCGCATCGAGCCGGGCAAACAGCCGCTCCGCGCCATCCCCAGCCTGGATGCCAGCCCGTGCCAGCAGTGAATCGGTTCCCCTGGGCTTTTGCCGCGAGGTGCGCGGCGGGTTTGAGTCTGGCATGCTTCTCTTCCTGTGTCAACCATTTTCAACGCTGTGTGTTGACGCTGTGGCATGGCTCTGGCATGTCTCTGGCAGATACCATTCCCTAGTGGCCTGAATTTCGGGAATTCGGTCCCGATGCGGGCAATTGTGCTAGACTGTGTACGATTGTCGTGCCAGCCTCGCACGATCTGAGCAGGCGCGGGCGAAAGACCAGCAAATGTACCGCGCGCCAATCTCTACCACAAATGACGGTAGATGCACAGATTGCGCCATAGGTGAGTTGCTGGCTACCTGGCGCCCCGCTCGAACGCCTGTTCATGCAGGCATTGTAGCGGCGAATACCGGCAGCGTCAAGCTTCCTGGCAAGATGGGGAGCGAGGGAAACTCGCAGGAGGACTGCGCAGCATGCGCGGGAGTCATCAGGCATCGGTAGTGACGAATCCATCAAAGACGATGGATACCCCATCGGAACATGCCAGCGCGTTGCTGCAGCAACTCAACCGAATGTGGTGGATTGTTGGTGTTGCGCTCTGGCGGCTCAGCATTCCAGTTCTCCTGTTCTTCGCGGCATTGCTTCCGCGGTGGTCATTGGCGCACACGCTCGATCTTGTCACCGATGAGAGCACCTACATCCGCATCGGGCGGCTAGACTTCACCCTGCTCATTACCGGCAACCTGTCTGACCCGAAATGGACGACCAACTACGAAGCGCCCTCACTTCCTAAGCTCCTCATGGGGTTCGGGTCGCTCTGGGCGCAGCAACACCGATCCCCTGGCGACTGGCTGATTGGCGCGCGCATTCCCGGTGTCCTGCTCGGCTCGCTGTTTGTCGTCCTCATCTACTGGCTGGCGCGCCCCATTTTCGGGAAGTTACCAGCGCTCTTTGGCGCACTGGCGCTGGCGCTCAGCCCGTGGGTCGCCTATTTCGCCGCCATCGCCTATCTGGATAGCTATCTGCTCGGATTCGTGACGCTTGCCATTCTGCTCACGTGGCATGCCGTACGTCATCCGTGGCTTTTCCTGGCCGTAGGGATATTGCTGGGGCTGAGCTTCGACTCGAAGTATACCGGCTCGTTCGCCCTGCTGCCTATCGCCGCATACATCGCGTACTACTACCTGTTCCGCGCCCATCAACGTCCCCCAAAGCGCCTGCTTCTGTTGCCCGCCATGTTACTGGTGGCCATTTATATTGCCGATCCTGCCATCTGGGTATCCCCAATCGATCGTTTGTGGAGCGGCATCGTCTTTCAGTGGGACCATGCGGCGCGCGGACACTCGGTGTTTCTCAACGGGCGAGTGTGGGATCATGTGCCACCTGGCGAGGTGGTCTTCATTCTTGTCGCCAAAATGAGCCTGTTTATCTGTATTCCAGCGCTATTGGCGCTGCCATGGGCGCTTGTTCGCATTATTCGCGCGAAAGGCAATCCGAGTGGCCGCGATGAGCGCGCGGCATTTATCTTCTTCTGGCTCTTTGGGATGTTGCTTCCCTTCGGACTGCTCAACATTGTCGTGGGCACGCATTATATGCTCCCGCTGGCGCCAGCAATGACCTTGATTGGCGCATGGGCGCTGATCGGTATGTGCCGCTGGATTGGGCCGCGACTGGCCACCTGGGGAGAAATCGGGCTGACAGCCCTTCGCAGCCGCGTTCGGGCAGGCGCTCGGTTCCCGAAAATCGCCGCTCCTGGTTGGCTCACTTCGCTCCGTGGCTACCTGACGCAGCGGCGCGTGCGGCAACTCGCCGCGAGGGCGCTGATCGTCGCGGCATGTGTCGCGATGGTCGTTCCAACCCTCTCGGGCCTCGTGACCGTTTCGCAGGCCGAAGGCTATACCAGTGAGTGGCTCAATGGCGAGAACAGCTCGTTGCAGGTCGCGTATCCGGCCTATGCCGATGGCACGCAGTGGGTCACCGATCATACCAAAGGATGGGTGACGGTATCGCTGATCGGCACGCCCGGTTCGCTCGACTACTGGATGCAGATGCGCCAGTATCTCTACCCTGAGCGCATCCGCCTCACGCCGTCCAGTGTCGTCATGGGGCAGACGTATGTGCCGCCGAGCGTTCCCAAGGGACGGCCACTTTACCTCATCTGGCCAGCCCATTTAATCCAGCGCGAGTTCCCGACGCTGCCACAATGGCAGAGCAAAGTCGTTGCTACCATCAAGGGCGGCGCCACGATCTACTGCTACGTCATCCGCGTCCAGTAGTCGCGCGGTTTCCTCCGGTTGCCAGCAGTGGCATAATAGGTTCTCTTACTCTCGCATCGGCGGAAGGGAGAACCGCATGGCTGGCAGACGCGAGCCTCCTTCGGACTCAGATGGCAACGAAGCGGAGATGGCGGGCGATCCTGAGCGTCAGGTGGACGAACTCCATGTCCAGGTCAGCGATCTGCGACGGTCACCGTATGAGGGCACGGCGCATGTGCCATGGCGTCAGCAGCGCGTGCAGCTTCCTCGCCCGGTAGTGGACGTCGCCCTCGCGGTCACGCTTGTTGCGCTGCTGCTGGTGGCGACGCCGATTGGCTCTGCGCTGGTCGCGTTCGCCGCTCATCCAGGGTCCGTTTCATCCTCCAGGAGCATCGGTTCTCCCACCGCGACGTTTGCCAGGTTAGCGCCCCTGCCATATCCCACGCCGACGCTCGATGTTCCCGCCATCGGCACGGTAGCCGCCACCTGCGCGCCAGAAACGCCACTGGTGGACTTCAGCTCTGGGGAAATTGCCGCAGGCGCTGGCGGACCGGACGTCTGGTTCATTGCCAGGAGCGCGAAGCCCGGCTACGTGCAGCTCCCACAGAGCAATTACACCCTGGCCGGGTGGCCCATCCTGGTGACGGTGTTCATCAGGCACGGCTTTGCCGAGGCCATCGTCCTCACCGGTCATGACCTGACGACGGGCTACAGCCTCTGGTTATCTCCCGACGCGAATAATCCCGGCTCAATCGCGGAGGCCGCCCCGCTCGCCATGATTGACCCCACGCGCGGTCTGGCCCACACCAGGGATGCTCGCTGGGATATCTGGTCTGGTGTGCTGTATCTTCCCGGCGCTGGTTGCTACATCGTCCAGGCCAACTGGCCGGGTAACGGCTGGTTCGTCGACTTTGCCGCTGGCCGTTGACCTGGTTCGTGCAAACTTGCTTATGACAGGAACTCGAACGATTGCAGGATTTGCTGGAAGGTCGGATCAATCGTTGGGAAGGTATCGACTGGGGCCAGCTCGAGCACATAGACGGTGTTGCCGCCGTGGATGGTCGCGAGCGCTACCGCGTGCATCGGGGTAAACTTCCCATTCTGCTCTACCGTGACGTCACCAGACTCCTGTGTCCACGTCTGCCCGGCGATGAAGGCCGTCGTCGGCCCGCTGCGATTGGCGACCCCTGTCTTCTGGGCCAGCACCGCCAGCGCGCTATCCGCCACCTGCTGCGCCGAATCGCCGGTCGAGGCGTATGTGCCAACATTGAAGTTCGCGCCAATGGTGGGATTCGAGAAGATGACGAGGCGCGGTGACTGGGTGTCCTGAATAGTCTGCAGCCAGCCGGTGGGATGTCCAACGCGAAAGACATTGCCGCTGTCAGTGAAGATGGTGAGGTTGCTCGACGTAGTGGCGGTCGGCTCAACTGTCGCGGTCGCAGACGCCGTCGCGGTGGACGAGGTGCTGAAGAACGGGAGCCGCCCATTTGCCAGCAGCACACCAGCGCCGCCAATGATGAGCAAGAGCACTATGAGCGCCAGGATAGCAATGAGGCCGGACGGAGCTCGCCTGCGGGCTGTGGTAGCTGGCTTGTCGGGAGTCGCGCTCGTTCCGGCTGCGGGCGAGCCGGGCGATGCAGCGGGCGCATCGAAGGGAAGCGCTGGCTGAGTCTGTGACTCGGTGGATGGCATAGCCTGCGCGGGTATGGTCTGGGTACGCGCTGGCGCTGGTTGCATGGGAAAGTCCGCCGTCACCTCAGCGGCGGTCTTCGTGACGTTGGTTGTATCGCCGTCGTCGAGGAGGTTGGCGGGCTGGGTGACATTGGTCGTCACGTCGGCGATGTCTCGAGCCTCCGAATCGACAAGTAGGATACTCGGACGTGTCGCCGAGTCATCCTCTGCCGACGCCGATGCCGATGATGCCAGCGCGGGAGCGACGAGCGGCGCGCCACAGCTTGGACACGCCATGGTTGCTCCCGCCGCGAGCGGGGTGCGTCGCCCGCAGAGAGGACACGTAATTTCCTGCATAGATCTGCTCCAGAGGAAGTGAGCCGGAGAGGCGCGCCAATCCGCACGCGCGGATACATGTAAGGCGAGGCATCTCGCTCACGTACCTGCAGCGATTGGATGATGTCGGCGCGCGTTCCGGCAGTGGTAGCCCGTCGAAGCGCTATTTCGTGTTCTTCGGCCCAATCAAGGCGTAAAGCACTGGGCCGATCCAGACGGGCAACAGGATAATCAGGACAACCAGCCAGCCCCAGCGTCGCTCTTGAATGGAATCGAGCAGCGCGACAATCCAGGCAAACGCATAGATGATGAAGGCAACTACGAATGCCACGATGCCGAGGAGGATGTTTTGCCCGGAGTTGAAGATCCCTTGAGGCTGTAGAAATAGCGCTCCGACCCCTGCCAGCGCGATGGAGACAATCGTCAGCAGCAGAACGGTCCACTTGCTCAAAAAGGTCATTTTCATACATGGTGCCCTTTCACGTGGTCGTGGGGTATGCAAGATGCTCCCCATACTTTAACGGACAAAGCTGACACTTTGCGTTACATGCATGGAGAGCGTGCCATATTTGTGACCAGGAAGCAACCCCCCAAAGCGCGTGAGAGGACTACGCAGATTCAGGTACGGCGGCAGAATGTGTACGTGGGTTCGCGAAGATTGGCTGTTATGGTCGCAGCCACCGCTCGCCGTAGGTGCGTAGCGCCGCGACCACGGCCACCGCGTCGCGCCCTTTCGGCGTCAGCGCGTATTCGACGCGAGGCGGTATCTCGGCGTAGATGTGGCGCGTGACCAGGCCTTCATCCATCATTTTGTGCAACCGGTCGGTGAGCACGCGCGGGCTGATGCCGGTAGATGCCTGGAGCGCGGTGAAGCGCCGCGGCTCATCCGCGAGATCGCGCACCAGCAGCAGCGTCCAGGCGTCGCCAAGCACCGCGACCGCCGCCGCGACGCCACAGAATGACTCGCCGCCTGGCTTTGCCGCTCCGCCTGTGGCATGTCGGGCCTCTGGGGCGAGTGGTTCTTCTTGCGTGGTGTATTGATCAGGCATCATGGTATCCCTTCATCTCTGGTCCGAGTATCGCGGTTTCTGATCACACTATAGTTCTTCTCTCACGTTGATAGAAATCTGGACCTTGCGCAATGCTCTTGACATGAATTTCTGGCTATGCTATACATTATATAGTTACTGTCAGCTCAATAGCAATAGCAAAACCCCTCACCTTCGCCTGGAGGCACTAATATGGCACAGGAAACACACCAGCAGGATTCATCCGCGCATTCGGCGGCGATTGACCCCGGCACAAAGGTCGGGCTCGTCGCGTTGACCGTAGCCGACCTCAAACGGTCGCTCACGTTCTACACAGACATCTTTGGCTTTACGTTGCTCGACCAAAAGGCTGGTGAGGCGACGCTTGGCACGCCGTCGGCTCCGCTGCTGCTGCTGCGCGAGGAGGCTGGCGCACGCCCGTGGCCGCACGATCAGTATGCCTATACGGGTCTCTATCACTTCGCGGTGCTGACGCCGACACGGCGAGACCTGGGTCGCTGGCTGCGTCACTGGCTAGAGCTGGGATTGCCGCTTCCAGGGCAGGGTGACCATCTGGTGAGTGAGGCGCTCTACATCTCCGATCCCGATGGCAATGGCATCGAGATTTATCGCGACCGGCCGCGCAGTGAGTGGAACTGGGATGACGGCCAGGTGCGGATGGCGGCTGACCCCGTCGATATTCGCGGCGTGCTGGGCGAGGCCGAAAAGGACGACGAGCCGTGGGCAGGCTTCCCCGATGGCACGCGCGTCGGCCATATCCATCTGCAGATTGGCAATGTGCCGCAGTCGAAGGTGTTTTATCACGACGTGCTGGGATTTGACATCGTGGCGACGATGCCAAGCGCGCTTTTCGTTTCGGCGGGTGGCTATCACCACCACATCGGCATGAACACCTGGCACAGCCGCAATGCGCCGCCCGCGCCCGCCGGAACCGCCGGGTTGCGCTTCTTTACGCTTGAGATCCCCAGCGAGGAGGCGCGCGCCGCCATCGTCGCCCGCCTCGACGCGGCTGGCATCCCCAGCACGCAGACGTCCGACGCGGTAATCGTGCACGATCCCTGGCAGAATACGCTGGTGCTCCAGATCGGCCCGTCAGGCAGCGCCGCGAACGCCGAAAAGCTGGCGGAAGGCGTGCGGAAGTAGGCAGATCAGGTCCCCTCCCTGTGGAGGGAGGGGGCTAATTTACAGTTACTGCGAACGCCTATCAGACGCGCATTCTGCGCCAGCGCCCGCTACGGAAGCGCCAGTAGGAAAGGCCAGCCTGGGTCCAGAAGTCGAGGCCCATTGCCAGGCGCGCTCCAGGCAGCCCCCAGATTGGTATCATCAGCGCGGCCACTGGCAGGCGCAGTCCCCACGTGCCGGCGGCGCGCACCAGCACCGGGAAGCGTGTATCGCCCGCGCCACGCAGCGCGCCATTGAAGACGAAGCTGCACGCCGAGGCGGGCATCAGGAGCAGCGAGAGCCGCATAGCAATGTCGCCCGCGTTCAGCACGGGCGGATCAGCCACGAAGACGCCAAGCAGCATACGCGGTATCAGCGCCTCGAAAACGCCGACGACGAGCATGACCAACACGGCAGGACGTAGTGACGCCCAGACCGAGCGCTCGGCCAGATCGGTATCGCGCGCGCCGAGTGCCTGCCCCACCAGCGCCGTCGCCGCGACCGAGAAACCGAAACCGGGCAGCGTGCCGATGCTATCTACCGTGTTGATCGTCACGTTGGCCGCATAAGTGATCGGCCCCAGGCCGATGACGACGCGATTGAAGGTCAGCACGCCCAGCTGGAAGACCACCAACTCCGCCGCCGACGGTATCCCCACCCGCAGCACGCGGCCCATAATGCTAAAGTTGGGGCGCAGGGCGGCGCGTGTGAGCAGCGGCGCGCGTGGATGCTTGCGCGTCATCAGGTAGGCTGCGAGGATGCAGCCGAGCGTCCATCCCGTGGCCGCGCCCACGGCGGAGCCAACCACGCCAATCGGGGGAATCCCAAGCGCCGGGACACCGTTCATCAGCGTCCACGAGGCGATGATATTCGCGCCGTTGACGACCAGCATCACCATCAACGGACGCCGCGCGTCGCCCGAGCCGCGCATCGCCGCGTTCATGGCGGAGGCCGCGCCCGCGGCGGGCATGGTCAGGCTATAGACACGAATGTATTGGGCTGCCAGGTCCGCCTCGACGCCGGAGACGCCAAGCAGCGCGATGATGCCATGCGCCAGCGGAATCGCCAGGCCAATCATTGCCAGGCCGATGATTGCGCCTAGCCAGATGCCCTGGCCGACGGTGCGAGAGGCAAGTCGGCCATCGTGCGCGCCCGTAGCCCGCGCCACCAGCGCCGTCACCCCGATGTTGACGCCGAAAAAGACGGTGAGGACGATCCAGGCCGCCGTGCTGGCTATGCCCACCGCGGCCACCGCCGTCGCGCGCCCATAGCCGAGCGTCTGGATCGCGTGGTCGGAGAGATGGCCCGAGAGAAACGTGTCGGAGACGCCGACGCCGAGCGACAGTAGTTGCTCGCCGATGGAGGGTAATGCCAGCCCCCAGACACGCCGTTTCAGCTCTGTATCGGCCTTGTCTGTCGCCTTGATGGTCTTGATTGCCTTCGCTGGCGTCGCGATGACAAGCGCGTCGGGCGACGCCGGTACGTCTGTCGCGGTGTCCTCGGCAACGATGATGCGTGGGCTAGCTGCGCGCCGCCGCCGGATGATGCCGTGCTGGAATGGATGTGGCCGTGGACGCTTCGGCAGGCTGCGCGCTGGCCGGACGCTGGCAGTAGCCTTCGATGTGGGCGGTTGCTTCGCGATGACCCCAGACGATGAAAACGTGGTTCCGCGGATGAATGAGAGCAGGGGACGACTTCGATTTGGCAGACGCATGAATGAGAACTCCAGAGATGAAGGCACAGTCTTCTTGTTAGATATATATCTCACATCGCTCAGCAATACAAGCGGCTGTGAGAACTATCTTACTCAATGTGACGTGTCCCACACTCTGGAGTAACCGTATGTGCCTGGCCATCCTATCTCGTCCAACCGCTCAGATTATCCGGCGCCCGCGATGTGTGATGTCTATCAACCATTGGCGCGGTGTCGCCAGGTATACACCAAAGAAGCGGTAGACGGGCCTGAGAGCAGTCAGGTACAGTTGTCTGTGGACACACCGGGCGAGGTCCGTCTGATCGGAACAAGTGTAAGCTATGCGAAAAGGATGCGAATCGGCATGTCAATCATGTGACGGTTCGAGGTGGGTAGCGGCGCGGGCGTCGCCGTCCTGGGTGCGGCTGGCATCGTCGCCTCATTGGCGCTGCCGACCGCTATGCAGCGTGGGACGGCGCTCGACGCGCGAGGAAATGTCCTCTCAGTTCAGACGACAAATAGGCTTCTTGCAGCAGGTAGGGACATCCCTGGGAATAGCGGTCCTCACCATGCTTGGCGTTCTTGCGCTCTGCATTGCCACTGTCAGTCTGGCGCGGGGAGGCCGTCTCTCGCTGGCGACGTTGAGGGTGCTCGTCGGCCTGCTGACCTAAGCTGCGTTAGCCGCCACGGTTGCGTTGGGGCCGAACTTCTGGCCGAGCGCCGCGTTTGGCGTCATCTGCGCCGTCCTGGCCACTGTGCAGTTGATCCAGCAGCCAGGACAGCGGCGCGCTGGCTAAAACTCATTCAAGCGCTGCGAGAGATATTGGGGCTTTGCTGCCCTCGGCGAGGAGCTTGCCGTAGCTCTCATAGCGTTCGACATCGAGCGTGCCGTCCACCACAGCCGCGCGGATGGCGCAGTCTGGCTCGTGTAGGTGAGTGCAGTCGGAGAGGCGACACTGCCCGAGATACGGCGCGAACTCGCGGAAGCAGGTATCGAGCTGGCGCAAGGAGGCCGCGCCCAACGCCAGCGCGCGAATGCCCGCCGTATCGGCGATGTAGCCGCCGTCGCCGTCGTCGAGCGGGACGAGACGCGTGCCTGTCGTCGTGTGGCGGCCCTTATGGGTCGTCTCGCCTATCGCGCTGACCCGCAGAGCTAGCCCCGGCTGTACGGCGTTCAGCAGGCTTGATTTCCCTACGCCGGATGGCCCGACGAATGCCGAGGTGTGGCCAGCCAGGCGACTGCGCAGCTCGCCGACACCCGCGCCAGTGTTGGCGCTGGTCATCACGACGGGATAGCCCACCGCGCGATAAACCTCCAATCGTTCGAGCAGCCAGTCTTCCGGCTGCTGGTCAACTTTGTTCAGACAGATCACTGCGGCGATATCCTGTGATTCGGCGAGCACGAGCAGGCGGTCGAGCAGGCGCAGGTGTGGCGCTGGCTCGCGCGCGGCAAAGACGGCGATGAGCTGGTCCAGTCCCGCGATAGTCGTCAACGACAGATTGCCTGCGCCCGCGTTTGGGTCGCGGCGGGTGAAGGCTCCGCCCGCTCGCGCAATGATCTGCTCGATGACGCCGCTCTCGCCGCCGGTTGGCAGGACGCGTACGCGGTCGCCGATGGCCACAGGATCGTGCTCGCGCACGGTGACGCGCTTGACCTCGCGGCCCGCGCCTCCACGCGACCCATATTCCAGCTCTTTGCGCAGGCGCCCGCGGATGGTGCAGCGAAGGATGCCATTTGGCGTCTCGACTGCGTAGAGACCACGGCTCCCATCGACGATCAGCCCTTCGGCCAGATGGTCGGCCAAAGGAGATTCGGGTGCGCCAGATGCTCGCTCAGACTGGCGCGATGATCGGTGTTTTGAAGACAAGTCGGTTGTTCTCCTGGCGCTGATAATTCCCGGCAAGCACTCTGGCCGGGGTAAACGCTTTCGGTGGTATGCAGACGTGCGAATGTTGCGCGACGAGCGATGCCCGCCGTATGCGATTCGCGGTCAGCGCCAGGGCCACCGCGCGGCTCTCTCAGCGTGAGGAGGCGATTTCTCGGCGTATGAGGAGGGTGAGGTGGTGGCGCGGACCATGACGCGCAGGTGCGGACATGCTCATATACTCACCCTCCTTCCAGCGCCATGACAAAGGGGCGTGTCATGGCCAATCAGACTGTGGCGGGCGGACAACTGGCTGCCGTCTGCCTCACCGCACGCTATTGTACGCGATCACGTCGGCATGACGCAAGCGATGTGACGCTATATAATGCAACGGAGTCTGAAAATTCGCCGTTAGATGCGGGTGAGGTGTGCCATGGCCGGACGAGAACGCCCTTCGTGGGATGACTACTACATCAACATCGCGTGGGTGGTGGCGAGCCGCTCCAGTTGTATCCGTCGCCGCGTCGGCGCGTTGATCGTCGTCGAGAGGCGCATCATCAGCACCGGATACAACGGCACGCCGTTTGGCGTCAAGAATTGCGATGAGGGTGGCTGTCCGCGCTGCGCCTCCGATGCGCCGAGCGGCTCCGGGTTAGAGTATTGCCTCTGCGTGCATGGCGAGCAGAACGCCATCGCTCTGGCGGCGCGACAGGGCACCGCGACCGAGGATGCTAGCCTCTTTGTGACCACACGCCCCTGCTTCAACTGCCTCAAGGAGTCCGTGCAGGCAGGTATCAGGGAAGTCGTCTATGACCAGCCGTATGGCTACGACGACGAGTTGGAAGACGCCTATCAGTTGCTCTTGACACAATCGGGCCTGGTGATGCGCCGCCATCCCTATAGCACTTCGCACCCGGTGCCGCCAATCGCGGGGCCAGTCAGCCAGGATACCGGCCCGGAAATGCCTGGTGTGGAATAAAGCGCCATGCGCCAATGTTCGCGTGGTGGTCATGCGGTCACATGGTCACACTTCTCCGCTGCGGTTCGTCATCCAGGTAGGGCGCTCAATACACCGTCGAAACCCAGTCGAAACGCAGTCGAAATGCGGAAGGGAAAACAGCTATGTCGTTACAGGTGACCACCATTATGCTCGGAGTCGAGGATCTGGCCCGCTCCAAGAAGTTCTACACGGAGGGTCTGGGCTGCACTCTCGATCAGGACTATCCCCAGTTCGTCAAACTCACGTTGGGTGACGGCTCGTCGTCGCTGGCGTTCTACCAGCGTGAGGCCGCGGCCCAGGATGCGGGCGTCTCCTCCGAGGGGTCCGGCTTCCGGGGCGTCTCGTTCCACTACATCGTCTCCTCGTCTGAGGAGGTGGACGAAGTCATCGGCAAGGCGGTGGCAGCGGGAGGCGCCGTCGTGAAGGCGGCCGCCGCCACGAAATGGGGCTACGGCGGCTACTTTAGCGACCCGGACGGCTTCCTCTGGAAAGTCGCATTCGGTTCGTAGGCCGTGCCCTATTTGAACGGTAAATCAACGAGTCTCCTGGACGTGTGCCCACTCTTCAAACGTGCCACCGTGCCAGGAGGCTCACTCTTTATGTGTCGTTATCGCATTTGTCTGAGTGCGCTGCGCCAGGAGCAGAGAACTGACACTGCACGCCCTTGACATGCTAATCAAAATAGTCTATAAACTAATATAATTAGTAATTAGCGCTGAGAACTGGAGGTTTACTCGATGGCTATCTCGGTAACAACCCACGGGCAGTATCTGACGCAGATAGAGAAGTCGACGATCCTGTTTCCGATCAACTGCTATCTGGTGCGCGAGGATGACGGCCTGACACTGGTTGACACCAACTGGACGAAGACGGCGGACGCCATTCTGGCCGCGGCGAAACAGCTTGGCGCGCCGATCCGCCGAATTGCGCTGACGCATGTGCATGGCGATCATGTCGGCTCGCTCGATCCGCTCCATCAGGCACTTCCCGATGCCGATGTGCTGGTGGGCGTGCGTGAGGCGCGATTGCTGGCGCGCGACTTCAGCCTCGATGCGGAAGAAGCCCAGACGAAGCCGCGCGGCGATTATCCGGTGATTGCGACGCGGCCAACGGGCATGCTGCAGCCCGGTGACATGGTGGGTTCGCTACGTGTGATCGCCTCTCCCGGCCACACGCCCGGACACATCGCGTTTCTCGATACCCGTGACGGCACATTGATCGCTGGCGACGCGCTCTTCACCTATACCGGCATCGGCGTCGCGGGAATGTTCAGGCTGCGCTTCCCGTTCTCCTCGATGGCCACGTGGGACAAGGCGACCTCGCTCCGCACTGCCCGCGCACTCGCTGAGCTACAGCCATCCCGACTGGCTGTGGGGCATGGGCCAGTGCTCGAAGCGCCGGTCGCTGCGATGAAGCAGGCGATTGACTCGGCGGCCCAACGGTTTCCCAATGAGGGTGTGAGAGACTCCTCTGTGATGGGCAATGCAGGCATGGCTTAGAGTTCCTGGCAAAATCCCGTTCTTAGCCGCGGCCTTCAGGTCGCGAAGCTGGCCCACCCTTCATCAGGCCCACTGGGCATGACAATTCTGTCAGGCATTCTCAGGTGGAAGCTACCCGTTCGCAGCGGGCCACGCATTCGATATGCGTCGTGAAGGGGAACATATCTACCGGCTGCACCGAATCCAACCGGTAGCCGTTGTCGCACATGATGCGCAGGTCGCGGGCAAGCGTCGAAGGATCGCATGAGACGTAGACGAAGGTTCGCGGCGCAAGCCGCTGTATCTCACTCAGCGCGCCTGGTAGACATCCAGTGCGCGGCGGGTCAACCAGCACGACATCCGGGCGATCACGTGGGGAGCGCATGGCGCCCAGAACGCGCTCCAATCCCCCTTCGGTCGCGAGGACATTGCTAGTGTGATTGAGGGTGGCGCTGGCGCGGGCGTCGGCAACCGCGCCTGGATGCGACTCTATCGCGTGAACGCGGGCAACATCATCCGCGAGAATGAGCGAGAAGAGTCCAACGCCACTGTAGCCGTCCAGCAGCTGATCCGCTGGCAACAGACGCGCCGCCGCACGCGCCTCGCGCACGAGAACCGGTGTCTGCGTCGCGTTCACCTGGAAGAACGACCCTGCTGAGACGCGAAAGGTCTTGTTCAGCACGCGCTCGAAGATGAAGTCGGAGCCAGCGGTGATGCGGCCACGTCGGCCTGGAGCCCCAAGGATAACGGCCCCTGCCAGCCCTGGTATCTCGCTCTGCATTGTGCTGGCAAGCGCGGCCATCTCGTCGCCGCTGGCGAGTCTGCCCGCGGGCCGCGCCTCGATGGTCAGCAGACCGTAGCCGTTCACAGCGGTATCGGTCGCGTCTGCATCCGGCGGGTTGGCGGCGACTCGTACGGTGAATCGCTCGGTGAACCCGGCGGCTTCGGCGCCCCAGCGCGCGCGCATCCACTCGCGAATGGCGATATAGAGCGTATCGAGCTGTGGATGGACGATCGGGCAGGTGGGCATATCCAGCACGTCGTGGCTCCCGGCGCGGCGGAAGCCAATCGCGCCATCCGGGCCAACGGCGAACTGCGCGACCGTGCGATAGCGCCAGAGGTCGCTGCCTTCAGGCATGCCGATGGTAGGCAGCACAGGCGGTTCAGTAAAATGCCCAATACGCTGGAGCAGCTGCTCGACGATATGCGTCTTCCAGGCGACCTGGGCAGGATAGGCGATGTGCTGCCACTGAAATCCGCCTGACTCGGCGAGGTCGGGATAGCGAGGCGCCACACGGTCAGGCGACGCTTCCAGCACCTCGACCAGCTCCGCCCGTGCGGAGGACTTGCTCTCACTCACCACGCGGATGCGGACACGCTCTCCAGCGATTCCGCCAGGCACAAATATCGCGCGCCCTTGATAGCGGCCCACCGCGTCTCCCCTGTAGGCGAGATCGGTCAACTCTATTTCCAGTAGCGCATCGTCAGTCACGGCATCCGACATCGCCAGGCGCCCTTCCCAGCTTGATCAACATGGGTAATCTCTACAGGTAGTGGGGTGGTCTGCCGTATTGTAGCATGGATAACGACAAAGACAGTCAGAGGGATAGAGCAAGGGAGGCGTGGTGATCTACACGAGCGCGCGCCGTCGCGCCGGAGATGGATGGCGCATCGTCACAATCGACAGGAGCACGGCGCCCAGCCCCGCGCAACTCACCAGCACGCGAATGATGCCGCCGATGACTGGCGCGGTGCTGGCAATGGCGAGCAACGACACCCCCAGGATGGTTGCCAGGATAAACGGCAGGCGTCTGTGGCTCGTCGCGCCGGGAACCAGCGCGCTCCCGATCCAGAGGCCGAGCGCCGCTGTGCCAAAGATCGAGCCGCCCCAGAGCACCACACCAATCGCCAGCGCCAGCGGGATGCCCAGGCAGCTCAGCACCAGCACCACCCCGGCAACGATGCCAAGTGCGTATGCCAGCAAGCCGAGAAACAGGCTGCCAAGGGGCTGGTGGCGGGCGATGAGCCGCACGCGTGTCAGTTGCGATGGCAGGAAGAGCGAGATGATAAGCCCGGAGAACGCCCAGAAGATAACATCGGTCCATTCGAGGCGGACGGGGATGATGCTGGTGAAATTGGGCAGCGTAAATTGATCGGTCGTCATGCCGGGATCGATCCGGCCATCCACCTCAACCCCAGGCGAGCGGCTCACGGAGCCACCGAACGTCTGCACATCGCCCACGATATGCGCGCCTGGCAGGAGCGTCACGTTTCCGCCGAGCGCCAGCACGCGGCCACCCACCTCGCCAGAGACGACAATACTCCCGCCGACCGCCACGACATCGTTGCTCACATGGCCAAGCACAGTAATATTGCCGCCGTAGTCCATGACGTGGCCGCAATACCACTGTTGCGAATCAACGACCACATCCTTGCCAAAGACATCGTGGTCATCTGGTGTGCAGCTCGTGAGGTGAGCGTGAGCCCACGTGGGAGTGGTTCCAGTGAGTAGTCCAGACGAAAGCGCCAGCCTGTCGGGCTGCCCGCTGGTCGCGCCGTTCAGCCAGGTGTGCCACGGCAGCGCAAATGCCGCGGCGAAGAGCGCGACGCCACCGAGCAAAGCCGCGAGGAGAATCGCATAGCGCGCATGCGACGATGAATGTAGGGCGCGCATGACGGTATCAGGCTTCCTGTGGATCGCGCCCGAACTGGCGAGTCAGTTGCATCCAGGAAAGCAGCAGGCATCCCAGCAGACCGCCCAGGACAGCGGGAACTACCCAGGGTGTGGCGGTGGCACGGCTGATCAGTTGGCCGATCACTCGCCCGGATGCCAGCAGGCCAATCGCTACCGAGATGAGCGCGTCGAGAATCGCAACCGCTAACGTGGGGTTAATCAGGGTGACGACGACCCCTGTTCCCAGCATAAGGAGCAGCGCTATGCTCAATGTCGCGCCGAGGATGCGCAGTGAGCGCAGCCACGAGACTCGTGGGGCTGGAGTCGCGACCAGTTGCCGTTGCGGCGCGGGCACGGTCGCGATGCGCGTCAGCACCTTGGCGGTAAATTCGCTGGGCGCGTTTGCCATCGTGACGGGCATGCGCAGACGAATCTGACGGTCGAGCGCATCATCGGCAGGTTCGATTGTGATGTTGGCCTGCCGCGTACCTGCGGGCAGAGCCGTGCGGCGACGTAGCGTCACGCGCGCGAGGATGAAGGCAAATAGCGCGGCGAAGGCGGCGATACTAGTGCGCCGCCAGCCCGACGTCGCCTGCCGCGATCTTTCCATGCTCTCGCTCATCTGTTTCCTCGCTGGCGAGGGTCATGTCCAACCCCTGTGCCTTCATTGTGCGCGCGACCAACTCGCGGGCGCGGTGGAGACGGGCTTTCACCAGGGCCGGAGTCAGGTCCAGGGTGTGGGCAATTTCCTCATAGGAGAAGTCATGCCAGTAGCGCAGAAGCAGAACCGCGCGATACTTGACCGGCAGCGTATCGAGGATGCGCTGCATGTCGTCAGCGGTCTCGTGGCGCAGAGCGGACTGCTCTGGCCCCGGGCCGACATCGGCGATCCATTCCAGGAAAGGCACGTTCTCCAGGGGCAATGCGAGAAAACGTCGGCGGCGAAGCTGGTCAATCGAAAGGTGCGACGCGATGGAGAGCAGCCAGGTGCTGAACCGATGCGTCTCTTTATAGGTGTGCAACTGGGTGTAGGCGCGGACAAAAGCTTCCTGGGCAACGTCCTCCGCCTCGGTAGGATTACCGAGCATGCGGTAGGCGACATTGAACACAGGATCCTTGTACTTCTCAACGAGCGACGAGAATGCCTCCTGATCACCAGAAAGCGTTCTGCGCACGAGAGTGGTGTCCTCGATCATGTCGGTCGAACGCGTCGAAGATATACTTGGCGTATGCTCTTCCTGCGAACTTCCAGACATCGCGCGACCCAGCGCTTTACCAGCAGCCAGGGCAGTACCTTGGATATCCACCCCGGGCCTCCTTCGTTTGGCCGTGTGCCGTATCTATCTCGTTGGCGATCTTCCCCGACCATCTCGGTGATACACTCGCCACATCGAGCTATCTCAACTGCATCACGCCGACATGAACCTGGTCGAAAATGCCTCTCTGAAGCTGAGTTTCCTCGTCTGTATACGCGGAAATCATCTCAAGGTTGCAAACTTGCCGTTCACATCTGCGTTGACTGTATTGTATCCCATAACCCTGGGCCGCTGTAGTGTCCAAGGGCATAACCTGTCTAAGACTTAGGATGTACGATATAGCGTTTGTCCGCAATGACGTACTCCACATCTTGGCGCGAACCCGGCGCGCCATCTCCATAGAGCAGGGCGGGCTCTGGTCTGAGTTGTTGAGCTGGGTAGCAGGAAGCGCGCACAACAATCCCACTCCTCCATGTGGCGATCACGTGGAGGAGTGGGATCTGGATCTATCCAGGGCTATCCGCGTGCTAGCGCGCGCTCATGCCCTGGGCAAACCGTTTGGCAATCTCGTCCCAATTGACGACATTCCACCAGGCCGCCAGATACTCTGGGCGCCGGTTCTGATACTTCAGATAGTAGGCGTGCTCCCAGACATCGTTGCCCATCACCGGGTAGTTGCCATCGATCAGCGGGCTATCCTGATTGGCCGTCGAGGTGACCGCGAGCTTGCCGTCCGCGCCGATGACCAGCCACGCCCAGCCGGAGCCGAAGCGCTTGGCGCCAGCGTCGTTGAAGGCGGCTTTGAACTGATCGAATGAGCCAAATGTTGAGGAGATAGCGCTGGCAAGGTCACCCGTTGGTTCGCCACCGCCATTGGGCTTCATGATCTGCCAGAACATGCTGTGGTTGATGTGGCCGCCGCCATTGTTGCGGACGGTGGTGCGGATATTTTCGGGGACACTGTTCAGGCTGCGGATCAACTGATCGATGCCCATGTTTTCAAACTGGCTCTGTCCCTGGAGCGCGGCGTTCAGGTTGTTGACGTATGCCTGGTGGTGTTTGTCGTGATGCAGATGCATCGTTTCTTCGTCGATATACGGTTCCAGCGCGTTGTAGTCATACGGCAGTGGTGGGAGTTCGTACGCCATTGTTTCGGAATCCTCCTTACGTACTGAATCGGTAAAACAAGTTGTGAGAGACACCCATGTCTTCAGCCGCAAAACCTGTGCCTGATTGGCACGTGTCACCGCTCGTCAGTCTAGCACATGGTGTGGCCTGGCGGCAGAGCAGGCTAGCGGCGGCAGGCGTCCCTATATCCCTATGTCACATCGTAGCGCTCGCGCGGCGCGACCGGCAAGCGGCGCATGTATAACTGTCCCTATGTCCAGGGCGGATAGGAGAGCGGCAGCTATCAGATTTCTGCTTGAGTGAACGGGGCATCTCTTGCGTATAGGCGGTCCAGTATGTTACCTTAAGCGCGGCGCCAGTGAGCGCACCATGAAAGACCGCATGAAAGATTGCATGAAGGACAGGAGGACGCAGCATGCAAAAGAAGCGACTCGGCACCGTGCCGTTTACCCAAGCGCTGTATCCCCGTGCCTGCCAACAAGCGTACGCTCATTCTCGCCGTCGGAGGGTGGATTGAGACGTACTCGATCAGAGAGCAGGCGCGGGTGTCCGATTGATGACATCCGCGCTATTTTTATGCGCACTATTCGAGATTCGTCTCGATGCTTAAGAGGCTTGTAATGATAACCGGCAAGATACTCAAAACCTACGGCTGGCCCGAAGGCAAGATCATCGGGCTGGCAAAATCAGCCGCGGAAGACCTGGCGAAGACCGGCCTCGAACAGGACGCCATCCTCGTCTGGCTGGATGGTGTGCGCGAGGAGCCGGGCAAATACCTGGCTGATCCGACATTCGCGGCCCTGGCGCGCGAGTGCTTGCGTCGCTCCAAATCGCCATACGATGAGGCTGAAGATATTGTCCGTGACCAGCCCGCGAGCTTTGCGGTCTGGGGCGAGAGCCTGATCGAGGGTCAGGCGGTTGCCCAGATGGAAAATGCGATGCGGCTGCCCGTCGCGGTTCAGGGCGCACTCATGCCCGACGCGCATGTGGGCTATGGCCTGCCCATCGGCGGCGTGCTGGCGGCGGACGACGCCGTCATCCCGTATGCGGTCGGTGTCGATATCGGCTGTCGCATGCGGCTCTCGATCTACGACATCTCGCCGATCGTGCTCGGCCAGCGCCGCACTGAGTTTCGTAATGCCCTGCTGGATCGCACGCGCTTCGGGCTGCGCGAGGGCTGGGAGCCGCGCGACCGTCCCGATCATCCCGTGCTGGACGACCCGGCATGGGAGGCGACGCGGCTGCTCAAGTCGCTCAAGATCAAGGCTCAGCAGCAGTTGGGCACGTCTGGCAGCGGCAACCATTTCGTCGAGTGGGGCGCGTTCCGCCTCTACGCCGACGACGAACAGCTGGGCCTGCATGCGGGCGAATACCTGGCGCTGCTCTCACACAGCGGCTCGCGGGGTGTCGGCTTCAAGATCGCCAACACCTATACCGACCTGGCGTCGCGTGAGCATCCGCGCCTGGATGCCTCGCTGCGCCATCTGGCGTGGCTCTCGCTCTCCAGCGAGGCGGGCCAGGAATACTGGCTCTCAATGGAGCTTGCCGGGCGCTTCGCCTCGGCAAATCACGCCGTCATCCACCAGCGTGTGGCGACGGCGATGAAGCTGCGTTCGGCGGCATTCGTTGAGAATTTTCACAATTATGCGTGGCTGGAAGAGTTGTCCGATGGCTCGCGTGCGGTTGTGCATCGCAAGGGAGCCACCCCTGCGGGCGCTGGAGTAATGGGCATTATCCCCGGCTCGATGGGAGACGCGGGCTACGTTGTGCGCGGGCGCGGGTCGGAGGTGGCGCTCAACTCGGCGTCGCATGGGGCAGGCCGCCGCATGAGCCGCCGGGCCGCCTTCGAGTCGATCACGAAGACGACGCGAGATGCCTATCTGCGCGAGCGAGGCATCACGCTGCTTGGCGGCAATGTGGATGAGTCGCCGCAGGCTTATAAAGATATCGAGACGGTCGTCGCCGCGCAGAGTGACCTGATCGATGTGCTGGGCAAGTTCACGCCGCGGCTGGTGCGAATGGCGGACGAGGCGGGCGAGTTCTAAAACAGCTCGCCTGCCTCCCGCTGCGCGCATTGTGAGGAACTCATAGGCGTCTGATAGTTTGTTGGAGATGGCTGCTATGTTGATACGTCCACTCGATACAGCGCGCGATTTTCCAGCGTTGGCGGCTTTGCTGGCCGAGCGCGATCCTGAGCCGCCAACGCCTGAGCTGCTGCAGGAGTGGGAGGGCAACGCACCCGCGGGACTCGTCCGGCAACGGCTCGTCGCATTCGATGAAATGAACGAAGCGGGCGCTGAGGCGATGGTGGGATTCAGTGATGCCGTGAGCTGGCCATGGGAGCCGCCGCATCAGTTCTGGATATCCACCGTCGTCGCGGCACATCATCGTCGGCAGGGTCTGGGCGCCCAACTGGCTGAGGCTGCGCTTGCCTTCGCCAGAGAGCAGGGGGCGACACGGCTGGTAGCCGAGGTGCGCGATAACGTGGCCGATGGTTTGCGCTTTGCCGAGCGCTATGGCTTTCGCCGGGATCGCCATATCTTCGAGTCGCGGCTCCATCTGGCCGACTTCGATGAGCAGCGATTCGCGGGCGCGGTGGCGCGCGCGGAGGCGGAGGGCATCCGCTTCCTTTCAGTGGCTGACCTTGGCGATTCCGATGATGCACGGCGCAAGCTGTACGATATCAACGCCACCTTCGCACGCGATGTTCCCGGTCGTGACAGCGAGTTCATGCCATTCGAGCAGTTCCAGAAGACGGTCTGTAGCGCATCCTGGTATCGTCCAGATGGGCAGATTGTCGCGGCGACAGGCGATTCCTGGATCGGCATGGCAGCGGTCGGCTACTTCGCGAATACGAATTCGATGTATAACATGTTCACTGGCGTTGATCCCGCCTGGCGCGGCAAGGGAATCGCCCTGGCGCTCAAGCTGCTGGCTATCGCATGCGCTCGCCGCTATGGCGTCACCTACATTAGCACCAACAACGACTCGGAAAACGCGCCAATGCTGGCGATCAACCGCACACTCGGTTACCAGCCGGAGCCGGGCTACTACCGGATGCTCCGCGAGCCAGCAGTCTGATATCCTACCTTATCGATGTCAACGAATGTGCTATGCTCTATTTCAGCAGGCTTATCCAATGATGGGAGCGAGATAACGATGGCTGAGGCGACCCTTGATCCGGATACAATCCTGCGAACAATACGGACCTGGCCACGTGTGCAACAAGAGCAGTTTGCACGGGCGATTTTGTATGCGCTTGAGAGCGAGAAGGAGCAAGACCCACCAATTGATCCTGTAACCGGTCGTTCTTACGTCTCCTCTCAGGATCTGCGTGGCCTTCTTGCCACTCCTGGACGACCAGCTCCAACCGACGAGGAAATTGAGCGCCTCCGGATGGAGACGTATGGCTACTAGTCGGGCGAGGATGCGAATACTACTAGATACTATTGTCGCGCTCGACTGGCTCTTTGAGCGAAAGCCTTGGTCATGATGAGGCACAACCTCTGTGGGCTGCGCGCGCAGCCGCCCAGGGCACTCCCTGAACGGCCACGCACGCGTTTCATCGCGAAGGTATACCGCGGACGTTACGGCAGGCTAACGGGCATATCGCCGGGAGATATCGCCGTTGATCCGGTGGCATGCGCGCCAGCTCCGAGCAGGAACTGCGCAATGGTATCTGACGCGTCGATGTACTGAAGTTTGCTGGCATAGAAAGCCTGGCTGTCCGCGCGCCATGCTGGGTGGGAGAAACCATTCGGCGAATCGTAGAAGCGGGTAGCTCCACCGCTCATCGGGCCAGAGGCGACGTTGGGCGCTGGATCGGCGCTCGTGACCGCCACCTGCGAGCCGTCGGGCGAGACCGCGAGATAGGCTGGGTCGTTCGATGTGAGGCTCGGCAAGATACTCACCGCGCTGCTGCCATCCGCGTTTGCGGCGTACCAGTGCGATGATTGGGTCATGCCGCTGCCACTGCCAGTCACGGTTGATGCAAGCGATTGGTAGGCGATATGCGCTCCATCGGCTGAGACATCCCAGCCGCCGTAGAAGATCTCGCCCTCAGCGCCTCCCCAGGTTCCGGCTGTTCCAATGGTAATGGGCGCGCCGATGGCGGTATGCGAGGTCAGATCGTAGCGATGAATCAGCTCAGGGACGACTGGACTCGAAGATACATTGATACCAGTGTAGGTCATGTAGAAGAGCGTCGAGCAGCGGACGACCCCTTCGATCGCGCCTTCGGTGCCCGCGAGCGTGGTAAGGGAATTCGTCGTCAGGTCGTAGCTTTGGGCGGGAGAACTGGCCCCAGAAAAGATGATCAGTGTGTGGTTATCCGCCCAGGCAAAGAGACGCTGTGGCTGATCCGACTGCGCGTTCGTGATGGGATGCGCAAGCGGGACTTTGGTCACCACATGCGTGCTGGTATCTACGATATACGGATTGAACTCGGCCGAGAAGGGTACGTACTGTGTGATCGCCACCGCGAGGTGACGCGCGTCGGGTGAAACAGTGGTGATGGTTGGCGTCGGAGCGTTGCCAACTGCGTTTTCATCCTGGATTCCCAGCGGATAGACAAAGTTACTGAGAGTCGCCGTCGCGGCGCTGGCAGGAATGCGACCAACCACCTGTTGCGCGTGGATCCAGACCAGCGCGCTCCCGGTCGCCGCGGTTGCGCAGGGGATAGGCGTCGCGGTCGGAACGGCAGCGCCGCCGGGTGACGTTGTCGAGCCGATACCGCACGCGAACAACGGCAGCGCACAGCACCCTAGCAGAAGAACCAAACGGATGAGACCATGCCTATGCCTTCTCAAGACATTCTCCTCTCGCCGCGACCCCGCATCGAAAACCCAGACAGCGGGCCCGGCGCACTACTCTCGTCACGCAAAAATGATCAGGGAACACAGATGCCGCATGGTGGAAATGATTGGCGGCAACAAAGAAGATGCCAACGAGGCTCGAAGCAAGCGCGGCACTGTGACAGCGAGTATAGGGTGTCAAGCAATAGAAATCAAGTGACGCATCGCACAAAGGGATTCTGACCACAATTAGGGAGCCACGTGTCTGCACATACGGACCTGCCGCGATATGACGTGGAGACCGAGAAGGAGCGAGGGAGTGCGCAATAGTGTTGCGCGAGCCGCTCAGGCAGACTGCCACAGTTGAGATATAGTCTGACACGCGTCAGCTGCTGCCAGCACATAGGAGTGAGCCCGCTGAAGCAATTGCTTCGTCCAGCCCAACGCGCGTGTCTTCAGAGCATCATGGCGACATCTCGCGTTCGGAGGCGCTCGTTCGATCACATCAACGGTTATGCGGTCCGCTGCCCAAAGGCGATATAGAATGGCCACGTATAGCGTAGTTGCTCACATTCATGGCGCATTGTCTCGACCAATTGGCCAAAATCCGTCTCCGACATACCTTGCGCGAGTAGCAGCGGCTTTGCGGCCTGGCTGAAACTCAGCACATCGGTAGCGGCCATTTGGCCGAGTCGCCCGCCCCAGTTGCCAACGGGCAACTTGATCGTTCGCGTCTGCACTCGCTGTAATCCAGCGTTGTGGAGATACTGCGCCAAATGGACGCTATTGCGTGGATCAATGCCGCGCTGGAGCATCGCTGGAAGCATCGCATCGGCAATTTGCTGTGCCGCTGGACCCATTGGCTCGTAGCCGTACCGCCCTTCTACGACCTCAACCCAGCCACCAGGACGAGTCACACGGGCCAGTTCGTTCAAGACAAACTGCCAACGGTCGGTCGGAATGGCGAAGAAGAGTAGACGCTGATGGACAAAATCGAACGAGGCGTCCGGAAACGGTAGCCCTTCAAGGATATTGCCATGGATAAATTGATAACTGGCCAGATGCTTTCCAGGGGCAGCGGATACGGCGTTTTGCTCGTCGGACGCTGGATTCTTGATATCAATACCAGTAACGGTCGCCGACGGAAAGAGCGCCGCTATCTCTTTTGCCCAGCGCCCTGTGCCACTTCCCACGTCAAGAATCCTGGATGGCTTGCGCAACGGCGCCGCATAGTTGCCCTTGAACGCTTGTCGCAGGACAAAGTGCTGGAAATCCAACCGGTTCATCTCGCCAAGGTCAGAGGGCAGCGCATAGGGGACACCAGGGGTATATTCGCGGCCAAAGAAGCGTCGGCGAGGAGTATCACCACTGGCAGATACCTCGGCCTGAGGCGATTTGCGACGGAAGGGCCAAAACTGCGACACACGCGTTTTCCTTTCATCGGTGGCTTGAATATGCAGACGTGCATTCCTATCTGTGCCTACACTATACCGCCTGTCAAACAGGCAGTAGCCTTGCGATTGGGATATGCACGTCGGTTGCGGTCATCTATCCGCGCGTTGTCGCAGTTGAGATGTGTACCGCTCGGCGCGGTTCCTTGCCAGTGTGTTGGGCCAAGCGTGTGGCATACGTTCCGCCCGGCCCAACATATCGGGGATTGTCTCGCTCATATCGAAATTCGCTGTTGTCCAAGGCTCACGGATGAGTTTGCGCGCTGGCCCCTGTCGGGGTAGCGCCGTTGGCCGAAGTACCAGCGCTGGCAGCGCCAGTCTCATCAGCCGCATCGGCTGTAACGGCTGCGTTGGCAGCGGGCTGTGCGGTGTTGGTATGCTCGATGAACGGCCGGAGCAGGTTGGTAAACTCAGCAGGCACCACCAGCTTGGTAGATGGCGACGCGCCGAGCGCCTTGAGCGCATCCAGGTATTGCAGGCTCATCGTCTGGTTGTCGAGATGGTCCGCGACCGAAGATATCTGCGCCAGCGCCTGCGAATACCCTTCGGCGCGCAGGATGGCTGCCTGGCGCGCGCCCTCGGCTTCGAGAATCGCGGCCTGCTTTTGGCCATCGGCGACGCGCACCGCGGCATCGCGCTTGCCATCCGCTTCGAGAATGATAGCGCGGCGGCTGCGCTCAGCGGACATCTGCCGGGTCATCGCCTCCTGAATCTCGCGCGGCGGCGTAATCTCGCGGATCTCGACGGCCGTCACCTTGATGCCCCAGCGCTCGGTGACCTCGTCGAGCTTGCCACGCAGGGTGGCATTGATATCCTCGCGGCGGGAAAGCACCGCGTCGAGCAGCATATCGCCGACGACCGCCCGCAACGTGGTGATCGCAATACCGCGCGAGGCGTTTTCATACTGCTGCACGTTGATGATGCTCGACGCGGGGTCCACGATCTTGGAATAGATCAGAAAGTCGATGGCCAGCGTGGCGTTGTCCTGGGTGATACATGCCTGTGGCGTGACATCGAAAACCCGCTCGCGCAGATCGGTGCGAATGCCGCGATCAACGACCGGAACGAGCAGAACCAGGCCCGGACCGCGCACACCCACCAGACGGCCAAGCCGCAACACAACCAGGCGCTGGTACTCCGGCACGACACGGATTGCCATCCCGACAAGGACGACGCCCAGGAGAATGACGAGAACGACGATCACAAATGCTACTGCCGACATGGCGGAGCCTCCTCTACGAAAACGTGAGACTTACGCGCTCTGTATGTGACACTCAGAGCGGTGATTCATCGGGCAACCTCCACTCATAGGGTCGGTGCACGCGGAGCGTTATCCCTTCCACCGCGAGCACTTCCACCGTCTCGCCTGCCTGAATCGGGCCAACCTCCGCGACGGCGCTCCACTCCTCGCCGTTCACGCGCACGGTCCCGCGCAGCGCCAGGTCTGTGGTCGCCACTCCTTCCTTTCCGAGCAACGCCTGCGTTCCACTCCTGCTTGGCAGATGACGTGTACGCAGCACGGCGCGCACGACGACGAGGATATAGCTACTGACCGCAAGCGTGCCGAGGCCAATGAGCCACGGACTGATGGACCTGTCAGGCGTTGCGGGCGCGGGACCTGTGAATGGTGTGAAGAGGAGTAGCGATCCCGCGACGAAGGCGATGACACCACCGAGCGCGATCAGGCCAAACTGTGGCGAATGCGCCTCGACGACGAAGAGCCCGGCGGCGAGGACAAGCAGCGCCACGCCGACCCAGTTGACCCCCAGCATGCTGAAGCCCAGCAGCGCCAACGCCAGCGCGATCCCGCCGATAATGCCTGGAAAGAGGGTTCCTGGATGATGGAATTCGCCGACAAGGCCAACGATCCCCAGGATGAAGAGGAGATATGCCACATTGGGATCCGCCAGCACCGAAAGAAACGGTCCTGGCATCGAGAGAAACGTCATCGGCATCGCTCGCCTCGCAATCCAGTGCTCACGGTCTCTTCGCTGATCTGTTCGTCAGATAGTGGGACATCTATGAGCCAACGAGCAACAACCAGCGTCCTGAATGACTGCCACCTGCCGGAGCGAAAACTCCCCATGCTCTCCTTTATGTAAATACGAGCGCCGTAACAGTGCGTTGCAGGTGCTTAATACTTGTAGAAGTGCTGGCGCGCCTCTTCCTCGGGCGCGATCTCGGCGAAGTGCTGGCACTCCAGTCGCTTGACCGCGAGGTAGGCGGCCATCTCAACCGAGCCAAGAGCGTCGGCCAGCACAGCGTCTTGCTCCAGGGCATCCAGCGCCTCTTCGAGGGTAGCTGGCAATCGGCGGATGTGGCGTCGCAGGCGTTCTTCGTCACTCAGGTTGGCTGGATCAATATCCACGGGATCGCCCGGATGCAGCTCGCGGCGGATGCCATCCAGCCCTACCGCGATCAGCGCGCCAAGCGCCAGATACGGATTGCCGCTGTGATCGGCCGGTTTTAGCTCGAAGTTGGTCGATTCCACTTCTCGCCCCCAGAATGGCGAGGGGATGCGAATCGCGCCCTCCCGATTGTCGAAGCCATAGGCAGTGAAGGCGGAGCTCCAAAAATGCGGCAGCAGCCGACGGTACGAGTTGGGGCTGGCGCAGGTGAGCGCAAGCAGCGACGGCAGATGGGCGAGCACCCCGCCGATGAAGAAATACCCCAACTGGCTGATTCCGCCCTGCCCCTGTGGATCATGTAACAGGTTTTGTCCCGCGTTGGCGGCGTCCGGAAGTCCCCAGAGACTGAAATGGATGTGCGCGCCGCTGCCAGCCTGATCGAGAAACGGCTTCGCGGCGAACGAGGCCAGCACGCCATAGCGCTGGGCGACACCGCGCACCGTCTCACGCACTAGCAACACGTTATCCGCCGCACGCAGGGCATCGGCGTGGTGGATTGAGAGTTCCTGCTGGCCGGGGCCAAGCTCGGGCATGAACTGCTCGACCTGAACGCCTTCCTGGCCCAGCGCTGCCAGGATGTCGTCGATGATGAGCGCCGAGGAGTCAAAGCCAATGCTGCTATAGCAAAGGCTCTGGTCATAAGGCGCGTAGCCGCCGTCCTCGGCTTCGCGCGCCAGGTAAAACTCGTGTTCCACACTTGCCTGTATGGCAATGCCCAGTTGCGCCGCCGCCGCGATCATGCGCTTGAGGAAGCTGCGCGGGCAGGCGCTCCACGGCTGGCGGTCGTGCTGCGAATAGAGGTCGCAGAGCATCATACCTGTGTTGGGCGCATAGGGCAGCACGACGAAGGTATCCGGGTCTGGCACGAGCCGGAACTCGCCGACCGGCCCCATACCGTCAACCGCCGCCAATGCGTCTATGCCCGCGAACGCCTGCATGGCGAGCGACTGACCAATGCCCTCGGCCATGCGGTCTTTCAGCCCGTTGATATGGGTGGCCTTTCCGCGAATGATGCCCCCATTATCGCAATACATGAAACGTACCAGCCGCAGATGCGCCTCGTCGGCGAGGTGGAGAACGGTCTCGCTGTTCACAGCTTTCCTCCAGGCTTCTGACTCACGCCCTCATAGATTCTGCTCGCTGGCGTATTATTCATGATGTCTAGTGGGAGACGTGACGCAAAACGGGTCACGTACTTTACAGTGTACGACCGTACGAAAGGCAACGACCAGCGGCTGTCAGGGTAGCGGGCGCGAGAAGGATGGCGACGATGGAAGCGCTAATTCTAACCGATATTCCGGTCATAGATGAACACTGCCATGGATTTTATCGGACACAGCAACCAGCTGATGTCATGGCTTGGCGCCGCCACTTCACGGAGTCCGCGGACGAAAGCATCTGGCAGAAGCACGTTCCTTCTACGCTCTTCTACCACCGGCTGCTTCGGGAGATGGCGCTGTTCTTCGGCTGCGAGGCCACGGAGTCAGCGGTGCTGGACGCGCGCAATCGCTATCAATCCGATGACCTCATCCGCTCGTTGCTCCAGGCGGGCAACATCGAGACTTTGCTGATCGACCGTGGGTATCCAGCGGCTGAGCTGCTCATGCCGGATGCGGATGTCGCGGTGCTGGCGGCTTGTCGGGTGGGTGCGTTCCTGCGGCTGGAAAATCTGATGCAGGAGTTGGTCGTAGAGCACGATTCGCTGGATGCTGTCTCCGAGGCGTTGCGCGCGGCGCTCGCTGATGTGCGCGCGCAGGGCTATGTTGGCCTCAAGAGCATCGTCGCCTACCGCACCGGGCTGGATATTCGCTGGTGGGCGAGTTCCGAGGCGCTGGAATCTTTCGCTCAGGCGCGCAAAGAGGTGGCCGACCAAGGACATCTACGCCTGCAGCACAAGCCCTTGCTCGATACGCTGCTGCACGTGGCGTTCGCTGAAGCGGCGCGGCAACTGCTTCCAGTGCAGTTCCACACCGGCTACGGCGATACTGACGCCGATATGCTGCTGGCGAATCCGCTGCATCTGCGCGCCGTGCTGGAGCATCGGCCATATCGCGGCATGCGGGTGGTGCTGCTGCACGAATGCTACCCGTACACGCGCCAGGGCGGCTATCTCGCGGCGGTCTACGAGCACGTCTACCTGGACCTCTCCTATGGGATTCCATTTCTCAGCTACGGCGAGATGCTCGCATTTACCCGTGCGGCTCTGGGCGTCGCGCCCACCTCGAAGCTGCTCTATAGCTCAGACGCGGTGGGGATTCCCGAACTCCACTGGATGAGCGCGCGCGATGGTCGGCGGGTTCTGGGCCAGGCGCTGGGCGAATCAGTGACGTATGGCGAGCTAAGTCTCACGGAAGCCGAATCCGCTGCCACAGCGATCCTTCATGACAATGCGGCACGCCTCTATCAACTGGCGCAATAAGCCAATTGACATCATGGGCGGTCGAAGATCTCATGGCCGCCGATTCGCCGCCAACGGATATGCTTCTCACCCGGTCGTTGTTCTGGGCCGTAATCGAAGGTCGCTCGCCCATTCTCTCCTTCCCATGGCACCTCGAAGATGTTGGGATTATTCTGCATGGGCTTGACACGTAAACTACCGCGATACGAGCCGCGCCGTAGATCGATGACAAATTTCTTCACGGCTTGACGGAAGGCTTTCTTCTGCGCCTCGGTGAGCTTAGCGTAGTCGCGGTGAAAGTCTGGCAGTAGCTCACTCGTCGGCATGGTCTGCTGTTTCGAGTTTTGCCAGCTCAGTTAATTCCTCGTCGTCCGCTCCTAACGCCCGCAAAAGTTCATCATCGGTGTAGTAGACAGTGCCCTGGATTTCTGTAAGCGCATTGACCATCCGTTTAAGAAGCTGCTCAGGTGTTTCCTGGTCACGCGCGGCGACCTGACGCAACGTTTCGTACTGTTCATCGGTGAGTTCGATAATATGGCTCATATGCTGCCTCTCAAATGGAAATGCACGACAAGGGTTGCGCCATCTCACTGTATCACGCGATGAAATAGGTGACTGTTTGCGAGAGATGGCTCGTGCTAAAGCTTCGGGATGAGGGGACCGAACTGGTCCGCGGTGGGTTCTGCTCAGCAGAACCACGGCTCGCTCAGATGGGGGATGGGCCGTCGCGCACGCTTCGGCGTGCCTGTGGTGTCTGATACGCCTGCGCCTACTAGCGCCGGTTCCCGTGCGTCCATCCGCTCCGCTGCCAGGCGGCGGATGGTGGCGAACGTCACCGCGATTGGCTCGCGCTGGCTGGCTGCACGCTCGACCAGCGCCTGGACCTCGCGCTGCAGCGCATCCATGCGTGGGTCGGGATGCTGCCAGGTGTAGCTAAGCGCCTCCTCATCCAGCGGGCCGAGCCAGTCGCGTCTATCGGGGTCATCCAGCAGGGCCGAGCTGGGCGGCACGAGCAGCCGGATGGCGTACTGGATCGGATCAACATGCTCCACCAGCCCGTGTTCGGCGATGAAGTCCAGCACGTCGAGGTAGTCGTCTGCGGTGGTCCACGGCGTGAAGGCGACGAAGGTCGGGCGCATCGGGATGCCCGCGTCGTCCAGAATAGCCAGCGCTTCGGCCACGTCAGCGCGGCTATGGCCCTTCTTCAGATGGCGCAGCACCCCCTCGCTCAGCGACTCGACTGCTGAGACGACGAAGACGCAGCCGAGCGAAGCCAGCTCCGAAAAGACCTCGCGGCGCTCGAGAATATGCTCGACCTTGATGGTCGCGTCGAACGTCACCTGTGGAAATTCAGCGTGCATCGCGCGGACGATCTCCAGCGAGTGGCGCGGGCCGTTGAGGAAGTCGGGGTCACCGAAGGTGATATGCCCGACGCCAGCGCGCACCTGGGCGCGGATATCTTCGAGCACGAGCGTGCGCGGGATCGCGAAGAAGCGGCCGCCATAAACAGGAGTGATCGGGCAATGGGCGCAGGTGTGCAGGCAGCCGCGCGTCGCCTCGACATAGCCTGCTGGGACTACCTCATCGCCGCGCATCAGATAGGCATAGGACTGTGGCGCGGGCAGTGTAGCGCGTTCTGGCGCGACATACTCCAGCCGCCGCAAAATTGGCGACGCATCGTGGTCGCGGGTGCGCACGCCGTGGATCGCTTCGGGCGCGCTGCCGTTGGACGATGCGAGCGACTCGGCCAGCGCCAGCAGCGCCTCCTCATACTCGCCGCCGATGATCGAGTCGGCGACGGCGCGCAGCAGGTAGTCGGCGTTGAGGCTGGCGTAGAGTCCGTAGAAGCAGATATGGGCATCCGGGTTGAGCATGCGGACGCGCGCGGCGACGCGCGTGCCAAGGCGGAGCGCAGTATGCATCGGCGCGGAGATGGCGACCAGTTGCGCCCGCGCGATGGCCTCATCGGATAGCTCGGAGACGGAGGTGTCAACCGCGACCGGCGCAAAACCGGCCCGACGCAGCATCGCCAGCGGCGAGGCAAGGTTGAGCGGCTGGTGGCCCAGTTCGTAACATGCCACCAGCAGGATGGTCCCGGATGCTCTCATTTCTTGCGCGCGGGCGCGCCACCCTTCCCCTTCGCGCCGCCCGCTCCCTCAGGTACCCAGCCCTCTGGCATCTGCGCATCCTCGCCGAAGAAGAATTTCTCCATCTCCTGGCGCAGGATCTGGCGGGCATCGGGGTCGGCCAGATTCAGCCCATAATGGTTGATGAGCAGGCGAGAATGATCCTGCCACATTTCCCAGGCCTCCTGAGAGACGTTATCATAGATGCGCTGGCCAAGCTCACCGGGGACGGGCGGTTTCTCCAGCCCTGGCAGCTCCCGGCCCAATTTGACACAATGTACCATCCGCGCCATGTTGCTATCTCCTGTCCGGTCGTCCTCGGCGTGCGCAATTTCCACGTATATCGTACTAAGAGCATACTATATCGTGGCGAGGCGTGGCGAGACCATTGCATCATGCGCTGACATGCTCGATACTCTGGCGGGTCGCATTACCACTTCATCGGCTATCAGCGCCACAAGCAGCCCTGGGTCGCGTGATATGCTGGTGAGGCCGGGTAGCCGTGACGGATGAATCCCGGCGAGTCCAGCACGTATGGCTGAGATAGATATAGATTATGAGAAGGCTAGAAGAGGCACGATGAGGAGCAAAGGCACGGCGATTCTCGGCGGCGGCGCGCTGGGGCTGACGCTGGCGTGGCGGCTGGCGCGCGCAGGCGAGCGCGTGGTGGTGTATGAGCGCGAACCGGTGGCGGGCGGGCTGGCGGCGGGATTCCGCGTCGGCGATCAGCAAAGTAGCCCGTGGCTGGAAAAGTTCTACCATCACCTCTTTCGCACCGATCGTGACGCCATTGCCTTGATAGGCGAGCTGGGTTTGGCGGAGAAGCTCTTCTGGGGCCACCCCAACACCAGCTCGCTGATCGACGGCAAGCCCTGGCGGCTGGATGGCGCTTTGCCAGTGCTGCGATTCTCGCCGCTGCCCGTCGTTGATCGTCTGCGGCTCGGGGCGGTTGCCGCGCTGATGAAGGCGCTGCCCAACGCGGACCCGCTGGAGGGCGTTACTGCGTCATCATGGCTGCGGCGCTGGCTTGGCCCGCGCGCCTATGCGCTCGCCTTCGAGCCGCTCTTTCGCGGCAAGTTCGGCTCCTATGCCGATGAGATCGCGATGCCCTGGTTTTGGGCGCGCATTCACTGCCGCACGGCTGCGCTTGGCTATCTGCGTGGTGGCTTCCAGCAGGTGTACGAGGCGCTGGTCGCGGGCATCCAGACACGCGGCGGCGAGGTGCGGCTCGGCGTGACGGTAGATTACGCACGCCCGACCGATAGCGGAGACTGGCAAGTGACGACTGCCGCGGGCGAGGAGCGTTTCGCGCGGGTCGTCTCGACGTTGCCGACGCGGGTAACCTTTCGTGTTGTGCCCGACCTGCCCGCCGACTTTCGCGCGCGCTACGACTGGGGGCTGGCCTACGGCGCACACTGCCTGATTCTGGCGCTGGATCGCCAGTTGATGAGAGATGTCTACTGGCTGAGCATCGCCGACGAGGGCTATCCATTCCTGGCGGCGGTCGAGCACACCAACTATATCCCGGCGGAGGAGTATGGCGGGAAGCATCTGCTCTATGTCGGCAATTACCTGCCAATGGACCATCCACTGATGCGCGCCACGCCGCAGGAGGCGCTGGACCAGTTCGCGCCGTATCTCCAGCGGCTCAATCCGGCATTCTCACGCGACTGGATCACCGATATGTGGGGGTTCGCCGCGCCCTTCGCGCAGCCCATCGTCACGCGCGATTATCGCGCCCACATCCCGCCGCACGAGACGCCGTTGCCTGGCCTCTACCTCGCCAATATGTTCCAGGTCTACCCCCAGGACCGCGGCCAGAACTACAGCATCAAGCTGGCAAACGAACTGGCGAAGCGGCTTGCGCTGGGCGGATGAGACTACAGTGATTCCCAATCTTCGATAGCAATACCAGCCTGGCGAAGAATACTGCGCAGTGTTCCAACCGCTACTACGCGGTGTCTCGGCACAATCGTGGTCAGGACATCGCTTCCGCTCTGTTTCACGAATTTGACGTGGCTGCCCTTCTGGGTTGATTCATGGAATCCAGCGGCCTCTCATTTCCGCTTTACTTCACGATACGGCAACTCCTTAAGCGGCACCAGTCTCAACCTCCACTGAGCGGATGTGTGGCTGATTCGTGGGGGTAGGTGGCTCGAAATAGAGCTCAAGCGCCTCACGCAGATTCGATAGCGCTTGGTCTTCAGATTCACCCTGGCTGGCGACGTCCACTTCGGGGCATTGCGCAATATACCAATCGCCCTCCCGCCAGACGCTCGCGGTAAACTGCTGTTTCATATTGGCAGGCCTACTTTCAGTCACGTAAATGGGTCACATCCAATTGCTACGTACTGTCACATTCTATCTTAGTTCAGTGCAAGGATGCGTCCGATTTCAGATAGGCAAATGACATGACAAGATAAGGCCTTGCCCCGCACGCCCATCGTCGCGTAGAATGTGCGCTGGAGGTGGACCAATGGAATACACACGCTAACCGGCAGCCGATGAGCAACCCAAACGCGGCGCTATAAACGGCCCGCGCGCCTTGTCGCTTCTTCTCTTCCATATCTCATCCCCTGACCGGTGACTCTGCCTGAGACCTGTTTTTCCGGGTTGTCTGGGCAGCGCGTGTGTTTCTTTGCCGGTCACGCATTTCACACTTCAGCGCGATTTCTCCGGCCCCTGACGCAGACGCGCATCCCGCCCAGGACACCCCGTTCCGCCAGCGTGGCGAAGGGGGATCACCTCCTATGTTGCTGACTGTTCGCACTATCTCCAAAGCCTTTGGCGCTGTCACCGTGCTCGATGGTGTCACGTTCGCGCTTGAACCGGGCGAGCACGTGGGACTTGTCGGCGCGAATGGCGCGGGCAAATCTACCCTGATACGTATCATCACGGGTGAGGAAACCGCCGATAGCGGTGAGGTCCAGCGCGCCGCCTCGACGGGGATGGGCTATCTGCCGCAGACGCTGCCCGATATCGCTGGCCGGACGATTGATGGGCTGCTGGCCGATGCGCTCGGCGGGCTGCGCTCCATCGAGGCGCGCATGCGCACGCTAGAGGCGGAGATGGCAGGCGCCAGCGGTGAGGCGCTTGATGCGCTCCTGGCGGAGTACGGACAGCTCGCCAGCCAGTTTCAGGATCGCGGCGGCTACGAGATGGAGGCACGTATGGATGCTATCCTCGCGGGTTTGCGCCTCGATTACCTGCCGCGCTCGCGCGACCTGGGGACGCTCTCTGGTGGCGAGCGGGCGCGTGTTGGGCTGGCGCTGCTTTTGCTCCGCGCGCCGGATGTGCTGCTGCTGGATGAGCCGACCAGCCATCTCGATGCCGCCAGCCTGGCCTGGCTCGAAGACTATCTTGCCGCGTATGCAGGCGCGGCGCTGATCGTCTCGCATGACCGCCAGTTTCTCAATCGCAGCGTTAACCGGATCTTCGAGCTCGACGAATACACGCACGCGCTCAAGCGTTATGAGGGTGACTACGATGCCTACCAGCGAGCCAAGACGGCGGAGCGCGTGGCGTGGGAGGAGTCGTTCGCGCGCCAGCAGGAGGAGATCAAAGACCTGCGCAAGCGTATCCGCGAGTCGGCGCGGCTGGTGGCCCATAATCGCAAGCCAAAAGACAATGACAAGTTGGCGTACAAGGGCAAGGGCGAGTGGGTGGCGGATGCCGTCTCGCGGAATGTGCGCGCCGCCGAAGAGCAGCTGCGTCGTATAGAGGCCGACCCGATTCCCAAGCCGCCACGTCTGATGCGCTTCCAGCCGAAGTTTCGTGCCGAGGCATTGCGCGCGAATGCTATTGTACGGATGGAGCACGTCAGCAAGCACTATGGCGACCGTCAGGTCTTGCGCGATGTAAGCCTTACGCTCTTGCCTGAGTCGCGGGTTGCGCTGGTCGGGCCGAATGGCGCGGGCAAGACGACGCTGCTGCGCATTCTGCTGGGGCTGGAGTCACCCGATGAGGGAATCGTCCGGTTGGCGCCGGGCGCGCGCATCGGCTATCTGCCGCAGGAGCCAGAGGTTGGCAGCAGCGAGCGCACCGTCTTCGATGCGTATCGCGAGGGTCTGGAGGGCTACGAGTCGAATCTCGTCGCTGGTATTCTGGGCAACGGCCTCTTTCACCTGGAAGACCTGACCAAAACCGTCGCGCAGCTCAGCCCGGGGCAAAAGCGCAAACTGGAGCTGGCGCGGCTGCTGGCGCTCGGTCCGAACGTCTTGCTCCTGGATGAGCCGTCGAACTATGTAAGCCTGGATGTGCTGGAGGCGTTCGAGGCGGCGGTGCTGGCCTTCCCTGGCCCTGTCCTTCTGATCTCTCACGACCGCTGGCTGCTGAATCGTTTTCGCGGCGCGTGCTGGGAACTCGCCGATGGAAGTTTGCTTGAGGACGCGGTATTGCCGACGATGACCGAAACCATACCAGCGCCATAGTACTGTCTGTTACCAGCTGAATCAGGAGTAGTTGACGAATGTCGGATGAGGTGGCCAGCAGGCCGGGCGAAATTACCATCGAGGAGTTCCAGCGCGTCGACATTCGCGTCGGGCGTGTGGTGGCGGCGGAGCCGCTGAAAGGCGCGCGCAAACCCGCCTATGCACTGCGCATCGACTTTGGCTCGGAATTTGGCGTGCGCCAGTCGAGCGCGCAAATCACCGAGCACTACCAGCCGGAGCAATTAATCGGGCAACTGGTGCTGGCGGTTGTCAACTTTCCGCCACGCCGCATCGCGGGCTTTCGCTCCGAGGTGCTGACACTGGGCGTAGCCGATGACGCGGGCGCGGTGGTGCTGATCGCCCCGCGTTCAGATGTGCCACTGGGCGCCCGGCTCTTCTAGTTCGGAATAGTCACTGGTAATATGCCATGCCAACTCAACCATTCGACCTGCCATGGTTACTCGCCGTGGCCGCGGAGCGTCTCTGGAATAGTAAACATAGCAGCGCGGCGGCAGGAATCTCATTCCCCAGGCTTTCGCCACCCGTCGTCAGCGCATTCTCGGATGTTCTTACGCATTTTCATAAACACCCCATGTGGCCTTCGCGGAGGTCATAAGGATGTGGAACTCGCAGAGTTGACATGGCGCCATTCAACCGAGGCATTGGCATCTTCTCCTCGAAATCTACAGAAGAGCAGGTACTTGCACACAATTTTTGGCGCTCCCTTGCCGTGGGAGGCAACTTCATTCGTCTTCTATGATGTATGTGATGAAATTGGCGCAGAGTCGCGCGCTCTTTGAGGGGTAGAGTTATGGGTATGGGGCAGGGTGCAGCTTCACACCAGTCCAGGCGTCCAATGGGCCGAATGCAGGTCGTTCACCTGGCGGCGTCCGTTTTCTTGTTGGCAATTATCTTTGTCATGAACGCCTGTGGATCGAATGCTCCTATAGCGCTTACCGAGAAAGCAGTTCTCGCGCAGGCGGATCATCGCGGCCCCACATCCACGAACTCTACGCTTCTCATCCCGCGACACTATGATCGCCAGCGCGTGCAGACGATTGCCGAATACGCCGATCAGATCATCAGTAAGATGTCGCTCGACGAGGAACTGGGCCAGCTCTTCGTCGCCGAGTATGTCGGAACCGACTTCAATGCGAGCAACGCGGCGATGGTCGAGCAGATGCACGCTGGCGGCATTATCCTCTACGCCTTTAGCATGCACGACGCCAAACAAACCAAGGCGTTGATCGCGGCCTCCCAGGCGCACGCAAAAATCCCCCTGCTGGTGACGGTGGACGAAGAAGGTGGCTGCGTTGACCGGCTGGCGCAAATCTATGGCCCCCATCCCGGAGCGCCGCAGATTGGCGCCACGGGATCGACAACCTACTCCTATCAGCAGGGCGCCAAGATGGCGAAGGATATGACTGCCCTTGGCTTCAATGTTGATCTTGCGCCCGATGTGGATGTGAAGCTCGTCAACGGCCGGGATCTGCTGTGCCGCACCTATGGCTCGACACCCGACGCTGTGACCAAGATGGCGGGCGCATATCTCGACGGCTTGCAGGATAACGGCGTGGTGGGCACGTTGAAACACTTCCCCGGTCTGGGTGACGCTCTGGAAGACGCGCACCTGAGCCTACCAGTCATCAAGCGCACGCGCGATCAAATTGAATCGGTGGAGCTGGCGCCCTACCGCGCAATGATCGATGCTGGGAAGGTTCAGATGGTGATGACCACCGATCTGCTGATGCCTGCGCTGGATCCGGTGCTGCCCGCGGAGTTGTCTCCGAATATCATCACGGGCGTCTTGCGCAATGAGCTTGGCTTCGATGGTGTCGTGATGACCGATGCGCTCTATATGGCTGGCATCGCGGACAAATGGGGCATGCCTCAGGCGGGCGTCATGGCGATTCAGGCGGGCTGCGATATATTGCTCGGCCCCTGGAACGCCTCGCAGATGCGGTCGATGGTCTCGGCGCTCAAGAGAGCGCTCAAAAACGGGAGTCTCACCAAGGCGCGCATCGATCAGTCGGTCGAGCGGATTCTGCTGCTGAAGATGCGCATGGGCCTGATCTCACTCCCGGCGAACAGCCAGTCGCTGCTGCAGAGCGTGCCGCCGCTCGGCTCGATGACGCTTCAGTTCAACGACGCGCCGGTCGCCGACGTACCCAGTCGCTGATATCACAAGCAACGGCATCCCCTCCACGACATTGGGGAGGGGATGAGAATGAGTGGATGGGTGGGCCTGGGCGCAACATCACTCCGCCGCCAGCCCGTCGTTCGCGCCAAAGCGACTGGTCGCGCTGACCCGGCTGATTGTGTGATGGCGCTCCATCGCCGCGTCGAAGCCAGGCCAGTCAACCGTTACGCCGCGCTCGGCGAGTATCTCCGCCGCCAGGTCCGCCGGGAAGCCACGTTCCGCGTGCAGCCGGAAAAGCTGCTCTCCCGCAATGATTCCTCCCGCATCAAGCTTCATCCGATCCAACAGGCGCAGCCCGGTGGTCAGCACATGCGCGAAGCGGCGTTCTTCATCGGTCAGCAACGCCGCGATGTCTGGCGCGCGCTGGCGCTCGTCCGGCGAAAACAAGTCCTCACCGCGGTCGATGATTGGCGATACAAGGTCACCGAGGAATGGCTGCTCCAATCCAAGGACACGCCCATGCCGCGCCGCACGGCGAATCAGCCGACGGATGACGTAGCCACGACCATCCGGCCGGGGACCGACGCCCGCCAGGCTGATGTAGAGCGCCGACCGTACCGCATCGACGATCACCCAGCGCGCGCGTTGCCGCGCTGGCGTATCACCGTCGGCTGGCGCGAGTTCCGCCAGACGCTGATGCGCCCCCGCGAACAGATCGATCTCGAAGAGTGTCAGCTTGTGCTGGAGGAACGCCGCGATGCGCTCCAACCCCAGGCCGGTATCGACGCTACGCAACGGCAACGGCGCGTAGCTCCCATCGGGCAGCCACTCGTACTCGATGAAGACCAGATTCCAGAACTCCAGGAAGCGCTCGCACGAACAGCCTGGACGGCAGGTTGGCAGACCACAGCCCATCGCCTCGCCGCGATCTATGAACAGTTCTGTATCGGGGCCGCAGGGTCCGGGGCCGTACATGGTCCAGAGGTTGTCCTCCGGCCCGAGTGGCACGATGCGCTCCTCTGGCTGGCCGACCCGCAGCCATTCCGCGATGGTCTCCTCGTCCGGTGGCAGGCCTAAGGCTGGTTCTCCGGCAAAGACAGTCACCCAGACGTTCGAGCGGTCAACGCCGAGCAGGTCCATCAGCTCGACCGCAAATCCAATCGCCTCTCGCTTGCCGTAATCGCCGATGGACCAGTTGCCGAGCATGTTGAGGCTGCTAAGCGTGCGCCCATTTGATCCTAGCGCCTCCATATCGTCCATGCGCAGGCAGCGCTGGATCGCGGTCAGGCGTGGCGCGGGCGGTGGCGTCTGACCGCGCAGCCATGGCAGCAGCGGCTGCATCCCCGCAATCACGAACAAGGTGCTATCGGATGCCGTCAGCGGCGCGCCCGCGATCTCCAGGTGGCCGCGCTCGCGGAAGCACGCGAGATAGCGCCGGGTAATTTCCGGCGATGAGAGTCCTGGCTTGCTGAAATCGGTCATGCGACTGCTCTCCTTCCCTGGGCCAACCCAGGCGATGAAAATAGGCAGAGTTCGTCCTCCGGCGGCAGTGCCGGAAAGCTGCCAACAGGAAAGGCGCAGTGTGCGAGGCTGAGGCGCTCGCTGCCAGCAACAAAAACACCCGCCGCGAGCGCCTTGCTCGGGGCGGGAGCGAAATAGTCGGTTCCCGTGGTACCACCCTGCTTGAGAGCTACTATGCATGCGCATGGCTTGCGCACAATGGTGGCTCTCCACTCTCTCCAGGCACGGAGCGAATGGCTCGATGCCCTGCTCTCAGGTAACGGGGAGCTACCGGCGGGTGCTACTGGCCACGGTGGGCGTTCGTCCCGCGTCGCGGCCAGGCGGCGATTGCGCCGCACAGCCTGAGGGTGGCTTCTCCGCGCGCCAGCCTGCCGGGCTTGCACCTACCCCGGCTCGCTGTCTTGCCGTAGCGCGGATACTCGTCCCTCACGACGAACTCTTTTCAATTGATACGATCAGTTTATGCGGCGAAACAGGTTACTGTCAAGCAGTCGCCGGATGTCAACCGCCGATGATGTTGGGCGGCAGATAAATGGCGATGACGGCCAACAGAAGCCAGAGCGCCACCAGTTGCACGCCTTCCAGCATCGTCGATTCACCATCGCGACTGAGCAGCATGAAGGCAAAGGTCGAAGCGCCAAAGACGATGACATTCAGTGGAGTGAAGACCAGGCTGAGCGGATGGCCAGTCAGCCAGCCGACCAGGACGAGAATCGGGACCACCAGCAGAATCATCTGGATCGATGCGCCCGCCGTGATGGCCATCGTAATGTCCATCTTCTTGCGGCGCGCCATCCCCACCGATCCGTATAGCTCCACAACGCCCGCCAGCACAGGAATGAGAATCAGGCCGAGGAAGAACTCGTAGTCTTTGAGCGTGGTGTTGGTCTCGACCATCTCCTTGACCGAATCGGCAAAGTGCTCGGACATGACGACCACGCCCGCGGCGGCCACGCCAAGAATGAGCACCGCGAGTAGTCCGCGCGCGATCTTGTGCTCGCCCAGGAAGCGCTTTTCCCCCGACTCTTCTCGTGCCGCGCGCTTTTCCGCCGCCAGCTGGGCGCGCGCCGAGAGTTTGCTTTCTGCGCTGGCGCGTTCTTGCTTAAACAGGGCCTGCGTGTCGGGCGCCACCAGCATTGCCGAATCGTCGGCGGCGGTATCCTCAGCGGCGGCAACTTTTCCGCGCTTGCCTGCCATGTTGTAGCCCGTGCGCGGCCTGAAGACGACGAAGACGAGGTACGCCACATAGCTCACCAGCAGCACGATGGCAATGCAGACCGCGAACGGCACATGGCCGAAGACCAGCAAGTCGCCGCCAGCCGATTCGCCACCGGCGCTGCCCTCCGCGCCAGCGCTCGCGCTGCGGATGACCGCGGCCAGCGTCGGCAGTGAGAGCCCGGTGACGGCCAGAGCAAACACGGTCGAGTATTCGCCAGCGGCCTCCGGGCTGAAACGCATCTTGCCGTTCCGCCAGCAGCCGAGCAGAGTCGCGATGCCGAGGAAGAGCAGCGCATTGCGCACGATAACGCCTGCCACCGAGCTGAGCACGATCTCAGAGCCACGCGAGCCCGCGAACGATGTGAGCACCGAGAGCGCCAGCGCAAGCTCCGCCACGTTGCTGGCGGTGGTGTGGAGCAGGCCGCCGAGGAACTCGCCCAGCAATTCGGCCAGCTCTTCGACGGCGCTTTCGAGAAAGCCCGCCAGCGGAATCAGCGAGAGCGCGGCAAGGACAAAAATCACGCCGCCGACGACCAGGACGCGCTGCTGCTCTTCCAGCCCTGCCAGCGCCTCATGGAGTAGGTTCTCCTCAATCCATATGCTGAAGATGACCAGCGGGATGAATAGCAGGAAAATGTTGACTTTGCGTTTCCAGACTGATATCTCCAAAACCGGCTCCCCCCCGATATAGATACCCTCTTGGGCGCTATACGCGCGCAGGCATTGTCCCGCTGGTTGCTCCGCTTGTCAATACGCTGTGATGCGTACCGCTCGTAATCGGATTGCCTCAGCCTTCGACGTTGCGCATGCTCAACTGGACGCGCCCGCGCCCGATATCCACTGCGAGCACGCGCACCCGCACGACCTGCCCAACCTGTACTACCGTCAGGGGATCGCGGACGAAGCGGTCGGCCATCTCCGAGACGTGCACGAGGCCGTCCTGCTTGACGCCGATATCCACGAACGCGCCGAAGTCGACGACATTGCGTACGGTGCCTTGCAGCACCATCCCTTCTTTGAGGTCCTCCAGCTTCAGCACGTCCTGGCGCAGAATGGGCTTCGGCAGGCTATCGCGCGGGTCGAGCCCTGGTTTTTCGAGGTTTTCCAGGATGTCGGTCAGCGTTGGGACGCCGACGTTGACCTCGCCTGCCAGCGCCGCGATGGCTGTCTGGGCGCCCGCACCGCGCGAGTTCAGGCCGATGAGCATCCGCCACGAACGCACCCGGTCGGAGGCGCGCTCATCGGGCGACCCCGGCAGCGTCTTCAGCACTGCGCGCGTGGCGTCATAGCTTTCGGGGTGAATAAAGGTGTTATCGAGTGGCTCCTTCCCTCCTGGCACCTTCAGGAAGCCTGCCGCCTGGACGAAGGTGGCGGGCCCGAGGCCTGAGACCTTGAGCAATTGCTGGCGGCTGGCGAAGGGTCCGTGTTCGGTGCGCCAGGCGACGATGTTGTCGGCGATTCGTGTCGTGATGCCAGAGACGTGGCGCAACAGCTGTGAGGAGGCGGAGTTGAGATCCACACCGGCGAAGTTCACGCACGAGTCCACGATACGGTCTAGAGCGGTTGCCAGCGCGCGCTGATCCACGTCGTGCTGATAGAGGCCGACGCCAATCGCCTTGGGATCGATCTTCACCAGCTCGGCCAGCGGATCCTGTAGCCGCCGCGCAATCGAGATGGTGCCGCGTTCGGTCGCGTCTTTCGTGGGGAACTCCTGCCGGGCTACCTCGGACGCCGAATAGACCGACGCGCCTGCCTCATTCACCATGACGTAGCCCAGCGAGCCAGTTGGTGTACCCAGCTTCTCCAGCTCAGCAATCACCTCGGCGGCAAGCTGTTCGGTCTCGCGCGAGGCGGTGCCGTTGCCGATGGCGATCACGCCGACGCGATGGGTGGCGATCAGCGCCTTGAGGGTGGCCTTCGCCTCAGTCCAGCGCTCCTGCGGCGCGTGGGGATAGATGGTGGTGGAGTCGATAGGCTTGCCGGTTTCGTCCACCACGGCCACTTTACAGCCGGTGCGGAAACCAGGGTCGAGGCCGAGGACACGCTCGCCACGGAGTGGCGGCTGCAAGAGCAGGTTGCGCAGATTGGTCGCGAAGACGCCGATGGCGTGTTCTTCCGCCTGACGTGTCAGCTCGGCGCGCACCTCACGCTCAAGCGCGGGCGCGAGCAGGCGACGATAGCCATCGCTAATGGCGGTCTCCAGCTCCTCGGCGAAGGGCGAGCGCCGGTCGGGCTGGTAGTGGTTGTGAATCAGCGGCTCGGCGCGCTCAAACGGCACATCCACCGAGACGCGCAGCACATCTTCGCGTTCGGCGCGGTTGAGTGCGAGAATGCGGTGCGGGACCAAACGCGGAACTGGCTCGTGAAACTCATAGTACATGCGGTAGACGCCGCGCGGGTCTTTCTCCGCCGCTTTCTCCGCGTCCACGGTGAGTTTCGCGCCGAGAGCGCCCTCTTTGAAGAACTGTGTGCGCACCTCGCCGCGAACCGCCGCATCCTCCATGATCGTCTCGGCGCAGATGTCGCGTGCCCCGGCAAGCGCCGCCGCGACATCATCCACCCCTTTCTCAGCATCCACGAACGGCTCCGCCGCGGCGATACGCGTCTGTTCCGCTGGGCCGGGAATACGCTCCTGGCGCAGAATCAGGTCGGCCAGCGGCTGCAATCCCCGCTCGCGTGCCATGCTGGCGCGTGTCTTTCGCTTCTGGCGGTACGGCAAATAGAGGTCTTCTACGGCTTGCAGCGTGGCGGCCGCGATGATCGCGTCGGCCAGATCGCGTGTGAGCTTCCCCTGCTCGGCGATGAGGCGCAGCACGTCGTGTTTGCGGGTATGGAGCGCGCGCAGCGCATCGGTGCGGTCGCCGATGGCCTGAATCTGGACCTCGTCGAGGTTGCTCGTCGCCTCCTTACGGTAGCGCGCGATGAATGGGACGGTGTTGCCATCATCGAGCAGGGTGAGAGTGGCGAGTGCCTGCGCGGGTTTGAGCTTCAACTCAACGGCGACGGCGCGCGCCACCTCGGCAGGCTCGAGCGTCTCGGGAAACTGGAGGTCGTCAAGCGAGAGAAAATCGCCCGAAGCGGCGGTCGTATCAGACACGGAGTACGCTCCTCTATCGTGTATCCTGATGACAACGCATCTGCAATGGATGTCGAACATACCAAATGGTAAGCCTGTCCGGTCTGGCGGATGCTGCCGGGCAGCGCACCGGCCAGTATATCCTAAAGTGGGTCCCGTTGGCTTGCAAACAGCGCCCGAATGGGCCATACTGGGGCGCGGAAGTCCAATTTTTCCGGGATACATCAACGTGAGGCCAGCCATGCCCGACACAGACAAAACATCTGATGACTCGGTGGAGCAGCCAAGCCTGTTTTTCCCTGACGCCGCCGCGCCGGTAGCCGGGCCGAAGCCAGAGCCTGTGGTGGCCATTCCCACGCTCACCGCTACATCGGTGTTGGGCGCGTGCGCCTTGCCGTATCAGGAGTATCTGCGCCGTACCGACCACTCGGTCTACACGCTCACCTGCTTTCTCTCGGATCTGCGTCTACTGACCGAGTATCTGGGGCGCGAGACACCGCTGCGGACGATCACACAGGATTCGCTGGCGGGCTGGCTCGGTCATCTCCGCTGGGATCGCGCCACACAACCAGCGCCAAAGACGATGGCGCGGCGCGCTACCTTCCTCAAGAATTTCTTTGGCTGGCTGGCGAAGGAGCAGGTGCTCGCGGATGACCCATCGCAGCGCATCGTGCTGACGCGCCCGGCGCCACCCCTTCCCGAATTGCTCTTCGAGGATGAGATAGCCCGGCTGGAGCAGGCCGCCGAGGCGGACCCGCGCTGCCAGTTGCTGGTGATGACACTGCTGGCGACTGGTCTGAAAAAAGAGGAGTTGATGGCGGTCGCGTTGCGTCACGTGGACCTCTCGGACCCTGAGGAACCCGCGCTCGAAGTGCATTTCCCCGGGCAGGCGAAGCGGCGGCGCGAGCGGCGCATGACGCTGCCAGCCGAGTGGACGGATGTCTTTGAGCGCTATGTGGAGCGTTACCAGCCACGCGAACGCCTCTTCGAGTGCACGGATCGTAACTTGAACTATGTGCTGGCCGCCGCCGTCAAGCGCGCCGATCTCAATAAGCGCGTGACCTTGCAGCTGCTGCGCGATATCTTCGCGGTGCGTCAGTTGCGCGCGGGCGTCTCGATGGATGAGCTACGTGAAAAACTGGGCTTATCGGAAGAAGCCTGGTATGAGATTGCCGAGAAGTATCGCAAGCTTGCGTTCCCGGCCTAGGAGGATTAGCAGATGCCGCTCTCGCCTTCCCCATTGCTCCCCGGCACGTCGCCACTGCCAGCGCCGGGACGCCGCCCCCCAGGACGACGGGCGCTGAGCATGGGCGCCGCGGTGGCGATTCCGCTGCTGGTTGTGCTGCTGGCAGGCGGCCAGTTTGTTCTTCCGCACATCCTGTTTCTGGCGCCGGGGATGCTGGCGCAGACGGGCAACTCACCGAACGGGCAGGCGAGCAACAGCGCGCCATTTCAGGGTTTTACCATGATGTGGACTCGCCGCCAATCAGGGGGTGGCTACGACACATCGGCTTCGCTGGACAATATGACGTTCGAGGCGAAGACGTTCCACATGAACAGCGTCATTATCCCAGTAGTGGCCGATATGCCGGTCCGTAGCGGAAGCGCGATTGCGTGGCATCCAACGGACAAGGGCGATAAAGATACCTTTGACGACAGCATCTATCTCCGCGCGATCAACGATGCGAAGAAGGCTGGGCTGACGCCGATTCTGGAGCTTCAGGTCCGCCAGCAGGACCAGTTGAGCGGCGTCAACGAGACGAGCCAGCTGGTTGGGGTGGCATGGTCGAATCTGACCTCGAGCTTCAGCATCTATGGCGAGAAGGATCCAATCGGGGTGCTGGAGCACAAGTGGTTCGATAACTATACCCAGTTTGCGGTGCATTTCGCGCAGATCTCCGAACAGAACCATCTGCCGTACTTTATCATTGGCGACCAACTGACCAATACGGCGGAGGATACCGCGCGAACCACGGCCAAGGCTGACCCCAAAGGTATCGACGGTGGCGTGCCGGGCGAGTCGTTTCCCAATTGTTCGGGTCGGCGCGACTGTGGCTGGCGGCATGTGATCCATGCGCTGCGCTCGCCCGGCTATGCGACCTTCACCAACCATCAGTCACAACAGACGGGGGGGGGATACACCGGCAAGTTGATCTATGCGGCATCGTGGGGTGGAGCCTCTGAAGGCGCCACGAGCAGTGAGTTTGACCATATCACCTGGTGGGACGCGGTGGACTACATCGGCGTCGATGCCTACTTCCCGCTGACGCAGAATGCCGACGTAGGAGTGCCTGACCTGGTGAACGCATGGCATGGCAAGGGGCTTGATCTTCAGGGTAATGGCGATATCTACGGCAAGCTGGAAAAACTCGCCTCGTCGTTCAGTCGTCCGATTCTCTTCACCGGGGCAGGTTACGTCAGCGCGGCTGGCGCCAATGGCGCTCCCCTCACCGCCTCATCGGATAGCCCTGACCAGAACGAGCAGCTCAACGATTTCCAGGCGCTGTTTCAGGTCTTCTCCGCCGCGCCCTTCTGGCAGGGTGTTATGTGGTATTCCGACCAACCGCTCGCCGCACGAAGCGCGCGGAGCGACTGGGCATCGAGTAGCTATTGGGGTGGCGATACGCTGAAGGATAGCAAGCTGGCTGGTCAGTGGTTGGCCCAGTACTATACCGACAGCCCACTTCACACCTAGCGCCACCTGGCGCCACCTGGCATCGCCTGGTGGCGCTAGCCCTGCATCCCGAAACGACGAGCGGCCTCACGCTGCCAGGCGTCGGCCAGCCCCTTGATCTCTATCGGCAAACCGGCGACCATCAGCAATACTGTATCGGCCTCCGCAGCCAGCCGCGCGTTAACGCGCCCGAGGCAGTCGCGATAGATGCGACCCAATGAGTAGGGCGGGACGATCCCCATGCCCACCTCGTTGGAGATGAGGATGAGCGTGGAGGCACGTGCGCGCCAGGCATTCAGCAGGTCGCCGATGGTGCGGTCCACCAACGCCTCTGCTGCCTCAGTCGCCCCGCTTGCGAGGTCCGGCTCGTCGTGTTTGTCGTTGTCGTAGCCGTCCGTATTGGCGAGCAATAGGTTGGCGACGAGCACGGTCACACAGTCGAGGAGCGTCACGGGCGCGGTATTGGCGTGCAGCGCGCTGGCGGGGTTTTGAGGCTCCTCCACCGTGACCCAGTGTGCTGGGCGGCTCGCCCGATGGTGCGCGATGCGCCTGCGCATCTCATCGTCGCTGGCGGTCGCGGTGGCGATGTACAGCACTGGCGCCTCACCTGCCAGCTGCGCTGCCAGCGTCTCGCCATAGGCGCTTTTGCCGCTTCGCGCGCCGCCGAGCAGTAATATCAACCGTGAGGTGGTCTGGGGCGCCATGGTGTCATCCACTCCTGTTGCCGCTCGTTGTTAGTACCTGCGCTATCCCTGCGCGGACTGTCGCGGCGTCTGCCTCGCCGGTCCAGATTGCGCGGACGATGCCGCGCTCGTCGATCAGCACCAGCGCGGGATAGTAGGCGACCCCATAGCGCGCGGCAACCCGCCCATCGGCGTCGAGCAGCACCAGATCGGTGATGGCGAGGCGCTGCATCATCAGGTCGGGGAGGTTGGGCAACTCAGCTGGCGAATCGATATACACGGTGTGTAGCCCTGGGAATCCGGCGGTGACGGCGTGGGTGGACTGCATCTGCAACAGGCAGTGCGTGCAGAGTGTGTAGAAAAAGACCAGCAAAGTCGGTTTGCCGTTGGCTGGCGCGAATGTGACGGGCGCTGACAACCGTGTACCAGCCTGTTCGGCAGGCAACGTGAACGCTGTGGCCGGATGATTGATGTGCTTTTGGGTGGCAGTTGCCGACGGCGCGGTGGCACGGAAGGCGACCACCAGCACGATGGCCAACAGTGCCGACGCCAGCATCCCAGCGCGTAACGTCTGCGAAGCGGTGGGGTGCGATTTCGGCATGTGCGCCTTGAATGTTTCGATCATATTGCCCTGTGAATCGAATCTCGCCGCATGTGAGTGTACCTTGTCTCAGCCAAGAATATGGGCTGGATGGCTTTCGTCCTGGCTCTTGCCGCACATGATTTTATCACGCCGTGATGACAGGCCGAGAGCGAGTAGCACCGTTGCTGGCGTGGCCCAATGGTTCCAGCGCGATAGTATGATGACAGAGGCTGTGCTATACTTGGCATTCGAAGCAGCCGCATGGTACGTTTCGGGCGAATTCTGGCGGAGAGGCGTGGCCGAGAGGAGCAGACGCGATGCGGGGTCGCAGTGAGCGGTATCAGCAATGGGATGACGATCAGGGTTACGCCGACAACGGCGAGTCCTACGGATATGGCGAGCAGGGCTACGCGAATGCCGACTATGACCAGTATGGCCAGTACGGCGACTATGACGGTTATGATGACGATATGTATGCCCAGGATGATGGACGCGGCCTCGTGCTCCAGCGGGAGCAGTCGCTGGTTGGCGTCTCCAGCACGGTGACATCGCATGGCGTGCCGCTGCTCTCCTACACTCGCACGATGAACCGCTTTTACTCCAGCCGCAAGCAGAAGCTGAGCTTCTATCGCTTCAAGTGCGAGGTCTGTGGCGAGCGGATTCGCGGCTGGGCGTGGCAGACGCCAAACGGCAACCGCACCCATGATGGCTGCTACGAGCGCCTCGCCTGGATGTGGACAAATCTCTACGCCCAACAGCAGCGCGCTGCCAACGAGGGCCGCCTCGACTAACGAACACTTCCCGCCAGAAATTCGCGCTTTTTGACTCCCTGTCCGCGCAGGCCAGCGGTATATCCCTACACCACGCGCCCGGCGCGTGATACACTGGATGGTACACTGTGGCCAAATGCCCTGATTGTATGCGCGGGCATGGGGTCTTTCCGTGCGTCTGGGCGAATCTAACTAGTGGACGATGTGAGAGTTGAGGCACGAGACATACATGTTCAAAAAGGTGCTGATCGCCAATCGTGGCGAGATTGCTTTGCGGGTGATACGCGCCTGTCGCGAGATGGGAGTGAGCACGGTCATCGCGTACTCCGAGGCGGACCAAAACTCCCTGCCGGTTCGCCTTGCCGATGAGCGCATCTGTATTGGCCCTGGCCCCAGCAGCAAGAGCTACCTGCACATCCCCAACCTCATCAGCGCCGCCATGCTCACCGGCTCCGAAGCGATTCACCCCGGCTACGGCTTCCTCTCTGAAAACCCCAGTTTCGCCGAGATTTGCGCGGACTGTGGCATCGTCTTTATTGGGCCGCCACCCGCCGCAATGGTGCAGATGGGCGATAAGGTGCAGGCGCGCGACGCGATGATGCGCGGCGGACTGCCGATGCTGCCGGGCACCGATGTGCTGCGGTCGGTGGGCGAAGGCGTCGCGGCGGCCGCGCGTATTGGCTTTCCCCTCATGCTGAAGGCGGCGGCGGGCGGGGGTGGACGCGGCATCCGGCTGGTGCGGCGTCCCGAGGAGTTCGATCACGTCTTTACCACGGCGCAGAGCGAGGTGCGCGAGGCCTTCCACGACGATGGCCTGTATGTCGAGAAGTATCTGGGCCGGGCAAAGCACGTCGAAGTACAGGTACTTTGTGACAACTATGGCAACGGCGTCTACCTGGGCGAGCGCAACTGTTCGGTGCAGCGTCGCCACCAGAAGTTGATCGAGGAATCGCCAAGTCCTGGCTTGCCAGAGACGCTCCGGCGCGAGATGGGCGAGCGAGCCATCGCGGCGTCGTTGGCCATCGGCTATCGCGGAGTCGGCACGCTCGAATTCCTGGTCGATGAAGACAACAACTACTATTTTATGGAGATGAACACACGTCTCCAGGTTGAGCATCCGGTGACGGAGTGGGTGACGAGCATCGATCTCGTGCAGGCACAGCTGCGGGTTGCGGCGGGCGAGCCGCTGTGGTTTAGCCAGGAAGATGTGGTCCTGCGCGGGCATTCCATCGAGTTCCGCATCACCGCCGAAGACCCGTCGTATGACTTCCGGCCGCAGACCGGCACCATCGAGAAGTATCTGCCGCCGAGCGGCCCAGGCACGCGTGTAGATTCACATCTGTTTGTTGGCTACGAAGTGCCGCCGCATTATGACTCGCTGTTGGCGAAGCTGATTGTTTGGGCGCCGTCGCGTCTGGAGGCCATCGCGCGAGGCAAACGCGCGCTGGGTGAATACGAGATCGAAGGAGTTCCCACAACCATACCGTTCCACCTCAAGCTCCTGGAGCACGATACCTTCGTGCGCGGGGAGGCGTATACCAACTTCCTGGCGGATCATGGCGAGGAATTCGGCATCAGGGGTTGAGGTTGGTTGGAGCGTGCCGGGATGTGGAAATCCCCCGGACGCTTGAAGCAATTTGATACAATAGCGTATGCCACAGCGTGCCACAGGCGCGCTGGCCAGACGATCAAACAACCGGCCTGCTCTGTCTCTGGGTGGAGCGCGAACGGACTTGCTGAGAGGTAGCAATCAAATGACCAGGCGCGTCGTAGTGACCGGCATCGGGATGGTATCGCCCGTTGGCAACGATACCCCGTCTACCTGGAAAGCGCTTTGTGAGGGTGTATCGGGTGGCGGCCCGATTACCGTCTTCGATGCCAGCGATCAGGAGACCCGTATCGCGTGCGAGGTGAAGGATTTCGACCCATCGCAGTATATGGATCGGAAAGAGATTCGGCGCAACGACCGCTTTGTGCATTACGCGATGGCCGCGAGTACGCAGGCGCTGGCCGACGCCGAGTTCACGATCAATGATGAGAACGCTGAGGATGTCGGCGTCATCATCGGCTCAGGTATCGGCGGCCTGGGGACCTGCCATGACCAGTTCAAGGTGCTGTTTGACCGCGGACCCGACCGGGTCAGCCCGTTCTTCATCACGATGTTCATCACCGACATCGCGGCTGGGTTTATCTCGATGCAGACCGGCGCGAAAGGGCCAAACTTCGCCACCGTCTCGGCCTGCGCCACCAGCGCCAATGCCATCGGTGAGGCGGCGGAGATCATTCGGCGCGGTGATGCGGTCGCGATGATCGCGGGCGGCAGCGAATGCGGTATTACCCCGATGGGTATCGCGTCGTTCGCCAGCATGCATGCCCTCTCGCGCAGCAACGACGACCCAGAGCATGCCAGCCGCCCATTCGACGCAACGCGCAATGGCTTTGTCATGGGTGAAGGGTCGGGCGTGCTGATCCTGGAAGACGAGGAATATGCCCGTAAGCGCGGCGCGCGCATCTATGCGGAGATCGTCAGCTATGCCAGTACCGCCGACGCGCACCACATTACCGAGCCAGCGCCCGGCGGCGAAGGCCTCGTGCGCGCCATCCGCAAGGCGCTGAAGAAGGGCGGCATCGCGCCCGATCAGGTGGACTACGTCAACGCACATGGCACGGCGACGGTCTATAACGACCGCAACGAGACGCAGGCGATCAAGACGGTCTTCGGCGATCACGCGCGCAAGCTGGCGATCAGCTCGACGAAGTCCATGATCGGCCACACGCTCGGCGCTGCTGGCGGTATCGAGGCGGCGGTGACGGCACTCTCGCTGCATACCGGCACGATTACGCCGACGATCAACCTGGCGCATCCCGACCCGGAATGCGACCTGGACTATGTGCCGAACGAGGCGCGAACCACCAATCCGCAGATTGCCATCTCGAACTCGATGGGCTTTGGCGGTCACAACGCGGTGCTGGTCATGCGGCGCTACGAAGGCTAAGCGAAAAGCAGCCGTTGTCCTGATTATGCCGGATACGTTTGGAATAGAGGAGGCGACCTACGGAACGTCAATCGCTAGTCAGCCGGGTGAAAGCGCTGGCGGAGGCGCTCGAAGGCACCGACGTCAGTGAGCTTGACCTCACCGAGGACGGCGTGCGCATTGCGCTACGGCGTCGCCTTGACGCGCCCGCCGTTGTTCCGGCAACACAGGTTCTCACCGCAACACGCGCACCGCGTCCGCTACGCGCCGAGCCAGTCGCGGCCGTACCGGCGCCCAATCCGGCCGAGGCGGGTGTCGCGATCATCGCGCCGCTCACTGGGGTGTTTTACACCGCATCGTCTCCCAGCGCCGAGCCGTTTGCCGAAGTCGGCAAGATGGTGCAGGCGGGGCAGGTCGTGTGCATCGTCGAGGCGATGAAGGTCTTCAACGAGATCAAGAGCGAGGTGTCGGGCGTCGTCGCCTCGATTCCGGCGCAAAATGGCCAGCTAGTCCAGAAGGGCGACGCGCTCGTGCGGATCAAACCGCTCTAATAGCCAGAAGTTGCCCTTATGACGACTCCAATCGAACGCACGCTCCCCGCGCCAACGTCACGCGATGCCCCGGCAGTGGCGTGGCTGCGGCGTTTCTGGGATGCGTTGCGCACATTGGAGGGGCAGCGTCGTCTGGCATGGGCGCTTGTGCTGCTGCTCGTTGTCGGAGATAGCATTCTGGTCTGCCAGCACGGCATTGCGCGTTACCAGACCTTCCACGCCGATGCCTTCGACCTCGGCAACATGAATCAGGCGGTCTGGAATACCCTCCACGGCAACTTCTTCCGCTTCACGAATCGTGGCCTGGACTGGTTCGGCCCGCCGACGCGCCTCGGTATCCACGTTGAGCCGATCCTGGTGCTGATCGCGCCATTCTATCTCATTCACGATGGGCCCGAGACGCTGATCGTGATTCAGAATGTGGCGATGGCGCTCGGCGCGATTCCGCTCTTCATGCTCAGCCTGCGCCGCCTGCCGGGGCTGCCGCTGCTGGGCGTCGCCTTTGCCGCGTCGTATCTGCTCGCGCCGGAGTTTTTGGGTGCGGCGCTCTGGGATTTTCACAGCGTGGCGCTGGCGACACCGCTGCTCATTCTCGCCATCTGGGCGCTGGACGCTGGGCGCTATCGCACCTTCGTGGTGGCGGCGATTCTGGCCGCGCTCACCAAGGAGGATGTGGCGCTCTCGCTGGCGCTGCTTGGCGTGCTCATCATTTTCTGGTATAAGCGTCCCCGTCTTGGTCTGGCGATGACGCTGCTCTCGATTGCGTATGCCGTGTTATGTTTTGGCGTTATCCTGCCGCACTTCAATGGTGGGATGGCGGGCGGTAACAACTTCTGGTATCGCTACAGCTGGCTCGGCGGCTCGGCTGGCGCGGCGCTGAAGAACATCCTCGCGAAACCGTACCTCCCGCTGACCATCCTCGATGCCGACCGTTATGGCTATCTGGCGATGCTGCTGCGCACCGGCGGTGGGCTGGGTATCTTCATGCCTGCGCTCTGGCTCTGCGCGCTGCCCGAGCTGGCGGTCAATATCCTCAGCGCGCATGTGGAGCAGTATAGCGGCTTCTTTCAGTACAACGCGGTGATTCTGGCGTATGTCATGCCTGCCGCGATCTACGGCGTTGCGGCATGGTTGGCGGCGCGCCAACGGGTCGAGCGTGGCGAACCGACGCCCCGGCCTGAGCGCACGACCGGGACGACGCTCCGGGCACGCAGTACCGCGCTGGCGCGGCTGGTGGTCTGGACCTGGCGCAGGCTGCTGGAGCGCATCCCCGTCCCATCGCGCTGGATTCCGGCGCTGGTGGTTCTGTGGCTGCTGGTAACAGGCTGGTGGAATCTGACCACGACGGCGGGCGGCATGATTGGGTCGTTCTGGCACGCTGGCGATACGCCCATTCCCCATCAGAACGAGGTCAATACGCTGCTGGACCGCGTGCCGCAGTCGGCCACGGTCGCGGCCACCGATTCGCTCAATCCGCGCCTGAGCAGCCGCTACACCATCTATCTCATGCCCGACCCACAGTCATACCTTGCCGAGTATGTTGCCGTGGATATTCCCGACGCCATCTCCGTTTCGCGTGCGGACGACGAGCATATGTTGGGAATTATGTTGCAGTCTGGCCACTATGAGGTTGTTGGGCGCGCGGGCAACGTCACGCTGCTGCGGCGTGTGGGGGCACCGGTCGCTCCCACTGGGTGAGTGCGTATACCCTGTTCCAAATCTGATCGGGTTGGAGAGTGCGCTATGCCAGGGCTGAGCAGCCTGCTGGACATGATATTCCCACCGAGGTGTGTCGTCTGTCAGCGTGTGGGCGCGGCGGTATGTGCCAGTTGTCTGGGCAGCATGCAGCCGCCCGCTGTGCCAATATGCGCCTGCTGCGGCCAGTCGATACGCGCGACGACCGATCCCGCGTCAGGCGTCTGCCCAGATTGCGCCAATGGTCGTGGCCCGAAGCATCTCGACGGGGTGCGGGTGGCCGCCACCTATGTGGGCGCGGTTCGCCCTGCTATCCTGGCGCTCAAATTTCGCGGTCAGCGGCGCGTGGCCGAATGTCTCGCGCCACTCATGGCAGTGCCCTTTCAATCCGACATTCTGACAGCGGATATAGTCATCCCGGTTCCGTTGCATGCCAGCCGACGGCGCGAGCGAGGCTACAATCAGGCGGAGCTGCTGGCGCGAGCCTTCGCAAAGTCACAGGGCTTGTCCGTCGGCGCCGATCTGCTGGTTCGCGCGCGCGCAACCGAGGCGCAGACTCATCTCTCGCGAGCGGAGCGTCTGCACAACGTGGCTGGCGCCTTCGCCCTCGCCGATCCCATTGTCGCAAAAACCATCGCCGGGCGGCGGATTCTGCTGGTGGACGATGTGACGACGACTGGCAGTACGCTCGATGCCGCTGCCGAGCCATTACGCGCCGCTGGAGCGGTATCGGTCTGGGGGCTGGCCTTCGCGCGGCCCGTCGCGGGCGGATCGGACGCGGGCGACACGCCGTGAGACGGCCGAGATGGGCTGGCGGAAGCGAAAATTGCGTGCATATCCTGTACTGCAACTGGAGCGGGTCTGTGCCTCTGCCTGTGCGGCGGCTTCGGGGCCTGGCTGCTGGCGGGAGGAGCAGGCAATGGCGCTGGCGGAGGAGCAGATCGAACAACTGGTGATCTTGCTGATTGTCTCGCTGGTAGTGGCGTTGGTTGCCCGGCAATTCCGTTTTCCCTACACGCTCGCACTGGTGCTGGTGGGCCTGGCGCTCGGTCGGATTCCCATCGTCTCCGGTGTTCACCTCAATCCCGAGGTGGTCCTCTTCATCTTCATCCCCGTGCTACTCTTTGAAGGCTCATGGAATGTCAGCGTCACGGTGCTGCTCAGGAACTGGTTGCCAGTGTTATTGCTGGCTGTGCCTGGCCTGCTCATCGCGCTGGCGGTGGCCGCGTCTGCCCTCCATTTCGGCGCTGGCCTCACCTGGCTCGAAGCGCTACTGCTTGGCGCGATCATCTCGCCCACCGATCCGGTAGCGGTCGTGAGCCTCTTCCGGCAGCTGCACATGGGCGAGCGGCTGCGGACCATCATCGAGGGGGAGAGCCTGTTCAACGATGGCATCGGCGCCGCTGCCTATACCATTGTTCTTGGCCTCTTGCTGATCGAGGAGGGAAGGTCGGCGCAGACCATCGCCGGGTGGCAGGTCGGCGTAGAGACGGTCTGGCTCATCATCGGCGGGCCAGTGATCGGGCTGGTCTTTGGCTTTGTCATCTCGCGGCTGCTCAGGCACTTCGACGATCACCTGATCGAGATGACCATCACCTTTAGCGCCGCCTATGGCGTCTATCTGGTGGGCGAACTGCTCCACACCTCGGGTCTGCTGGCGGTCGTGATGACTGGCCTCACGCTTGGCAGTTATGGGCGGCATCGCAGCATGTCGGAACGCACCCGCGATGTGGTGGATGACGTGTGGGAGTTCATCGCCTATATTGCCAACTCGCTGCTCTTTCTGTTGCTGGGCATTCAAATAAGCAACTCGCATATTGGCGCGGACTTCGGGCCGTTGTTCTGGGCAATTGTCGGCGTGATTGTCGGGCGCGCGCTGATGATTTTACTGATGCTGACGCTCCAGAACGGCATCGCCCACTGGTATGCGCATTGGCGGCGGAGCGCGCGGAAAAGCCTGCGTAGCTCCATCATGCCGGTGCCGCGTAGCTGGCGACCGATCATTTTGCTCTCGGGGTTGCGAGGAGCGCTCTCGCTGGCGCTGGTGCTCAGCCTGCCGCAAGGCGTCCCTAATAGCGGCCTGTTCGAATTCGTCACCTATGGGGTCGTGCTGGTAACGCTGCTGGGGCAGGGTATCGCCATGCGGACGATTCTGCCGCGCTGGTCGCGTCGGCATGAGCCGGTTGATTCGGCGTCGGCTCCATCGTTGCCTCAGCGTTGATGGGCTGACAGCGGCAGCGGATGCCCGCTATGGTATCGTAGAATGATGACGAGAAAGCCCCGGCGTATTCTTTCGCCGGCAGAAAGGATACATTGGGTGAACACATCAGAGTCGACCAGCACGACGGGCAGCGAGCTCGCCCCGAACTACTTCATGCATGTCTTTCCGAATGGCCTGCGCATGGTGGGGCAGCGGATGCCAAGCCTGGCCTCCGTCACCTTCGGCATACAGCTCGATGGGGGCATACGCGATGAGCCAGACGACCGCCTCGGCCTGACGTACCTGCTCTCTGAGATGATGTTCCAGGGGACGGAGCATCGCTCGGTGCGCCAGCTTACGGAGGAGTTCGAGGCGCTCGGCGCGCGCAAAGGTGGCGAGACGGCCATCGAATTTGCCCGCTACTCGGCGCAGATAGTCGGCAACCGGCTCGATACCGCCCTTGATCTCTTCGCCGATGTGCTGCTCTATCCTGCGCTACCCCAAGAGGAGCTGGACCAGATGCGCGCGGTGCAGTTGCAGGAGATTCGCCGCCGCGACGACGAGCCGATGCGCCGTATCTTCGACCTGGCGCGCGAACGCTACTACACGAACTCACCGCTCGCCCGTCGCGCCCTTGGCTCGCAGGCAAGCGTCGAGGCGATCACCCGCGATGACCTGCACGCGTTCTGGCAGGCGCGCTACCATCCAGCCGGTACAGTACTCTCGATTGCGGGAGATTTCGACTGGGATGCCGCGGTGGCGCGTGTCGGCGAATTGTTTGGCGGCTGGAGCGGCGCCGCGCCCGCATCGGCGACTGCCCTACCACACCCGGAATCATCCGTCTTTGTCGAGCCGCAGGAGGGCAATCAGCAGCATATCGCGATGGTCTTTCCCTTCCCAGCCTATGGCGATCCCGACTATTACGCCGCCTCGGTCGTCACCGAGATTTTCGGCGGCGGCATGACCTCGCGGCTCTTCCGCGAGGTGCGCGAGAAACGCGGGCTGGTCTATTCGGTGGCGGCGATGTTCGCGCCCAACGGCGCATCAGGTGCGGGCTTCCTCTACGCTGGCACGACGCCGGAGAAGGCGCCAGAGACCGTCAAGGTGATGCTGGATGAGTTGAAGCTGCTGCGCGAGCAGGGGGTGACCGACGACGAGCTGGAACGCGCCCGGGTGCAGCTCAAGAGCGAGTTGGTCATGCGCGGAGAAAGCTCGGCGGCGCGGATGGGAGCGTTGCTGCGGTCGTGGTGGTTCGAGGGCAAGCTGACGACGATTCAAGAGCTGAAGGAAGCGGTTGATAGCGTCAGCCGCGAGCAGATCATGCGGCTGCTCGAACGCTTCCCGCTGACGGATCCGTTAGTCCAGGTGGCCATTGGCCCGCGTCCAGCGGAGGAGCTCTTCCCTGGCGCGTAAGCGCGCGCCGGATTTTTGGCCGTCTGTGATATACTGAGGTGTATCGATGCGCCAATACAAGCGCTATTTTGAAGACGAACGACACCATTTCCCGTTTGAGGAGTATCAGGAACCATGGCGAAGAAGGGCGAGCTTTCCAAGACAGCGCGCGCCTCGCTGGCGCAGCGTGATGACAAAGACTTTATGACCAGCCGGGTCTGTGAGAAGTGTGGTGAGCCAATTATGCTCAAGGATCTCCAGGCCGTGAAGGTCTTTGGTCAGGGCATGCAGTATTACCACAAGGATCACTTCAAGCTGGCCTAGGCCTCTGCGCATGCCTGGTGGCCAGACTGTGATGCCCCGGAAGAACTCTATTCCGGGGCTTTTTGCTTTCCCATGTATGGATGATGTCCATCTAACAGACATCAGGAACATCTGCCCAAAACATTGACGTTAACGTCAATCAAGATATACAATGAAGGTATCATCCTCAGCTTCATTTCAGGTTATTCTCAGTTTGTGAGGCGGTTTCGTGGTTCGCGTAAAACAAATCTTCCTGCCGGCGCGGGCGCCGACATTGCGCGCGGATGCCTCAATCCCGGCACGCAACGGCGCGACCAATGGTGGCATCTTCTCGGCGTTGCGCTTTCGCAATTATCGGCTTTTCTGGTTCGGTCAACTGATTTCCGTCACTGGAACGTTCATGCAGGGCACCGCGCAGCAGTGGCTTGTGCTGACGCTCACGTCTGATCCGCTCGCGCTCGGCATCGTCGGCGCGCTGCAGTTCGGCCCGCTACTGGTGTTGGGGCCGTTCGGCGGCGCCATTGCCGACCGCTGGCCGCGCCGCAATGTGCTAATCGGTACGCAGGTCGCTTCGGGAGTGCTTGCGCTCGCCCTCTGGGCGCTCACCGCGGCGGACATCGTGCAATTATGGCAGGTCTTCGTCCTGGCGGCGTTGCTGGGCCTGGTGAACGCCGTGGATATGCCGACGCGCCAGGCTTTCGTCAGCGAGATGGTGCCGTCTGATAGTCTGCTCAACGCCGTCTCGCTCAACTCCGCCCAATTCAACGCCTCGCGCATTGTGGGGCCGGGCCTGGCGGGCGGCCTGATCGCCCTGCTGGGAGGGACGTCGGCGCTCTTTCTCTTCAACGCGGTCAGCTATGTCGCGGTGATTGGCGGCCTGCTCCTGATGCGCATCGGGGATCTGGCGCCGATGCCCCATGCCGAGCCACAGCATGGTCTGGCGCGGCTGCGGGCGATGGGTGATGGCATTCGCTTCGTGATGGAGCGCCCCACGCTGCGCGTCACATTCCTGATGATCGCCGTCATTGGCACGATGGGTTTCAACTTCAACGTTTTGTTACCGCTGGCCGCGACCGTGATGTTGCACTCGGATGCGGTGGTCTTCGGGCTGCTCAGCTCCGCTCTTGGCGCTGGGGCGCTCATCGGCGCGCTGATGCTGGCGCGGCGCGGCGGCGTGCCGACGAATCGCATGCTGGTGGGCATGGCGGTTGCCTTCGGGCTTCTGGAGGCGGCGATGGCGCTGACGCGCTCGGTGCCGCTGGCGATGATGCTGATCGCGGCGACTGGCTTCGCGATGAGCTCGTTCTCGGCCTCGGTGAATACACGCACGCAACTTGCCAGCCCGCCAGAGATGCGCGGGCGCGTGATGAGCGTCTACACCATGGTCTTTGTCGGCACGACGCCGATAGGCAATCTGATTGTCAGCAGTGTGGCGGGCACGGCGGGTGTCCCGGCAGCGTTTGTCATCGCTGGTCTGCCATGCCTGGCGGTAGCGCTGCTGGCCGCGTGGCTCTGGCGGCGACAGGATGCCCACAAAACGGCGGCCGCGGCGTCGCGAGAGCCTCTGCACACAGTAGAACTGGCGGACTGATCCGCGGGGTAACGGTGGCATGCAGAACCATATACGCTTGGTCTGGATTCCAGAGGACGAGCCGGGCATCGAGGACGTGCTAATCATGCACGAGCCGACAAGAGGCACTGGGTTCAGCGGCGCCGTTGTTCGCCTCTGGGAAGGGCAGCCGTTGCGCGTCACTTACTCTTTGGATTGTGACGCTGAGTGGCGCGTGCGTGAGCTTCAAATGTCCGGTGAGAGTGAAGCCGTGGGCGAGCGTGCAATCCGTTTGTATGCCGACGCAGCGGGCAACTGGAAGGATGACAAAGGCCAGCCACTCGACGCGCTGCAAGGCTGCACTGACGTGGATATCATGCTGACGCCGCTCACCAACACGCTGCCGATCCGGCGGCTTCAGCTTGCGCCAGGAGAATCGCGCGAGATCAGCGTCGTCTACATCGCGGCGCCCGACCTGAGCGTCAGGCCGTTTCGGCAGCGCTATACCCGGCTGGATGACGCGGACGGTGGCCAGCGCTATCGCTATGAGAGTCTGGACAGTGGCTTCACCGTGGTGCTGCCGGTCGATGATGATGGCTTTGTCGTCGACTATCCCGGCATCTGGCGGCGTGTCTGGCCCACGACCTGACGCCTGACGCCTGACGCCTGACGCCGCATGAGCATCGCCTGCCGACTTTTGAAATAGCCTCTAAATTGGTGTCGCTCGTGCGCGTCGAAACCCTCATACGGGGACGTTTTCCCTTGTCGGTTTAACAAAACGTGTATGAGGACTCCATGCGATTCAGTCATTGCTTGCACACAGCTTCGCGAGGGCGTGTACGTCTGGCCCTGCTTTCAGTCGTCACCTGTGCTTGCGCCGTCATAGCACTTGTCGGCTGTGCTACGTCCACCGCGCGACAGTCCGCCCCGACCCCCGCTTACACACCTACTATCGCCGCGACGCCCACGCCGCCCGCAACGCCGCGGGTGGTCTTTCAGGCGGATTGGTCGCATGGCGCAGGCGCCTGGAAGCTGCCGCCCCACTGGTCCATCCAAGATGGAGCGCTGGTCACCGATGGTCTCACGCAGGAGAATCTGCCCGTACCATACACCGTGACGGCGGAGAACTACCGGATTGTGATGATGGCGCGCGTAGTAGATGTGACGTTCAAGACGACCAGCTGCAACAACTTCTTTGGCATCCTTGCCCAGGATACCACTGGCTCCCGGCTGTTTGCCGCGGAAGCTGCCTGCTTCGGTCCACTGCCCTATCATGGGCAGTCGCAGCTGCTCGGGGCGGACGGCACTGACCGAGTCTGGGAACTGATCGTTGGCGGCAATGTGCGCACTTACCGCGTAGATGTCTATGGCAATCAGGCCGTCTACTTTCCTGGCGGCGCTGGCTCCATCGGTGGCATCACCAACGCTGAGCTCAACTCGCCCGCGCAGGTCTTCATCGAGGCATCTCAGGTGAAACTGGTGATTACCAGCTTCGTCATCATGACGATCTGATGGTGAGATGTTCAGCAACGAGTCTCACCACACCTCGAAGAGACCGGCGTTGGCGGTGAGCCGCACGTCGCCATGCTCATCCAGCGCGCGCTGGACAAGCGGCCCGGCGTCGCGATAGATGCGCTCGTGCAGTCCGATGGCCGATTGCGGTGTCATCGAGACCATGTAGGCAATCAGCGGCTCGGCCTCGGTCACGACCAGGGTGTTGTCATAGCGATGGAGCGCCACATGGCCGAACTGCAGCGCGAGAAGCTCCGCGCCGTTATCGAGGTTGAAGCTGAGGTGTGCCGGTCGGCGGCGAGGCAGAAATTGTTCCAATTCATGCATGTAGTCGCCCGCGAGCGTGGAGGCATAGAAGCGCCCGCCAGCCTTCAAAACACGGCGCATCTCCGCCAGCGCGGCGGGGATATCGGGCACGTGATAGAGCATATGGTTGGCGATCACCATATCGAAGCTGGCATCGAGATAGGGAATCGCTTGCACATCGGCCACCGCGAAGGTGAACGCATGGGGCGCGTATGCCAGATTTTGCTTGGCCTCCGCCAGCATTCCCTCCGAAAAGTCGGTGAGCGTGATCTGCCAGTCTGCGGGGATGCGCTCGCGGTTCGAGAGCCAGAGCCAACCTGGTCCGCAGCCCAGTTCGAGCACGGCGCTGCCCGCGGGCGACTGGAATCGCTCGAAGAGCCAGGGAAACCAGCGTGTGGGATTCGTGCTGAAACGCGCGTGGAGCGTCGCCCGCGCGGTCAGGCGTGATGCGTCGTGATATTGCTGCGTTAGCAGCATGTTGCGATCCTGTGCCGGCGTGTCTGGAGCCCTTCTGACGTCAGGTTGCTCGAGGTGTCAGGCCAGCCATATGTCAGGCCATAGTATGACATCATACGGCCAGCACGTCCACGCCGAAATCTCCAACAATCGTGAGACGTGTTATACTGGCAGGGAGGCTCTTTCTAGGTCGTATGTTCGAGTGTGTGGGAGGCGTATATGAGCGGAACCGACGAGCCGCGCCAGCAGGCATCGCTCTTTGGCGAGGCGCCACCCGCGCCACAGTCCAGACCGGCGCGCAAACCCACGTCGCCACAAAGCGCGCTGGATGCGCCTGAGGCGACCAACCTGCCACCTAATGCGCGTCCGCTCGCCGCCCGCATGCGCCCGCAGACGCTTGACGAGATTCTGGGGCAGGCGCATCTGCTGGCAGAGGGACGCGCCCTGCGCCGCAGTATCGAACGCGACCAGACGCCCTCGATGATTTTCTGGGGGCCGCCTGGCAGCGGCAAGACGACGCTCGCCAGCGTGATCGCCCACACGACGCAGGCGCGCTTCGTGGCGCTTAGCGCGGTGACGGCGGGTGTCGCCGATCTGCGGCGGGTAGTGGATGACGCGGCGAAGCTGCTGCGCGCGACGGGTCGGCGGACCATCCTTTTCATCGACGAGATTCACCGTTTCTCCAAGTCGCAGCAGGATGCCATTCTGCCGCATGTCGAGCGAGGAACTGTCACGTTGATCGGCGCGACGACCGAGAACCCGTCCTTCGAGGTGAACGCGGCGCTGCTCTCGCGCTCGCGCGTCTTCACCTTGCACGCGCTCGACGACGACGATATTCGGACGCTGCTCAACCGCGCGCTGCACGATGCCGAGCGAGGGCTTGGCGCGCAGCCCATCACGATGGACGATGACGCCCTCAACGCGCTGGCGACCTACGCCAATGGTGACGCGCGCACCGCGCTCAACGCGCTGGAGCTGGCGGCGGGTGTCGCGCCTGAGGCGGACGATGGCACGCGCCACATCGCGCTGGCAGCCGTCGAGGATGCGTTGCAGCATCGCGCGCTGCTCTATGACAAAGCGGGTGAGGAGCATTATAATCTCATCTCGGCGCTGCACAAGTCGCTGCGTGGCTCGGACCCCGACGCCGCGCTCTATTGGCTTGGGCGCATGCTGGAGGCGGGCGAAGACCCGCTCTATGTGGTGCGGCGGCTGATTCGCTTCGCCAGTGAGGATGTGGGTATGGCTGACCCCCAGGCGCTCGTGGTCTGTGTCTCGGCGCAGCAGGCAGTGCACTTCATCGGCATGCCCGAAGGCGCGCTGGCGCTGGCCCAGGCCGTCGTCCATCTGGCGACCGCCCCCAAGAGCAACGCGCTTTACACGGCCTATGGCGCGGTGCGGGAGGACGTGCGCGCGACCCGCAATGATCCGGTGCCGCTGCATCTGCGCAACGCACCGACCGATCTGATGAAACAGCTCGACTACGGCAAGGGCTACGAGTACGCGCACGATACCTACGCGGGCCAGCCCGACCCCGATGATCCGACGCGTCCGCCGCCCGCGCGCCCACAGGACTACCTGCCGGAGCAGATGCGCGACCGCGAGTATTATCACCCGACGGCCCAGGGTGGCGAAGCCTCCATTCAGGCATGGCTCAGGCGTCGGCGCGGCAAGCGCTAAATCAGGAGCAGCCAGTTGAACACCAGGAAGACTCGCGAGATCGTCATCGTGGCGTATCGCCCCGAGTGGCCAGTGGAGTTCGCGCGGATCGCGGCCGGGCTCCGCGGCGCGCTTGGCGATCTGGCGCTGCGTATCGACCACATTGGTTCGACCTCTGTGCCGGGACTCTCGGCGAAGGACATCATCGATGTCCAGGTGACGGTGGCTGAGTTGGATGCCGCGGCGCTCGATCCGGCATTTGTGCGGGCAGGCTGGACGCGTATTGTAGACATAGACCGCGACCATGTTCCACCAACCGCGACGGGCGGCGATCAAGACTGGCGGAAGCTGATGTATCGCCCGCCCACCGAGATGCGCCCGACGCATATTCACATTCGCCGGGCAGGCAGCGCCAACGGACGCTATGCGCTGCTCTTCCGCGATTACCTGCGGACGCATCCACTGGCGGCGTCGGCCTATGCCCAGGTGAAGGTGGCGCTGGCTCAGAATGACTCGTACAACTGGGATCTGTACTACGATATCAAGGATCCTGTCTGTGACATCATCATAGCGGGCGCTGAGGATTGGGCAGCGCAGACAGGCTGGCGCACCGAGCATTATGCCTGATGCTGCGCCGACGAACCGATATGATGGAGCGGGCTATGCCGACGGTTCAGGTCAACGATATCCAGATGTTTTACGAGCTGCGCGGCGAGGGACAGCCGCTGGTGTTGATTCTTGGCTGATTCTTGGCATGACGCTCGACGTGTCCGAGGTCCAGCCGATAATAGGCTGGCTTGCCGAGCGATACCGCGTGCTGACGTTCGATAATCGTGGTGCGGGCCGCACCGATAAGCCTGATATCCCCTATACCATCGAGGTGATGGCGAACGACACCCTTGGCCTCATGGATGCTGTGGGTATCGAGCGCGCAAATGTCCTCGGCATCTCGCTCGGCGGGCGCATCGCCCTGGCGCTGACGCTGGCGCACCCAGAGCGCGTCGAGAAGGTGGCGCTCGTCTCCACATCCGCGCGCGTTCTTCCACGTGGCTGGCGGTTCCGCGTGCTCGGCCACCTGTCCAGCGTGCCGATGCTCCAGGGGAAGTATCCGCAGCCGCGTTACGCCTTCGTGCGCCAGCGCGACGCATCCACCGCATTCAACTGCACTGATAGGCTGCCGGAGATTTCGGTTCCCACGATTATCATGCAAGGCAAGAAAGACAAGACCGCGCCATTCGCGCTGGCCGAGGAGATGCAGCGCGGCATCCGCGGTGCGAAGCTGCTCCCGTTCGCGGGCGGCCACCTCTTCTTTCTGCTGCGCGAGCGCCAGCCCTTCCTCGACGCCACCGCCGACTTTCTGGGGCGCTGAATGCTACCCTATTTCGTCGTATCGATGACGATCTTGCCGAAGACCTCGCGCTCTTCGAGCAGGCGTTGCGCCTCGGCAACCGACTCCAGCGGCAGTGTCCGGGCGATCACGGGTTGCAGCTGGCCATTAGCCACCAGCCGAAGCACTGTGGCAAGATCGGTGCGCGTCCCACCGTAGGAGCCGATCAGCCTCAGCTCCTTTGCGAAGAGGTTCCAGATGTTGGTCGCGCCCTCGTTGCCAGTCGTCGCGCCACAGGTGACCAGCCGTCCCTCGCGCGCCAGACAGCTCATGCTCGCCGCCCACGTCGCCGCGCCGATATGCTCCACGACCACCGAGACGCCGCGCTTGCCCGTCAGCTTACGCACTTCCTGCGCGAAATCGAGCTCGTTGTAGTTGATGACGTTGTCCGCGCCGAGGCGTTGCGCGTGCGCCATCTTCTCACGGCTGCCGACCGTCGCGATGACCCGCGCCCCCGCCAGCTTCGCGATCTGAATCGCTGCGCTGCCCACGCCGCTGCCGCCCGCCTGCACCAGCACCGTCTCGCCCGGCTGCACCTTTGCTTTCTCGATGAGCATGCGCCACGCGGTAATCATCGCCAAGCCCACCGCCGCGGCTTCCTGTGCATTCACGCTGTCTGGCAGCGGGACGAGGCTCGACGCAGGCACGACGACGTATTCGGCGAATGCACCCTGGCTTGCCAGCCCGAGGATGTCGCCGCGGATGCACATCGTCTCCTCGCCCGCGAGGCAAAACTCACACTGCCCGCAGAACAGATACGGCGCGATGGCGGCGAGTCTGCCGACGGGCGTAGGCTCCATCGCAATGCCCGGCCCGTACGCGACGACCTCGCCCGCCGCCTCTGAGCCGGAGATGTGCGGCAGCTTGACATGCGTTCTGCCCGTGCGCGCGTAGATATCGAGCCGGTTGACGCCGCAGGCCAGCACGCGCACCAGCGCCTGTCCGTTCCCCGGTTGCGGGCGCGGCACATCGCCAAAGCGCAACACATCTGTGCCGCCGATTTCCTCAAAGTAAACGGCCTTCATGGTAGCGGCGGCGCCATCAATTGTCATGTGCAGTCATCCCTTTCTGGTACCATCGGGGCTTGCGGCAGATATCGTGTCCAGTGGTGTCTGTTCAAGAGTATAACGCGAGCGCCCTCGTCTTCATCGGGGCGGCATGCTGCTTGCCCATTTGACGTATGGGAATCACGCGGCGATAATGGGCGGGCGAGAGGTAGCCCGTTACATATGAGGTGTAACGGGTCATGCAGAGAAGGGAGCGCGGCTTATGATGCGACACATGCGCGGAGTCGGGTGGCGCGGACTGCAATTGAGCGCTATGCTGGGGCTTGCCATATTGATGACGATATTCGTGCTGGCGGGATGTAATGCGCCGTCGGCGCCGACCTCCACGGTGCTGCTCGCGGCGGCACAAAAGAACTTCAACGACGCCAAGACATTTCACTTCTCCCTGAAGGCCGACCACCTTGGCCCCGCGCCAGCGGGTGATCCCGGTCTGAGCAGTCTCTCGGCTGCCGACGGAGACGTGCAGCGGCCCGACCGGATCAGCACCAACGGCACGGTTGATCTTGGCGGGCTTACCGTCTCCACAAAGCTGGTGATTGTTGGCGATAAGGCATGGTATCAAAACCCGTTGACCGGCTCGTTTGACGAGGATGACTCGTACGCCAGTTTCGTGACCCTGTTTGACCCGACGAAGGGGCTTGGCGTGGCTCTGGCGGCATTACGCAATCCCTCGACGCCGAGTGATGGCAGCGCCAATGGCACGCCCTGCTGGAAGATCAGTGGCGACGTGGATACCGCCGCGCTGAGCGCGCTCCTCGGGAATAGCGCGGGTTCGGCTAAAGCGCCTCGCGCCACCGTCTGCATCGGCAAGAGTGACAACCGCCTCTATTCCATCGTGCTCACCGGTCAGGTGATCGCGGGCGACACCGATAAGACCACGCGCACCATCTATCTCTCGAAGTATGATGCACCCGTAAATATTCAGGCGCCAGCCTAGGCGAGCAAAGACGTGGCGTGTGGGCGAGAGGAGCAGCGTGAGTGGCGGACGTAGTCGGAGAAAGCGGCATAGCGGGCGCGGACGATCCGCTCAAACAGCGTGATGGCAGCCTTTCGACGCTTGGCTATCTGGCGCTCGGCGTCGTCTGCGTCGCGGTGTTTCTGACCGCGCTCGATCAAACGGTGGTGGTGACTGCGCTCGTCGCGATGATCGACGACGTGGGCGTGCCCACCACCCAACCCGACCGCGCGGCTTGGATCGTCAGCGGCTACCTGCTCGGCTACGTGATCGCCATGCCGCTGATGGGCCGTATCAGCGACGTTTTTGGGCGGCGGCGAATCTTCGTGATTTGTCTGGTGATCTTCGGCCTCGGCTCCCTGGGCTGCGCGCTCGCGCCTCAGCTTGGCAGCTCGATTGCGCCAGACACCACGACCCTCGGCGGCGCGATCCTCACCCCGCTCTATAACGTGGTGCAGGCGCTCGTCACGCCGCTGGGGCAGCTGGGGATAGACACCTCAGCGCCGGGCCTCGACATTCTGGTGACATCGCGCTTCATCCAGGCAGTTGGCGGCGGCGCGCTCGTTCCGGTGGCGATGGCGGTCGCGGGCGATCTCTTCGGCGGCACGCGGCGCGGGCTGGCGCTGGGGCTGATCGGCGCGGTGACGGAGGCGGGCGGTGTGCTCGGCCCGGTCTGGGGCGCGTTCGTCACGACCACCTGGGGCTGGACCTGGATCTTTTGGCTCAACCTGCCGCTGGTGGCGCTATTGCTGGTCGTCGGCTCACTCTGTCTGCCACGGGCGCGGGGAGCGCGCGAACCGGTGGATGTCATTGGCGCGCTGGTCTTCGGCGCATCGCTGACGTGTCTCACCATCGGGCTTGGCCAGCAGAACGAGGGGACCGGCGTGCTGGACCCCACAGCGCACAGTACGTTCAATCCGGTGTTTCTCGGCGCGGCGGCGGCGCTCTTTGGCGCATTTATCGTGCTGGAGCTGGTCATTCGTTGGCCGGTGGTAGACCCGCGCCTCTTCCGTCGCGTTGCCTTCAGCGCGGCGTCGATTCTCAGCCTGATTATCGGTGTGGCGTTGATTATTTCGCTGGTTGAAATACCGCTCTTTCTGTTTTCACTTCAAGATACGACGACGATTGCCGCTGGACTGGCGCTGCTGCGATTGACAGCGCTGGTACCGGTGGGCGCGCTCGCTGGGGGCTGGCTCTCCGGGCGCATCGGTTGCCCGCTGACCGCGGCAATCGGGACGTTGCTGACGGCGGCGGGCCTCTATCAGATGAGCCTCTGGCCGAGCAATGTGGGTGAGCTTCAGGTGACGGTGGCGACGGTGACGGCGGGTCTCGGCTTCGGGCTGGTGATCGCGCCGATCAGCACCAGCGCGCTCAATGCCAGCCCACCGAATCAGGCAGGTGTCGCGTCGTCGGTGGTAACGGCGCTGCGAATGACCGGGATGACTATTGGGTTGGCCGCAATTGTTGGCTGGGGGCTGGAGCGCTTCCGCACGATACTTGCGGACTCGCAGCAGCTTCGTGAACCGGGCATTACGCCTGGCGCCGCCGCCGAGATCGTCACGCACGCGCTGCACCAGGTGTATAGCGATATCTTTCTGGTGACGGCTGTGCTGGCGCTCATCGGTGTGATCCCCGCGTTGCTGCTCTGGCGGCGTGGCAAAGGCGCGGCGGAGGATGCGCCCGTCTACGAAAGCTACGTCGCCCCGCTGGGGTGAGTGCACTGGTGTGGACTACGACATGTCTGTGAATCGCGAAGCGCTTAGCTCGTAGCGGTACTCGTCGCTGGCGGCGCCTTTGAAGAAGTCCGCGCCGGGTGCGGTAGCGACGCGTGTAAATCCGAGCGCCTCGACGAGCCGAAGCGAGGCGGTATTGCGCGTATCTATCTCGGCGGCAACCCGGCCCACGTAGTAATCCTCAAAGAGATGGGCGAGCACGCGGGCACAACTCTCACGCGCATAACTCTGCCGCCAGAACGCTGGAAAGATCATATAGGCGAGCAAAGCCGTATGGTCCGCACGTACGGTCGCCTGGACTGTGCCGACATATATCCCGGTTTTACGCTGGCGAAGCGCCCAGTTCAGCCAGTCTTCCTGCCCATCTGGTGAGCGTCGGCTGGCGAGGGCTGCGTAGCGCGCCATGAGCGCTTCCAGCGAGGATGGAGGATCCTGGGGGATGTAGGTATACAGGGCGGGAGCCTGGAGCGCCTCGAACAACGCGGTGGCATGACTAACGGCGAGCGGCTCCAGGAGTAGGCGCGGTGTCTCAAGCGGGAGCTCTGGGTCTATCCGCGACATGCTACCTCCCTCATCTCGTAGACGGTCCTCGCCCATGCGGCAGCTTGCGTGCTGAGGTGACGATGAGGCCCGCTGAAGATAACCCCAGCGGGCTTTGTGACTGTGAAATCGTTTGTGGTCAGGAGACGCTGGCGGCGTAGATGGTGACATGGGTGAAGAGCGCCTCACCACTCGATGAGGTCGTCAGCACGACCGTCGGGCTGGAGCTGATGTCGGCGTTGATCTGATCCACGAATTGCCCATTCGCGTAGAACGCGACGGTCTCCTGGTCAGCGTTATAGAGCGCCGCGATCTCATTGGGAACGAAGGCGTCGGCATGCCAGGCGACAGTCGAGCCGGTGGCAACGACCGGGCTAGCGGCAAAGTTGGCGTTATCCCCAGAGGGCGCATCGCATGAGTCCCGGCAAATCTCGTAGTCGCCCTGCTGCGTGATGATGAAGAGTATGGAGTTGTCCAGCAGAATCCCGGCATCCTCCGATGCAGGTACCTCGGCTGCGGGCGCGAGTTTCGCATCGATGAGCACCCCGCCATTGAGTGTGACACCATTCCCTGGTTGGAATTCGCAGGCTCCCTCACTGTCAATTAGCAGACCACGCGACGGGAAACTACATCCACGATAGGTGGTAGCATCATTCCACACGCCGGTCGTGTCGCCGGGATTTGCGCTATAGACCTGCTGCCAGCCCGCAGGGACTTGCAGCTTCGGCGTGCTCGTGAGCTGCGGCGCAAAGACCGCCAGCACGATAGCCGCGAGGGTCAGTGCTGAGGCGACGATGCCAAAGAAGAGGCCAAACCGCGACGGATGCGCTGGCTGGGCTGGTGGCGCGGAATCAGGGACGGTTGGCGGCATGGCCGCTGGTGAAGTCATGGAGGGTGTCATCATCGCGCGCCTCCCGCCACGGGCTGTGGCACGCTCCCGGCTGTCAGCGGCGCGGCGCCGGAGGGCACGGTGGCGGTTCCTGCTGGTTTATTCAAGTCGCGACGGAGACGCCCAGTCATATAGATCAGTACCCCCAGAATGACGGCGTAGTAGAACAGGAAGAGGATCATGCCGCCATCGAGCGGCAACCGGCCCACGTAGAGGGTCTTGTTCATCAGATCGCCGACCGGCCCCGGCACAAGCCCGAGCAGATTGCTGCCGTTGAATATGCCATGTTGCAGCACAGCATAGGCCAGTCCGCCGAAGCCCTTGAGCCAGCGTCGGGGCACGCCCTTGCCGTTGATGAGGTAATACCAGCCGAGCGCGGCCATCGCGGCGCCAACACCATGGAGCAGGCCCGCGCCGATGCGCTGAATGGCGATAGAGATCCAGTCGGCCTGGCCCATGCCAATATAGCCTATCGTCTCGACCATATCGAAGCCAATGCCCGCCGCCAGTCCCAGCAGGAATGCCTCGGCGGGTGAGCGCACGCGGCGCGCGATGATCACCACACCCAGCGGCTTCAGCCCTTCTTCCACCAGCGGCGCTACCACCGAGAGGATGAGGAGCATGAAGAGCACGTCGGCTGCGTCCCTGGGCGCCGTGGTGGTGATATCTGAGATGCCAGGCGACAGGTTTTGCCGGGCGATGGTGAAGCCTAGAGCGATAAGGACCGACGCAATACCCTCGAAGATGAGAGCGAAAAGCGGCGCCATGGTCGCGCCAAAGAAGAGCGAGAGCCACAGATGGCGGCGTGTCGTGGCCGCGCCGAGCCGCTGCACGCCGAACGCCAGAATGGTCAGCGCGGGCAGGAAGCCCGAGAGCAGCGCTAGCGGCAGAACGGCAAACGCCAGCCCCGGCGATGTGTAGAAGTGCCAGAGGACCACCGCCGCGCCGAACGCGATGATCGTCAGCGCCAGCATCGTCAGCGCCGAGGGCAGGCTTGGCGGTGGAGATGTGCGTTTCATCACGCGCGAGATGCCATAGACGATGGCCAGAATGCCGCCGAGTATCGGTCCTAGCGTGAAGCCCGCGAATGTGGTCAGGATGTCGAGGTTATCGCCGGAACCATTCGCCGCGGCAACAACCACGACCAGCAAGAGCAACAGACCGCCGACAATGGAAAGGATACCAAATGAAAAGACAATCCATGCCACGACCAGCGCATATATTTCGCCCGGCGGGCGCCGCTTGACGACAGCCGCCGGGTAGGCATACGCCCAGTATGGTTGAGGATAGGCATAACCTGGATATGGCTGCCCCTGCGCGTAGACTGGCTGCCCTGGCACAGGTCCATGTGGCGGTTGCCCTGCGGGTTGCGCCGTCGGATAGGGATACGGGTACGGCGCTGGAGCGCGATACGGTATGGCTCCCGGCTGGGCAGGCGGATATCCCTGACCATACGCTGGGTGTGGCGGATACGGCGCATAGGGCGGGTAAGGTGGTGGATAAGGCGCCGACGGTCTCGCGCCACCCGGCGCAGCCCCGGTAAATGGCTGGTACGGGCCATACGGTGTCGGGCCAGCGGGAGGCTGTCCCGATGCAGACGCCGGAGCGGCTGGTTGCGTCAATGGCGGTGGCGGAGCGGCCTGTGCCGTTAGTGGCGCGGCTGGCGTCGGCGGAGTCGCCTGCACCGTTGGAGCCGGACTGCTCGGCTGTTCAGAAGGGCGGTTCAGTTGCGCCCCGCATACCGGACACCTTGGATCATCCGGTCGCGTGGCGGAGCCGCAATGCGGGCAGATTGTTCCATCCAAGACGGTAACATCCTCTCCAGATGCAGTCACTCAGTGCGGCAGCATGCTATAGGATATTCTGTCTGCCGCGCGGCCCTTAGTATACCAGAAAGCGCGCCAGTGAATACATCGGCTGGGAAATCGTGCCGAGGCTAGTTCATTAGTTGATACGCACATCGCTACGGTTCGGTTTGGAGAGGGTTCGCCGCACGTGTCGCGCGGCGTAGCGATCAACTGGCGTATTGTGGCAGCACCGCGCCGGGGCCAAGGATCCCTTCGAGCTGCTGGTGCAGCTCTGGGCAGTAGCGAATGCCCGTGTGCCCTGGCGGCATGGTGAGCCGCGCCTCCCACTTGCCGTTGCGCACAATGAACTCGTAGCGGTCGTGGCCGGGGAAGTCGTTGAGCGCGGTGAGCACATCTTGCAGATGAGCCACGTCGAGGGCGCTATTTTTCTGGCGTTTCAACGAGATACGCACGAGGTACTCTTTGCGCTCGGCCTCTTCGGGCATCACCGCGAAGTCTTCGACACTCTCGCAGATGATCTCGGCGTCTTCGTCGCGCAGCCGCACCATCCCCGTCACCAGCACGACCGCATCCTCGCGCCATATCTCGCTGGTGGCGGCATAGGTCTTGGGGAAAACAGTCACCGGGACGTTCCCCTGCAAATCCTCGAGCTGCACAATCAGCATTGTGTCGCCGCGCTTGGTGACGATGCGGCGTATCTCGGTGATGCGGCCGCCAAGGGTAATCTTCTGGCCCGCCCACTCATCGCTCAGGTGGGCGGTATAGGTGGTGACACGCCGCTTGAGCGCCGCGGCGATGTGGGAAAGTGGGTGCGCTGAGAGGTAGAGGTTCAGCAGCTCCTTTTCCCACGCTAAGATCTGTTCCTGCGGGTGGTCGGGGACGTCCGGCAGCGTAAAGTCGTCGTGATCGTCACTAGTTAGTCCGCCAAACAGGCTGTTCTGGCCGATCTCGCGCATCTTGCGCTGCTGCTGGCCATAGGAAAGCGCGCGGTCCAGCGCCGCGAGCAACTGGCTGCGTCGGCCCAGGCTATCGAAAGCGCCCGCTTTGATCAAACATTCTATGGCGCCGCGTGTCACGCTCTTGCTGTCGGTGCGGGCGAAGACATCGGCCAGCGAGCGGAATGGGCCGCCCTCGCGTCGCGCTTCGAGCAGGGAGTCGATGGGACGCGATCCGACGTTTTTGATCGCCAGCAGGCCGAATCGCACCGCCCACCGCGGCTCGCCGGTTTCCGGGTCCGGCTCCATCGCCTCGACGGTAAAGCCGCTCTCACTCCGGTTGATATCTGGCGGGCGCACCTCGACGCCCATCCGGCGGCACTCTTCGACGGCAGCGACGACTTTCTTCGCGTCGCCCGACTCGGTGGTGAGCGTCGCCGCCATGAACTCCGCCGTGTAGTTGGCCTTGAGATACGCCGTCTGGTAGGCCACGAAGCCATATGCCGCCGCGTGACTGTTATGCGAGACAATGCGGTTGGCGATATAGTTCAGTGGCCCATCGGGCGCCATCTCCACGTCGTAGGTCATTGCCTCGCCACACGGGGTAATCGAGATGATGGCGTCGCCATTGGCCGCGTGAGCAACGCCCAGATGCCGCAGGACGACAGGCTTGAAGTCTTCGGGCGTCACGACAACGTAGGGCAGGTCACCATACTTCACGGCGAAGTAGGCGGCGTCGCGGTCCATGCCGTCCATTTCCCAGTAGATGCCGTTGAAATAGAAATCGCAGATACGCCCGTTGCCGAGCACCTTGTGCATCTCGAACGTGACGCCCTGCTCGATCAGCCACTCGCACATATCGCGCTCTGGCTGGCTGGCGCACCACATACCATTCGAGGCAATGGAGAGACCTCTATAGCCCATATCGTAGACGACTTCGCGCTGGGAAGAGGCAGCCCGCCAGACCCTCTCCCCCCATCCCCCTCCCCTAAAGAGGGAGGGGGAGCCAGGGCCGTGGCCATCTGCCGCTTTGCTCGCCCTGGCCAGCCCCTCATAGGGGAGGGTGGCCGAAGGCCGGGAGAGGTCAGTCGGCGCGGTAATCAACTCCGTGCCGATATGCATCTCGCCTGCTGGCAGGTAGCCCTTCGTCGTCAGCAGGCGGTGCTCTGCTGTGACCTTGATTGACTTACCCGATGCTGTACGGATGTAGAGCAGCGGTTTGCGTCCTGTCTGGACGATGCGCGCCACCTTGTGCGGGCGAATCTGGCCGTCGGGCCACATCGCCATGATTTCGGCGGGCGGGTTCCGGTAGGCTGCCGAGAGCGCCATCCGTCCGCCATCCGGTAGCTGTATCTCGGTCGAGCCATGGGCGCACTTGTTGAATCCGTAGCCAGCGAAGGGTTCGATGAAGTCGAAGATTTGCTCAGCGACTTTTTCTTTGATGCCGTTCTTGGCGCATCCCTTGATGAACTTGTCGCGATACTTCATCAGTTCTTCAGGGATCTTCTTAGACATCGCCTTGCGGAACTTGTCTACCTCGCCCCAGGTGAAGCCCGCCAACTGGACGGCGATCAGCAGCACCTGGTCCTGGTAGACGATGACACCGTAGGACTCGCGCAGCAGCGGCTCCAGCATCGGATGGAGATACTTGACCTCGATCTCGCCGTGCTTCGACTTGATGAACGTTGGAATCGAGTCCATCGGGCCGGGACGGTAGAGCGCCACCATCGCCGTCACGTCCTCGATGCAGGTTGGCTTCAGCTCCTGGATGTAGCGCCGCATCGCGCCCGATTCGAGCTGGAAGATGCCGGTTGTCTCGCCCTGCGCCAGCAGCGCATAGGTGCGCTGATCGTCGGTAGGCAGCCGGTCGAGGTCGATCTCGATGCCGCGCGTCTGCTGGATGAATTTCTGCGAGTTCATCAGGATGGTCAGGTTGGAGAGGCCGAGGAAGTCGAACTTGAGCAGCCCAAGCTCTTCGAGGTGCGCCTGCTCGTACTGTGAGACCAGCCAGGGGTTTGCCTCCTTGTAGTCGCGCAGTTGCAGCGGCACCACCGTCTCCAGCGGATCGCGCGAGATGACGACGCCCGCCGCGTGAATACCGGTGCTGCGGACCGTGCCTTCGAGGTCGCGCGCCATGTCAATCAGCTTGTGGATGGGCTGCTGTGTCTCGTAGGTCTGGCGCAGCTCCGCGACATCCTTGAGGGCGCTGGTAATCGTCACCTTCGGACCGGCCGGGATCAGCCGCGCCACACGGTCGGCCTCGTTTTGCATGCCCATCACGCGGCCTACGTCGCGGACGGCGGCTTTGGCGGCCATCGTGTTGAAGGTGACGATCTGCGCCACCTTGTCCCAGCCGTACTTATCGGCGACGTAGCGAATCACTTCCTCACGGCGGTCGTCGGGGAAGTCCATGTCGATATCGGGCATGCTCATGCGCTCAGGGTTGAGGAACCGCTCGAAGAGCAGGTCATAGCGGAGCGGGTCCACATTGGTGATACCGAGCACATAGGCGACGAGGCTACCTGCCGCCGAGCCGCGCGCGACGCAGCGCATGCCACGGCTGCGGCCAAAGTTCACGTAGTCCCAGACGATCAGGAAGTACGAGATGAAGCCTTTCTCGCGGATGACGCTGAACTCGTAGTCGAGCTTCTGCTGCACCGCCTCGCTCATCGCGCCGTAGCGCTCCTTGACGCCCTCTAGGCAGAGATGGTAGAGATACTCGTCGGGCGTGGCGTATCCAGCAGGAATGTGGTAGATCGGCAGCAAATTCGCGCCGAACTCGATCTCCACGTTGCACATCTCCGCGACGCGCATCGTGTTCGCCAGCGCCTCGGGCAGCTCCGGGAACATCCGCGCCATCTCGTCGGGCGTCTTGAGGTAATAGTGCTGGCTGTCGAACTTCATCCGCTTCGGCTCGTCCAGTGTCTTGCCGGTCTGGACGCAGAGCAGCACGTCCTGCGCCTGTGCATCGTCGGCGGCGACGTAGTGCAGGTCGTTGGTGGCCAGCAGCGGCGCCCCGGTCTCGCGCGCCAGGTTGTAGAGCAGCGGGTTGAGCTTGTTTTGCGGCGATTCGGGCGCGGCGTGGTCCTGCACCTCGATGTAGAAGTTGTCCGGCCCAAAGACATCCTGATACCAGCGGGCAGCCGCCCGCGCGCCGTTCAGGTCATCGCGTAGCAGCAGCTCGGGAATCTCGCCGGAGAGGCAGCCAGAGGTGACGATCAGCCCCTCGGCATACTCGGCCAGCATCTTCTTATCGATGCGTGGCCGCGCCTGGTAGCCCTTGGTATGGGCCAGCGTCGTCAGCCTCAGCAGGTTGTGGTAGCCGACCTGGTCCTTCGCCAGCAGCAGCAGGTGGTTATACTCGTAGCGGCCGGTCTTCTCTTCGAGCGAGGGAACCAGGTACCCCTCAACTCCTAGAATTGGCTTGACGCCCGCCGCTTTGCACGCTTTGTAGAACTCGATGGAGCCGTACATACCGCCGTGGTCGGTGAGCGCCAGCGCATCCATCCCACCCGCTTTGGTCGCCTCGATCAGCCGCTTAATGCGCGACTGTCCATCGAGCAGGCTGTATTCGGAATGGACGTGCAGGTGGGTGAAGTCGGCCACGGAAAATCACCATCCCTCGCGGTATCGCGTGTCTACCGTGTTTATGTTGGGGCTTGTGCGTCGCGAGGACGACGGCGCGCGAGCCGGGGTATGTATCTACGCGGTTGCGTTGAGTGCGTCGTTAGCTAGTACATCTGTACAGACGAAGCGGGACACCGTGAGGCAACTTGCCCCTTGCTATCCCGCACAGCTAACCGTAGCACACGCTAGGTTGTCTCGCCAGCCCGCCAGCCGGATGGGTCAGGCCGGTTGTACCCCTCCGCTCTCTCCGCTAGGCTCCGGCATGCCAAGCACATTCGGAGCTGCAAAGCGAGTAGTGCGCGTCTCGAAATACGGCCAGTTCAGTCGTGGTAGTAGCCGCCAGCAACAAGGCGATCGACATCGAGCAACGCTTCGCTGTAGGCAATCGGCGGGACGCTGCCAAAGGGAAGTAGCCGCGTGTCATCCGTGGTCAGGGCACGTCGATCTGCGGTGCCAGGAGCAACAGCCCCAAGGGGAAGAAACATGAGCGTCATCGGGATCGACCCGTATATATCGAAGTTGGGTTTGACAGGTCTTTGCAGCGCAGCCTCGATGCCCAGTGCGGGGAAACGCTTCCATGCAGTATGAACTTGATCGCCAGGCTCAGCGGATGCCATATCCCAGCCAGAGGCTCTAATATCGTCGGACCAGTAAGTCAAGCAGTCATTTTGAGCCTGTGGCAGATACCAGCCGATGGGAGGTGTCTGCACCTGATACACCTGATGCTGGTCGCCTGGCACCCTGAAGACAGGGCGGTTGAGTTGATAGATGCATGGAGTCACGCCGTCACTATCGAGACGTGACATCCAGCGATCGTGCGCAGCCTCATCAAGCTCCAACGGGTGGACAAGGCGTACCACACCATCATTGGGAAGGGCGAGGATGCCGCCATCCGCGGTGCGGAGGGTGCGGTCGGGCAGGAGCAGAAAGAGCGTGTTGTACGACTCTGACCGTACGGAAGGGAGCATGCCCCAGATCAACCCGCCTCCGATGATATGCATGAAAGGGTGCTGAAGGAACAGTTCTGCCCACCTGGTGACGGTCCATGTGCGCTGTGTAGCCAGCGCCGTTTCCAGACGCCGCGCATGAGAGAGCATATTGTCGAACACGTCTTGTAACACCGCACCCCACGTATAAGGGATTTGCCTGTACATGGTGCGAATTTGGGCGCCACAATCGGTTGGGCGAGGAATCGCCGCCGACAGAACTTCCGCGCCAGTGTCATCGGTGATCTGCAGTGTCCAGGCGGAGTTGATGGCGAGGCGGTGCCGCTTGTCCCCGTAATCCTTCTGATGATGCATGCCCGGGTAGGCGTCGTAGAAGCCGTCAGGCGAGGGTGAGACGCTCCCAAGGCCGATATGAGCGTCAAATAAGTCCTCAAGGTTATCGCCGCGCCGCGCCGCGACCCGCGCAAAGATATCGTTGGCCGTGGCCTGCGCTATCCGGTTGGGTTCCTTGCCAGCCGGTGACTCATCCCAGACCACATCGAGCAACGCATCTGACGCCAGTGGAACGAGAACCTGCAGCCGAAGGTTATGGAAGCGGTAGGACTTCTGGTATGGGATACCACGCGGGACTTTCCTGGCTAAAACCGGTGCCAGGATGCGATCGTCACCCAGGGCAGCAGCCAGCATGACGCTGATGATGTCTTGGTAGGGGGCATGCTCTGCCCACGCCTCAGCCAACGCCAACGCGAATTCCCCAGCCGACGTCCGATCGATCAAAGGCAAAGCGCGCTCCACAGGCAGCGCCAGGACAGGCTCGCGCATACGTGCCTGTGCCCGCAGAAGATAATCCAGGACAAGCAGAGGCACTTCCTCACCAGTAATCCAGCGCGGTGCTGGTGAGCTCTGGAGCTCGAACCAGGGATAGATCGGTTTCTCGGCGGACCGGAGGCGATGATGAGCCGCCTCGGCTTCGGCAACAAGAGCGGAGATACGGGCGAGACGATCAGCGGGCGTGTCGCCTGATTGGCTCGCAGCACCCATTGCTGTGCTGGTTTCGATGCTGCTCATCTCGATGGTGGTCTCGGCAGCTGCTCCTGTCCTCGCGGAGGCACTGGCAAGCGAGCCATTTGCAGGGAGCGTCACACGCAGAACACGCCGCACCTCGTCATTGCGCTCGGTCGCGAGTCGTGCGCGGAGCAGCTCGTAGGCGTTTTCATCGCCAATAGCGGCAAGTATCCGCGCGGCATGCAGGCGAGTGGCTGCCGTGCGGCTATGGAGCAGCGGCGCCAAATCAGATACCACGTCACTCCCCTGGAGGCTGAGCCAGGATATGGCAAGCTCGCGGACTTCCTGATTGCGGTGCGTCAGCAGTGTCAACGCATAGGCTCTCCGTTGCTCAAGCGACTCATCATCGCTGTTGAGCAGCCAGGATGCCACGATGAACGGCGTGCGGCGGCCAGACTCCAGGTGACCGAGGGCCAGTTGCGTTCGGATCGGCATTTCTCTGGACGAAATGTGAATTATCGGGCCTGGCCGTGTCATGTCCGCGAGATAGCGCTGGAAACAGACACGGGTCCAGTACGTATCCTCATCCTTGAGCGCAGTCATGAGCGTGCACGTTATCAGCGGTTGAGACGATTCCAACAGGGCATCAACGAGCAGCATATGGTAACGCGGACGATCCGCTTGATATGCGACGGCAAGGCCAGCACATTGAAGTCTAGCATCGCGGTCCTTAGGAGCAACCGGTTTGCGGGCGAAATCAAGTGCAAGGTCAAGATATCGGGGAGAATTGCGCTCGCGAAGATGCTTGAGTATGGCGGTCCGGCCCCAGTCGGTGAGTGCATTGCTGGAGGAGGTTTCGGCGAGCCGAAACACCCACTCATCGTAACGCCCGCGGTCAAGATCGTAGAAGTCAGTGACTTCACGATGTGAGGTAAGCCAGTGCCGCTCGATCTCGTCACGCAAGTCATCGAGCATTTGCGTCGTGATCATCTCGGCATACGGCGATCCAAGTCTGCGCATTTGTCGCGCAAACGCAGTGCGCTGGAACGCCCTTATACCAAACCAGACATCAGAAAGTTGTGCTGGCAGACGAGACAACAGCGCCGAACTGGCAGCAGTGGGAGTGCCATCAGCATCAAGTACGAGAGGCTCATGTACACCTAGCAGATACTGCCACACATGCGTTTCATCAGTATGGCGCTCGCAAGCGTAGGCGCATGCGGCCTGAACACGGTTGTGGCTGCCAATATCACAGAAGAACTGGCGGACGGTTATGGAGGCTAAGGCGAAGCAGAGGTCAAGTATGCGCCGGTCCAATGCGTCCAGATCAGCATCAGCCGGGCTGAGCGCTTCCATTAGAAACCTGCCCCGGACGTCGGCTTCGGCAGCGTTAGTGTCCACGAGTGCTTGACCCCTGAGCGTGTGGTAGGCAGAGATGAACTCCGTCGATGATGCTCCGGTTGTCAGATAACGCGCGGCGGCCTGAGCGACCTCATCCGGGATGTGATGATCGCGACAATAGTCCAGGAACGTCTGCACGCGCTCCAGGAGGTCCACTGGCATACCGGTTCGGGATTCAAGCGTCATGATGATCTGAACCTTTCGTTCTCATGGGGCGATTTGAGAGCAACAGCACGAAATATAGACTCTTTGCTCGACTATTCCTGGGGCGCTGCGCCAATTCGGTCACCACGCGGCTCAAGGACAGAAACCCTCCCTTGCTACGTTGTAGCGTAATCGTAGCGCCATTAGAAAGGACTGGACAGACCCGGTACAATGGGGCGGGCATCTACCTCGCGATACGATGTGCATGCTGACGGGCAGCAACACAGAATGAGGGTATGGAGCGCTGGATCAGGCTGGAGTGTCGCCCGCGATCACGATCTGGCCGCCGCAGCTGCAGCGCTGCCCGCTGTGTGGCGCGACGGTGGCTCCCGAGCCGCTGGGGCTGTACGCGTGTTCGTGCGGCTGGGGTGGACCAGATGACCCGCTGGAGCATGATCGCGGGCTGGCGAAGCTCGTCGCGCATACCGACCGGAATCTGGCGGATGGGCAGGCGCAGCGCGACCTGCGGCGGCTGGCGACACGCGGCGATGCTGCCAGTTCTCTCAATGTTCTCTATCTGGTAGTGCTGTTGCACACCGCGACCGCCATCTATCTCGTGGTGCTGGCGGTGATTGCTCTCGGTATCTGGCTCTTCGTGACTACCGTTCTCGACCGCACCTGGATTGGCGCTATCGTCGGCGTTATTCTGCTGGCGCCCATTATCACCGCGCTCTGGCCGCATCGTCGAATGCACAAGAGTATTCAGGTGACGCGCGAGCGCTTCTCGGCGCTGATGGCTGCGCTCGATGACGTGAGCCAGCGGGTCGGTGTGCCTGTGCCGAAGCATGTTGTGCTGTGGCCAGGCGATGATCTCAGCATTGGGCGACGACTGGCTGGCGGTGATAGTCTGAATATTGGTTTGGCGAATCTACCCCTACTGAGTGACGTGGAGTTGAAGTCGCTGCTAGCGCATGAGTTGGCGCATTCCTACAAGAATTACACTGCCGTGCACCGTTACTGCGCTCAGGCTGAGAGATTGCTCCATGAGTTCGTTTACGGCATTATCGAAGGGGTTGAGGGCCAGTCATACTGGGCGAGACCCAGCAAGAGACGGTATTTCCGTCGTGGTGGCGATTACTCCGCCACAATGGGCGTCTTCGGCCTGGTCTTTACCTGGACAGTCATGCTGCCTTTCCGCATTGTGTGGTCGGGCTACCATCTGCTGCGGATGCACGAGAGCCGCGTGGCTGAGTTCGCCGCCGACCGCGCCGCCATCCATGCCTATGGGCCACAGGCGTTTATCAATGGGCTGACGGGGCTGCTGGTTGCCCAGCGCACCTACTACAAGTCGGGGAGGACGCTACGCGGCGAGATGCTACGCCATAACAGTGGGAACTTCTACGCGGAGATGCGCTGCCACTACAGCGAATTGCCGCCGCAGGTCATCTCCCAATTGCGGGTGAATGCGACGACCGGCTTCCGCACGCTGGCCAACAGCCATCCGACGACACCCGACCGTCTGCGGGCCGCCTATGCGACATTTGGCGCGCTACCACCCTCGCCCGCGCCGACGATGCCCGCCTATATGCTGCTAGCCCCCGCTGGGGCGACCGATGCCGACGCCGTCGAAATTGAGCTCACCAAGATGCTCTTCAACCCAAAGACGAAGTAGCGGGTAGCACTGCTGATCTATTCGTGCATTGCAGCGCGATGACGCTCGTATGCCGCCAGCTCATCCAATACGCCCTGGCGCTTGGTCAGCAGCCGCCAGAGGGATGTCCGCGCGCGAGTCAGCGCTGCTACGTTCGAATCTGAGCGCGCCCTGATGACAACATCTTCCTGCTCGGCAATCATTGCTTCGAGCTTCGTAAGGTAGCGGCGATACTGGCTGCACGCATCATCCGAGGTGATGGGCTGCTGGCGATAGTCGTTGTGGAGGACAGATTCCATAGCGAGATCCTGCTTTCAGCTATCTCCTTAAGGCAGTAGGAGAATGATCCCTTTATGGATCGAACTCCCTTGAACCTCTTGGAAAAGATCTTCCATGTGCTGACTGCTTTGTGTCGTGTTGAAGAAGAAGTCTACGAGTAGTTCCTCGCCTGGATATGACTGGGAAAACTCAACAGAGAAGAGTGTGTCATCCCATACGTCTGACCTCACGGCCAAGTCAACGTCAACAGGATCGATTTTGTCAGTGACATAGCTGCCGTTGACATAAATTGCAGCAACGGGGTCTCTGCTCCAAATCAGCGCTACTGCATGTTCCAAGGCATGACTTAAGGCTGGACGGGTCAGCGATGCCGCCTGATCAAACGTCGCCCATACTTCTGTCAGCGAGGCGTTGTAGATGCCAGGAGGGAGCAAACCACTTACTAGCGGCGGTATCGCCATCAATGACCCTCTCTGGTCTTAGACATCTTCACGTGTAGAGGCGATGCTTGTGTTCGACGTTTCAATCGTAGCGCTCAGAGTTTCGCCCGTCAAATGCGTTTGACAAAACGACTCTCCAATGGTCATCCGTCAAACTTGTTTGACTTAACAATAATAAGTCAGAGGTTTGATCCAATTAGCGTCAAGTATGAGTAGTAGCGGACAGCGCCTCGGGCTTGATGCGCCCGGCGACCAGCGCCGCCATCACCGTATTGGCATCGGCTTGCTCGGTGGACGTGAGCGCATCCAAAGGAATACAGGCCATCGCGGCGAGCTTGCCCGGCTCCAGCGTTCCTAGCTCATCCGCAAGGCCGAGCGCGTCGGCGCCGCCCAGGGTTGCCAGCCGCAGCAGCTCCGCTGGTGTGGGGGGGGCGCCAGCCGCTGTGTGCATTGCATGCGCCGCGATGGCATCATCCCACACCGCGAGGGAGGGACTGCTAGCAAGACTGTCCGTGCCGAGCGCCAACCTGACACTCGCCGCGCGATACAGACCGTACGGCATGCGCCCGCACTGCAACTGCGTGTTGCTGCGTGGGCAGTGCGCCACCGCCGAATCTGAACGAGCAATGCGCGCTATATCATCCGCGTCCACGTGGATGCCATGCGCCAGCAACGGATGCGCCGCCAGCACGCCCAACTGGTCGAGATACGCGACCGGTGAGACGCCCGGTGCGCGCGCAGGGTGAAGCGGCCAGCCAGCGCCCGAGTAGAGCAGGTCGGCTATCGGGCCAGTGGCGTCGCGCAGGAACTGGGTCTCGGCGGGCGACTCGGCGGTGTGGATCGAGAGCGGCACCCCTTCGGCGCGGCACCATGCGGCTGTGGCGCGTAATAACTCCGCGGAGGTGGTATATGGCGTGTGTGGCGCGAGGCCGAAGCGAATGCGATCCTGGGGATACTCGCGACGCCAGTGCTCGATCTGCTGCTGGCCCTGGCGCATAAGCTCGTCCGCACGCGCTGGGTCAGGGCTGAGCAGCTCGTAGTAGACGATACCGTGGAGGCCGCTCTCGACCAGCGGGCGCACGCTCTGCCCAAAGGTGCATATCTCACCTACCGCGACCGTGCCGCATGCCCGTAACATCTCGACGCCCGCATAGGCCGCCCGCTCAAAATCTTCAAGCGTGCGCGTCCGGCTGTAGCTCACCAGCGGATAAATCCACTCGATTAGCGGCAGGTTATCAGCGACGTGTCCGGCATGGTGGGTCAGCTCAAGGTGGGTGTGCGCGTTGACCAGCCCCGGCAGCAGGGCGCGCTCGCCCAGGTCCACCATGTGCGCGCCGTGATAGCGCTCGCGCAGGCCGGCAGCCGTCCCAACGGCGACGATGCGCCCATCCGTGACGGTCACAGCCCCATTGGAAATGGGCGGCCCGCTCACCGGGAAGACATGGCGCGCGGTGTAGAGGGTAATAGCGCCATTAGGCATAGGTGATCACCGGTACCACTCAGGGAGCGTGAGTCCGGGCCGTTCGTCGTCCCAGGCCATCGAGCTGATTTTCCAGCCAGTTGGGGTCGCGATGAACTGGATGGAGATCACACCGCGACCATCAATTTCTGCCCCGCCGCTAATGCCGTGCTTCTCGTAGATGCTGAGCCGGTGGGCGATATTGCCGAATATCTCGGTAACTTCCGCGGTCTCAGCCTCCTTGAAGTGCAGCATCTCGCCCGAATCTGCCAACCGCTGGCGCGGCTCGATGAATTGCTGAATGGAGAAGACTTCGGGCAGGGGCCCACTATTCTTGATGATATATCCGCTCTCGACGAAGAGATCATACAGATCGGTGTAGGTTGGCCGTGCGCCTTCATCGAAAGAGACTGCCCGGAAAAACGCCGCCGTCAATGCATCTATCTCGCGCTTACTGCCTGGTTCGTCGCCGTCAATCTTCACCGTCCATCCCCGTTCTACGCACAGCACGCATCGAGGCTCCTCATTGCCAGGGAGAAACATAGTCGCGGTGCTGTCTCCTACCACTGCTTGCGTGGCGCCGATCTACTCGAACAGTTGCAGTATCTCGTAGCGGCTGTTGCGGACGGCGGGGCGGAAGCCGGCTTTGCGAATCTCGGCCTGAATCTGCTCGACCGTCATGCAGGTGCCGACATCGGCTCCGGCGGCGCTGACCACGTTCTCCTCCATCATCGTGCTGCCGAAGTCGTTCGCGCCACAGTGCAGCGCCTCGCGGGCAAGGTCGGCGCCCTGGGAGGGCCACGACGCGCTGATGTTCTCGAAGTTATCCAGCATGATGCGGGCGAACGCGACCATCCGCAGATACTCGTCGCCGCTGGCGCGCGTGCCGCCCATGGCGGTATGCTCCGGCTGGTAGCTCCAGACGATGAAGCTGGTGAAGCCGTTGCCGTTATAAGCGTGGCTCTCGTCCTGCAGGTCGCGCAGCCGCGTCAGGTGGAGCACGCGCTCTTCGATCTCCTCGTCGAAGCCAAAGACCATCGTCGCCGAGGTGGTCATCCCCTCGCGCTGGGCCAGCCGCTCCGCCTCGATCCAGCTTTCCCACGTCCCCTTGTGTGGCGCGATGCGGTTGCGCGTGCGGTTGTCCAGAATCTCCGCGCCGCCGCCCGGCAAGCCGTCCATTCCCGCCTCATGCAGCCGGTGCAGCACCCCGTCCAGTGGCATCTTCATGATGCGGGCGATGTTCCAGACCTCGACCGGTGAGAAGCCGTCAATCTGAATCTCCGGGAAATGCTCTTTGAGGTAGCGCAGCAGCCCCTCGTAGTAGTCAATTTTGAGGTAGGGATTGACGCCGCCCTGCAAGAGGACGCGCGAACCGCCCCAGGCGCGTAGCTCGGCCATCTTTTCGCCAATCTGCTCGTTGGTCAGCAGGTAGGCCTCGGAGCTGGCGGGCTTGCGGTAGAAGGCGCAGAAGCCGCAATCTACGATGCAGACGTTGGTGTAGTTGATGTTGCGATCTACCAGATAGGTGACGATGCCCTCGGGGTGGCGCTGCTGGCGGATGGCGTCGGCGGCGCGTTGCAGCTCGTCGGTCGTCGCCGTCTGATAGAGATGGATGCCCTCGTCGAGGCTGATGCGGCCACCGTTGATGGCGCGTTCGAGCAGCTCACTCGGGGTTGTCTTGATCGTTTGCATCGTTTGCATGGCTCAATACCTCAATTCAACCGCGGCTATTTATGCGGGCGCGGCGACCGCTTCGAGCACATCCATGAATGGGCTGACCGAGAAGACGGCTTTGCCTGGCCCAGCCTCGCCATAGCCTGGCGGCGGTGCGAGGCGGTGGCGCTGCATCGTCTCGCGGTAGACCTCGAGCAGCCGCAGGTGGTATTCCAGCGGTGCGCCCTCTGGATTGGCATCGCCCAGCGGTGTCATCGGCTCCGGACACCAGGTCGTGAACCGCGGCGTAATGCCCTTCGACATAAAGAACTCCAGCCCCTCGGCGGTCGAGCGGATCGCGTCCTCTACCTCAGTATAGCCGTAGGGCCGCGCCATCTCGACGCCCGCGACGAAGTTCGGGATGACACGCGCCGGGCCGAAGACCTCGCCTGCGTCCACAATACGTCGAATCCACTCGTCGCGGCCAATGTAGCGCGTCTTGCCGGGGCAGATCTTCGGGAAGAGATCAGGATCCCACACCTCATAGTTCGGGTGATAGATCTGCGCGCCCGCCTCCTTCAGTCGCCGGACGTCCGCGACGGGCCATGCCTGCGTCACCACCTTGCTGATCCAGCGGCCAGGGAAGCGGCTCTCGATGGCCTCGACGTACTGGGCATAGAACTCGACCTCGTTCTTGCCCTGCAGAGTGGAGGTCACGCTGCCTCCAGTGATCGTGTACGCCTGGCTCTCGCTGCCGCTGGCGTCGATGGCTTCGAGCGCGGCGATGATGTCCGCCACCGACTTGACGCCGGTATAGGGCCGGCCCTCCTGGATTTGCTGGCGGTAGTTGTTGTTGATGTCGCAGAACTGGCACTCTTCCTTCGCGCCGAAATACTGGCAGACGCGGAAGACGGTTAGATAGAGCAGATAGCCCCACTCGATGGTCGGCGCGATCTCGGCAACCGGGCGGTCATCTGGCAGCTTCGCCCGGTAGTAGGGCGGCAGGTCGTGCAGGCCTACCTCGGCGACTGGCTCGCCGTCGATGTGCAGCCAGAGCGCGCCGTCGTGCGGAGCGACGCGATACGGCGAGGCGGGATTCAGCCGCGTGGAGACGATAGTGCGGCGCAGATTCCAGCGCCCGCCGGATAGCGCGATCTCTTCCGGCGCGTGCCACTTCTGTGTCTCGTCGAGTTGCTTCTGGCGTACCATGTCGAACGAGAAGATAAAGTAAGATTTGGGCTGATGCTCCCGCGCCGCATGCTCGCCATCCCCGGCGGGCCGAATGAGCGCGCCCTCATCGAATGAGATGCCTGTGCGCAGCAGGTCAGCCTTCAGCACCGCCTCGCGCGGCAGGGTCTCGTGGCGGGCGAATTGCCCCTCCAGCGTGTCCAGTTGTCGCATCGCTCTTGCCTTCTACCCTCTGACGCGGGCGGTTAAAACCGCGCCTCAATGGCCTGCGGCCACGAAGTCCGCATGCGCGGACTAAGATGCACCGATAAATCGGACGTTCGACCAGCGAAAATCAGGCACGGCCATTTCCAGGAAGTGGCGCAGGCCTTCTAGATCGCTCGGCCCCAGGTCGTAGTCTAATAATCGCAGGTAGCGCGCGCAGACCGCTTGTGGCAGGTCGAGCCGCGCCGCCGCCTCTTGCGCCAGCCGGTCCAGATCGGCGATTCCGCGCGCTCTGGAGTCATGGAGCAGCTGCGCCACCTCGCTGGTGGCGATAGCCTCCGCCCGCTCGGCGCGCGCCGCCCAGACCGAGAAACAGAACGGCAGCCTCGTCCACGCCTGCCACTCGGTCGCCAGGTCGAAGACGTGCGGCTGGCCTCGCCCCGCGACGGCACGGCGCAGGTAGCCCTCGCGCAAGGCGATGTCGCCAATCAGCAGTGCGGCGTCGTGCTCGGCAAGCATCACGTCGAGGTCGGGCGGCTGCGTCACATAGCGTGGCTGGATGCCATAGCGCCGCTCCGCGAGTAGTCTGACCAGCGCCACCGAGGTCGCCGAATGGTCGGTCAGGGCGATGCTGCGGCCATCGAGCGCGCGCCAGTCGTCGTGCCAGGAGAAGAGCAGCACGCTCTCCACCGCGCCGTGCGCCGCGACCGAGAGGTGCGGGATCAGCAGCCAGTCGCCCGCATGCTCGCCAAAGGCAACGCTCGAAACATTTGAGACGTCAATTGCGGCTGAGAGCAGCGCCTGGTTCATCTGTGCGGGCGTGCCTGCCACTGTCTTAATACTAGGGGTGTCGCCCTTCGCTATCTGGCCCAGCAACCAGTCGTAGACCGGCACGCAGTTGAGGTAGTCGATCACGCCCAGGCGCACGGGCAGCGTCTGGTGGACATTGGTCAGCGCGGTGGTTGCTGTCTCATGCGCCATGCCGCGCGCTCCTTTCCAGGTCTGGGAGCGCCACCCCAACGGAGCGCAGCAACAGTGAGCGTAAGGTAGGCAGCGTGTCTTCGAGCCGCTCTGGTTGTCCCATGGCCAGCCAGCGCACGACGATCTCGTTGATCGCGCCGAACCATGCCCAGGAGATGAGCGTTGTGTCCTGCGGCGCAATCGCGCCCGCTGCGACGGCGCGGTCGAGGTGCGTCTGAATCATGCCCGCGAAGCGCCCACGGGTGTGCATAAGCTTCTCGTCGAAGCCATGGCCAAGGCCCACCGCCTCGATCAGCAGGATTTTGCTGAGTTGGCGATGGCGTCCAAACGTTTCGAGGACGGTCCGCAGCGCCGCGTCCAGTTGGGCCACGGGATCGGTCTCTCCTGCGATGGCGCGATCGATGGCGGCGGTGAGCTTTGGCACAAGCTTATCCACCAGCGCAAGGAAGATGGCCTGTTTATTGAGGAAGTGGAAGTAGAAGCCGCCCTTGGAGCTATCCGACGCGCGGATGATGTCATCCACCACCGTGCCGTGATAGCCCTTCTCGGCAAAGACCTGTTCCGCCGCATCGAGCAAGCGCTGACGGGTCGCGTCTTTGTCGCGGGTCGCGTGCTGACCTGACGTGCGCGCCTGTCCGCTCGTCGCGGTCTCGTTTTCGTCCATATCGCATCTCCGTCGGCGCGCGGATTACGTACCGACGTGCCGGTCTGTTAGCATCCACCCATGATTGTAGGAGGCGGTATGGAGCGGCGTCAAGCGATGGAGAGCGCGGAAGCGCAGAGGCTGGCGAGACGGGTGTGATGAAACGACGCCGACCGAGATGGGGCGTCGGGAAGTGGCTGGAAAACACACAGAACCAGAGAGGGCAGCGTTCAACCAATGAGGCTGCCATTTCTGGTTCCGGTGCGCAAGCTCGCGCGTGGCTGCTGGTGTGGTCGTGCCGCACTCGCTGCCCTGGTGGCGCTAATGCCAGATCGAGCGTGGGAAGTGATTCGCGGTATGAAGGTAGCCGTCTTCATCCGCCTCGATCAGCAGCTTATGGATCAGCACGACATCCGCCTCTGGTAGCCCGCCACTGGCAGGCTGCACGCAGAGCCGTTCGCTCACACGGTCGTGCTCGATCACCAGCACCTGGCCCGGCCCGCGTGGAATGCGGTAGGTTCTGCCTGGATGCAATGCGCTGCTGAGATCCAGGTAGCCCGAGTCGCAGAGTTGGTGATACTGAACTGGTGTGAGTTGATCGTGCAACAGCATCTCCGCCGTGCGCTCAGCGGGCACTGGCCACCACTTCTGCATGCGCAGCCAGGGCCACATGCGCGCGCTGAGCGTTGGCCACGACCAGAGCATCAGCACGAACTTACCCACCAGAATCAGGATAATGGTGGTAACTGCGACCGCGCCAAGTGTGTCACTGAGCGAGTTCATAGCGTCAGCCGCCGACGACTCGCGGAATCATGACGATTTCCTGAGCCTCGGGGTCAAATCGGTCGATTCGCTCGGCTGGCTTGCCCGGCGCAACCTTGACGGCGGTGGCGCCTTTCTCGCGCTGCTCGGCGAAGATGCGCTCGGCCTCTTTGACAGCCGCGACAGCTTCGGGATCTCCGACCTCTACCGCGTTTCGCTCCCACGTGTACCGATCATCTCCACGGTGTGAGAGCACTCGTAACACTCCCATGACACATACCTCCTCATTGCTCTAGCAAAGGCAAAGCGCCTGAGCTATTCCAAACTGAGTGGCTGGTCCGGTGGCGGGCCATCTGATGATTCCGCGGTCTGCAAGCAGAGTCTGGGCCATAGCCAGCCCAACTACCTACGATGGCCGTGTGTACGGATGATGAGAAATGAGAACGCTTCAACACAACGCGTAAACATACGCGACGCGCTGTGATCCTTGCGAATCCTCACAATTCGAGTATGGCACGTCAGATGCCATTGTGCAAGGCCCAGCAATAACTCGCGCCCCGCTTACGCGCATGACGTCGGTGCACTACGGCCAACGTCGGAGCTCCGCCAGACGAGTATATTACTCCCGTCTCATGGGTCTCTAGTGGGCCTTACGTTCGCAGGATACGTACCACAAGCCGTGGGTTTGCTCTGCGAACTCTCAAAGTGGCTCATCTGCCACGCGCGGGCATGCCGCGGCGGGCCATCGCATGCAGGTCGCGCTCGAATCCACGCGCCGCCAACCACTCGCGGGTCATGCCGGTCACGACGACCGGGCGCTGCCGCAACTCAGTGATGGTGGCTGCTCCGGTCAGTTGCATGGCCACGCGCAGCTCCGCCAGGAACTGGTCGAGGAAGGCGCGCACCGCCTCCAGCCCCTCGCTCGCCGCCTTCAGGAAGGGGAAGCCCATGCCGATGAGCGTGGCTCCGAGCGCCAGCGCCCGCGCGGCGTCCAGCCCCGAGCGCACGCCGCCGGTGGAGATCACCGGCAGGCCGGGAGCGCCAAGGCGCGTCTCGACGACGGCGATGGGCGTGGCGATGCCCCAGGCGCGGAAGAGCTGGCCGATGCGGGCCGTCGTATCATCACCGCGAGACTGCGCGCGGACGCTTTCCATCGCGGCCATGCTGCTGCCGCCAGCGCCGCCGACGTCGATTGCCGCGACGCCCGCCGCCTTGAGCGCGTGCGCCTGCTCGTAGCTGATGCCCGCGCCTGTCTCTTTGGCGATGACTGGCACGCCCACCTCGGCCGCGATCTGGCGCAACGCTGCGAGACTGCCACGAGCGCGACGGTCGCCCTCTGGCTGCGCCGCTTCCTGCAGATAGTTGAGGTGGATAGCCAGCGCCCGCGCGCCGATCATCTCGACCGCACGTTGCGCGTCCGTCACTGTGAAGGCGGGATGGCGCTTCTGCGCGATCAGTTGGGGCGCGCCGACATTGGCGATCAGAAAGGCGCTTGGCGCGGCGGCCCGAACGACCGCATAGGTCGCGGCAAGCTCGGGCGTCACCAGCGCGGCCCGCTGGCTGCCAACGCCCATTGCCAGACCGTATTCATACGCGATAGTCGCCAGTCGCTCGTTGATGGTGGCGACATCGGGATGGCCGCCAGTGAGTGATGAGATGAAGATGGGGTAGCGCAGGCGGCTCCCCAGGAACTCGACCGAGGTATCAATCTCGTCCAGGTCAACCTCAGGCAGCGCGCGATGCACCAGCCGCACGTCGGCCCACGTCGCCTGCTGCGGCGCGGCGATGTCGTTTTCGAGCGCGATGGTGACATGTTCGATTTTCCGCTGCTTCACCTCGTCTGACATGGAATGCTCGCTCGCTTCCGATATCAGCCATTTCCTGGCCACATATTAGCTGCCATCAGTAGCGCGCGTCGGGCAAGCTCGCGCGCAAGCTGCACTTTGTACTGGTTGTGCGCGAGCGGCGATGCACCCTGAACGGCCAGTTCCGCCGCCTGAGCGGCCAGCGCTGGTGTGAGCGGCTGCCCTTCGAGCAGCGCCTCGGCTGCCGTGACCCGCCACGGCACATTGGCGACGCCACCCAGCACCAGCCGCGCGTTGGTTACTTTGCCACTGTCCTCTAGCGTCAGTTGCGCCGCCGCGCTGGCCAGCGCAAACGCCCACGCGCGTCTATCCATCGCTTTGAGATACACCCCATGAGCAGTTTGAGATTGCGCCGGAATGCGAATCTCTGTGAGCAGCTCGCCGGGGCGGAGGCGATACTCGATGCGCTCGTCGGCCGTGGGCGGCGCCAGCAACTCGGCGACAAGCAACGTGCGCGCGCCGGATGCGCTCTCCAGGGTGACGGTGGCGTCGAGAGCGACCAGCGCCGGAGCCAGATCGGATGGGTGCGCCGAGCGACATGGCCCCTGCTCGAAGATGGCGGCGTACTTATTCTCGCCGTTGCGCACATAGCACGTCTCGCCGCCCTTGAGCCAGCAGTCGAACGGGCCGCGAAAATACCAGCAGCGGCTGCGTTGCAGCAGGTTGCCGCCTACGGTCGCCATCGCGCGGAGCTGCGAGGTGGCGGCGTCCGCCACCGACTGCGCCAGGATGGGCAGCCGCTCGGCCAGCTCGGCGCTCCGCTCGATCTCGGCAAGCGTCGTTAGCGCGCCGATGCGCAGGCTGCCATCAGCCTCGAAGGAGAGATGGCGCAGCGCCCGCGCGGGCTTGATGTCGATCAGCCGGTCCACCGTCACCAGATTGTCTTTGAGCAGCGGCAGGAGGTCGGTTCCTCCCGCGATCAGGCGTGTGCTGCCGTCGTCAACAGTGGCGAGCGCGGCGATGGCGTCGTCACTGGCCTGAACGGTGAGGTGCTCGAATGGTCGCATGGGCTACACTCCTTGTCCAGCGTTGGCTAGCATATCCAGCACGCGATCAGGCGTCAGCGGCAGCCGCGTGACGGTGTGCCCCAGCGCGTGGCCGACGGCGTTGGCGATGGCGCCGGGCGTCGGGATGATCGGCGGCTCGCCCGCGCCCAGCACGCCCAGCGTATTGGCGACTTCAAGTGGCTCATTGAGTAAGACGATATCTATCTCCGGGATATCGCGGATGGTCGGAGCCTTGTAGTCGCCCAGGTTCGGATTCATCACCATCCCCAGCCGCTCGTCCACGATGCGCTGCTCGGTGAGCGCGAAGCCCATGCCCTGGATGACGCCGCCCTCGATCTGACTGCTGAAGGTCAGCGGGTTAACGATGCGCCCGCAGTCGTGCACCGCGACGATGCGCAGCACGCGCACCGCGCCCGTGCCGATATCCACCTCGACCTCGGCAAACTGCGCGCCGAAAGTCCGCACGGTCACGTCTTCGGCGTTGGGGCCGCGCATGCCTTTCGCCGTAATCTCGTGGCCATCCAGTTGTTCGAGAAAGGTGCTGACGCTGCCCATCTCACTGCCGGTCTCGCGGTTGAAGACCGTCGCGTTGCGGATTTCGAGCGCGTCGGCTGGCGCCTCGGCAAGATGGCCGATGATCTCCAGCATCTCTTTCCGCGCCTCGGTCGCGGCCATGCGGACGGCCGGGCCGACCGAGGCCAGGGTCATGCTGCCGCCGCTGCCGGGGGAGAAGACGCCGTACGCCGTCTCGCCCAGCTCGACCCGCACCCGGTCCAGCGGATAGCTCAGCTCCTCGGCGGCAATCTGCGCCAGCACGGTGCGTGTGCCGGTGCCGATATCCTGCGTCCCAGTGATGATGACGGCGGTGCCATCGGGCAGGAGCTTGGCGATAGCCTGCGCTGGCGGCCCGCCGTCGCCGCCCCAGAACTGGCTGGCCATGCCGATGCCGCGGCGCAGGTGACCGTCGCGGCCAGCGGGGAAGCGCCGGTTGTCGTCGTCGCGCGTCGCCCAGTCGATGCGTTCCGCCCCGATACGGTAGCATTCATGCAGCAGGTTGCGCGCATAGGGGCGGTCGAGCAATTGATAGCGTTCCGCGAAGTTCTTGCGCCGCAGCTCCAGCGGGTCCATGCTCAACTTTGCGGCGAGGGCGTCCATCGCCACCTCAAGCCCGGCCATACCCTCCACTACGCCGGGCGCGCGGAATGCGGCGAGCGTGCCGAGATTGGTGCGGGCAGGGCGGTCGGTGGTGCGGACGTTAGCGCACTGATAAAGCTCCTTCGCGGGCAGCGTCACCGGGGAGGCCCAGCTGCCATTCGCGCCGACATTGTGCACGACGTCGAGGTCGAGCGCGGTCAGCGTGCCGTCCTCCACCGCGCCGAGCCGGTAGGACTGGATGCTGGGAGGGCGGTTGCCCGCGTCGAGATTCTCTTCGGTGCGGTCGAGCAGGTATTTGACGGGCAGCCCAAGTTGGCGTGAGGCGTAGGCGGCCAGCAGTCCCGTCCGGTGCGCGCCGAACTTGCTGCCGAAGCCGCCGCCCATGAACCGGGTGATGACTTGGACGGCGGTGAGCGGCAGCCCCAACGCCTGGGCGACCTGCTGGCGCGAGCCGTAGACATCCTGCGTGGAGAGCCAGACGATGAGGCGCGAGCCATCCCAGGAGGCGACGCCGCCGTGTGTCTCCAGCGCGTTGTGCAGCGCGGCGGGCGTTTCTAGCCGGGTCTCCACGGTGACGGAGGCCGTGGCGAGCGCAGCGTCGGCATCACCCCGCTGGTAGACGGCGGGAAACTCGTCCGAGATGGTGTTCGATGGGCGCGTCGTGTTGACCTGAGGGGCGCCGTCGGCCAGGGCGGCCTCCGGATTGACGACGAACGGCAGCGGCTCATAGGTCACGTCAATCACTCGGACGGCCTCGCGTGCCTGCTCCGGGGTCTCGGCGACGACCAGCGCCACCAGGTCGCCGTGATAGAGCATCTCTGAGCCGAAGATGGGCAGCCCGGAGGAGGGATTGGTAAAGTCGCCTGAATTGAGATGGGAGAAGATGGCGCGCACCCCTGGCATTGCCTCGGCGCGCGCGGTATCCAGCCCGCTGATGCGCGCGTGCGGGCGGCTTGAGCGCAGGCCAGCCGCGGTCAGCAGGCCGGGCAGCGCAACGTCGATGCTGTATTCGGCAGCGCCGGTGACACGCTCGCGGGCGTCTACGCGCGGGGTAGGCTTACCGACGACCTGAAGCTGCGCCTCTGGCCCCCAGACGGGTGGTTCCTCACCCTCCAGCACGACGCGCTTCTCTTCAACCTGTCCCTCGAATTCGAGATGCGTTGTGACAATGCGAATTGGCATTACAGAAGCCCTCTCCCCTAACCCCTCCCCAGCGCGGGGAGGGAAGCCAGGTATGGTGTTTGCGTCAGGATGGGCGGCCTGCCAGGGCGCGGGCGGCGGCTAGAATCTTGGGATAGGCGCCGCAGCGGCAGAGATTGCCAGACATGGCGCGCTCGATCTCCTCATCGGATGGCTGCGCGTTGCGGAGTAGCAGCGCCTTGAGCGCGAGAACCTGTCCCGGCGTGCAGTAACCGCATTGCAGCGCGTCGTGCTCGATGAACGCCTGTTGCACCGGGTCGAGCGCGTCGTCGTGGGCCAGCCCTTCGATGGTGGTGATGGCGTGTCCCTGGCACTCGATGGCCAGCAGCAGGCAGCTATAGACCGCCTCGCCATCCAGCAGGATGGTGCATGCGCCACACTGACCCATGTTGCAGCCCGGCTTGGCGCCCGTCAGGTGCAGGTCTTCGCGCAGGGCGTCCAGCAGCGTGCGGCGCGGCTCCACGCTCAGCGCACAGACGCGTCCGTTGATGGTCAACTCTATCGGTGTTCGCGACGTGGCGGAAGGTGATGGCGAAGAAGGCGAGGTCATCGAAGTCATCGAATGCCAGCCTGCCTTTCATGGATAAATCTAAGTGAATCGCGCAGACAGCGGCGGTCGTCGCATCGTGCGGCGCCAAAGCTTTATAGGCTTCAGGGAATGTAGCACAGGGCGGCGGTGTTCCGCAAACAGCCTATTCTCCCACGCGCTTGACGTTCCCGGACGCGCGCCGGTATAGTGCCAGCGCGGCTGCCTGACTGTGGGGCATGGATGCCGCATACGAGAAGACACCGAAACTAAGCGCAAGATGATGCCGAGAAGATGCGAGGAGTGGACGTGCGGGAGTTTAATCGCCGAGAGATGGCCGCCGCCAAGAGTCGCCGCGCCTCCCCAGCGGAGCTGCGCGAGGCGCGCGAACGGCTGAAGGAAATTGACGCGGAACTTCAGCAGATGGAGCTGCTTCCCGAGACGAAGAATGGCGAGGAACGCGAGCAGCGCTATGAGCG
>Ga0207674_10000029_pt1 | contig 145730 bp, 130 predicted proteins | sample KBSCornC72_FD_184303 | JGI IMG/M metagenome (GOLD analysis project Ga0207674, IMG submission 184303) | Corn rhizosphere microbial communities from Kellogg Biological Station, Michigan, USA - KBS Corn C7-2 (SPAdes) (version 2) | ecosystem: Host-associated > Plants > Roots > Rhizosphere > Soil ...
TGCCCGGTGCGGATCACCGCCGCCAGCACCGACAGCGGCAGGTCGGTCGCCGTCGGCACGTCTTTCAGGATCCGCACCCGCACGCCCTCGGTGCTGGTCCAGGCGCTGGCCTCAATCTCCGGGATGAGGCTCTCGCTCACGCGCAGCAGCAGGCCGCGCTGCGCCCCGGCGCGTTCGAGCAGGATGGTCATCAGGTTTTCGATTAAGCGCTCCAGGTTAATCTCTTCCGACAGCGCGCGGGAGGCTTTGATGACGCTTTGCAGATCGCGGATGGTCTCATTCTGGGCGAACGCCACCGTGTCGTAGGCGCTGGCCTGCCCGGAGGCCAGCAGGTGCGGGAAATCCTGCTCCAGCTGGCGCACCTTGGCCTGCGCGCCCGCGCGGCCCCAGGCGGCAATCGAGCCGCGGAAGTGCGCGTCCGACGCTGTCGGGTAGCCGCAGGCCAGCGCAAAGCGCCCCGCCAGCTCGTGGGCCAGGGCGTTGATCGGGTTAAACCCGCCCTCGCGGGACAGCCGGACCGCCTTCTCATACTGCTCGAGCGCAATGCTGTTCATTCCGTCCAGACGCACGATTTCGGCGTAAATCAGCGCCTCTTTATCCGCGAACGTGCCGGGATTAACGCGCGCCCAGAGGGCGATTTTGTCGTAGTGGGCGTGAATGCTGCGGCGGTGATTCGCCGAGAAGGTCTCCGGCGTCAGCTGACGGGAGAGCGCCAGGGCGCTGTAGAGATGGTAATCCAGCAGATGGATGTGGCCCGGCGCAGACCACGCGTACCAGCCCGCCATCTCGAGATCCGCCTGCGCGTCGGCATATTCGCCGCAGGTAAAGTGCGCCATGCCGCGATACAGCCAGTACCAGAAGAGCATGGTGGAGTTCTTCTCCGGCGCCTGCTCCGGCGACGCGGGAAGCAGCGCCTCCGGCAGCACCTGCGACGCGGTCCAGGTGCCGATGACCGGCGTGCGCAGGAACTCAACGTAGCCGCGCTGGACCATCAAAATGGTTTCCACGTCCTGGAAGTGGGTTTTACGCACGAACGCCAGGCCGCGATCGATGCTGGTCAGCACCCCGTCCAGGTGATCGCCCCGCGAGAGGAAGTTAATCACCTGGTGGCAGGCCGCAAAGCAGGCCATCGTCATATCCCCGTGGGTCACCGCCGAGGTGAAGCAGGCCTTCGCGCACTCGATGGTAAACGATAAAGGCTGGGTCCAGACGCTGAGCTGGTCGAGCGGCAGCAGGGTTTTGGCTTCGAACGCGTCGTAGCCGTGGCGATTGACCAGCTCGCGGGCCAGCGTGCCGTACTGGAACCCAAGGCGATACTCGGCGTAGCGGTGGCCAATCAGCACGCCAAACCAGGCCATCGCCGTGGTGGAGGCGCCGGTAATGCCGTGGTCGAGAGTCAGGTGCATCATGCGGCAGAGCAGCAAAAAGTGCAGGCGCGGGCAGATGAAGCTGGCGCAAATGCTGGCGCTGTAAAGCAGGTTCATCACCGCTTCGGTTTCCGGGTTATCCATCCGCGACAGCTGGGCAAACAGGGTTTGCGGCGCGTCGGCCGTGCGGTTGCAAAACAGCGCCCAGGCCTCGTCGCAGTCGGCATCTTCCGGATAGCGGCTAATCTGGATCCCGAAAATCCCCAGCCAGCAGAGTGCCGCCTCCAGCGCCAGACGGCTGTCCGACTGGCGAATGTACACCTCCACCAGCAGGTTGGCCGCCAGCGCCTTTTCGGTCAGCCCGCCGGGGCAGCCGAGAATGGCGTCACACAGCTCGCGGGTGCGCTCCAGATGCCCCAGCGCAAACTCGCAGCCCGCCTCTTCGATATCGAGCATAAAGTCCGACACCGTCCCGGCGTTGCCCAGTGCTCTGGCGGTCTGGATATAGCCGAGCGCCGAAGGATAATCCCCCGAGCGCTTCGCGCGTCGCGCGGCCAGAAGGCTCAGCTCGCGGAACATCTCGCGCTGCGGGGCGGGCTGGATGCTGTCCAGCGCGGCCGTGACGTGGTGAACGGCGCGGAACAGCAGCTCGTTCCCCGCCGCCTGACGCGCGGCGTCGGCCAGCAGGCTGGCGGTGGTCAGGTGAATATGGCTTCTCTCATGCCGATCCAGCAGCGCAAAGGCGGCCTCCTGCACCCGGTCGTGGGTGAAGGCGTACTTTTTTTCCGCCAGCACGATGAGCTGGGCCATCACCGCCGGGTGCAGCGCATAGCGCATTTCCGCCATCGACATGCCGACCACGCGGCAGATCATCTCCATCTCGCCCGTGCCGCCGAGGCAGGCGATGCTGCCCAGCAGGCGGCGCGTCTCGTCGGGCAGCTCTTCAAGCTGCTCCAGCACCAGGGTGACGAGGTTTTCGGTGTAGTGCCTGGCGCGGATCGCCTGCAGATCGTAGTGCCACTTGTCCTGATATTTGTTGTGCACCACCAGGCCGTCATCCACGATGCGGCGGAAAAACTCGTGCACAAAGAGCGGGTTGCCGCCCGTCTTCTCGTGGATCAGCGTGGCGAGGTCGGTCGTCGCCGCGCTGCGGGTGCGAAATACCGTCGCCAGCCAGCGCGCCACTGCTTTCACGGAAAGCGCCTGCGGGACAATCTCGCTCGCGTTTTGCGCCGCCTCCGGCAGGCCCGCCAGCAGCGCCTGCAGGGCGGCGTCGGGCACGGCGCTGATATCCCGGTGGGCCGCCACCACCAGCAGCGGAACAGCGCCGCAGTTCATCAGCAGATATTTGAGCGTGTGCAGGCTGGCGGCGTCGCTCCACTGGAGATCGTCGAGCACCAGCACCAGCGGGCAGCCCTGCGAGGCAAAGGTTTTTACCAGCGCCAGCACCATATGGCTGAAGCGCGCCCGGGCATCTATGGAAAACGTATCGGCCGAGAAGCGCGGCTTGCTCTCCAGCAGCAGGCCCAGCTCGGGCACCAGGCTGACGGCCAGCGCCTCGTGCCCCTCCAGGGCGCGAGACAGGCGGATTTTCCACTTCGCCACCTCGTCTGCGGGCAGCCCCAGCAGGTGCAGCGTCAGGGTGCGGAACGCGGAGCTTAATACGCCGTAGGGCAGCGACGGCGAAAACTGGTCGACTTTGCCCACCGCCAGCAGCACCGTACGCTGCTGCAGCGTTTTGAGCGCCGTCGCGATGATCGAAGATTTGCCGATCCCCGACGGCCCGCCGATCGTCACCAGCTCCGGCACCAGGTTCTGACTCACCCGCTCAAACGCCGCAATAACGTCGTTCGCCTGCGGATGCGTCGCGAAGAGGGAGTCCGCCAGATGGATCGCCGGTGTGCGGTCCTGCTGGCCGGGGGTAAAAGCGACGATCTCGCCCTCGCAGGTCAGCGTCGCCTGGCAGCGGCGGAGGTCGGCAATCAGCCCGTCGACCGTCTGGTAGCGGTTATCGGGGTGCTTTTCCAGCAGCTTCAGGATGATGGTCGACAGCATCCCCGGCACGTCCGGGCGGATCGCGTCCGGAGCCAGCGGCGCGGAGGCAATATGGTAGTGCGCCCAGTTGGCCCGATCGTCCTCCCCCAGCTCAAACGGCAGGCGTCCGGTCAGGAGTTCATACAGCACCATGCCGAGGCTGTAGAGATCGCTGCGGCCGTCGACGGGGCGCTGGGTGCGGGTGGTGTGCTCCGGCGACATATACGCAGGCGTGCCCCCTGAAACGGCAAGCCGGGTCTGGGTGATGGCATCGGAAAGACTGCTGGAAAGGCCAAAGCTGCCCAGACGGCAGGTGCCGTCGTGATGAACAAAAATACTGCCGGGCTTGATATCGCCGTGGATCAGGTTTTGCAGATGCATCTGGCGCAGGGGAACGCAAATCTGGATCGCCATCTCGAGAAAGCGCGTGATGCCCGAGATCGCCCTGCCCGCGCGCCGCGCCAGCAGTTCAAACGAAAACGGGGCATACACCAGCGCGAAGCGCCCCCGGTACTGCGTTGACGCAACGGCGAGAATGGCCCAGCTGTCCTGCAGCACGTCGCGCAGCGCAAACTCGTTTTTGAGCAGCCGGGTGGCCCGCTCTTCCTCTTCGTCGCTCACCGCGGTGGCGATAATGAACGAGCCGCCGGAGTGAGGATGTCGCGCGTGCATCCAGGCGATTCCGCCCTCCTGCGCCAGCACGGTAAAAATCACATCCTCTTTAAGGACAAAAACCCGCCCCTGGTGAAGATTCACCTGGGCGGGCCAGAATGCAGGCTGCTCGTGTTCGTTCATCCGCGATCCTTATTGTCGGCGGGCCATCTCCCGCTGAATATGATCCAGCAGAATATCGATGTTAATAGGCTTACGCAAAAATGCAGCGGCGCCCAGATCAAGAGCGTACCGCTGCATATTTTCATCAGCATGACCGGAGATAAAGAGCACGGGCGGAGGCGGTACGGCCAGCAGCCGCAGCTTTTCAAACAGCTCCAGGCCGCTCATGCCCCGCAGCTTGATGTCGGTGATCACCAGCGCCGCGCCGGACAGGGCGAAAGGATGGCTCAGAAACACCTCTGCCGAATCAAACGTATCGGCGGCATAGCCTTCCGACTCCAGGAGATTACTCAGCCCGCTGCGGACGGATCGTTCGTCATCAATGATGGCAATGCGCCACGGCAGCGTCATGCTCTCTTTCCTCTCACAAATCATTAAACGTCGCGATCGTCCTTCGCGGGCGCAGGGGGCGCCGTGCCGCTGATTTTCGGCACGCATTCGTGACGAAACCAGGCGAGGGTAAGCGGTTCGCGACTCAGTAAACGCCGTCCCACCGGGATGAGCTGTTCGCCCACCAGCATGCCAAACAGGCCAAGCAGGGCGACAACCGGCGGCGCCGGGGAATGGACGTCGAGCAGAGCGTAAATTACCCCAGCAACCACGCCGCACACCAGCGAAATTATCCATGCTTTCATGACGACGCTCCCGTCTGCGAGTTGGCCTGCGGAACGGTCACCTGAGGAGGGGGCGCAGCGTCGCGGGATAACAGATGGCGCGTCGCCTGTTCGCCCGCCAGCATCCCCAGCAGGCCAATCAGCGCCAGCGCGGGCGGCGCGGGGGAGCGCACCTTCAGCACGGCATACATCAGGCCAATCAACACGCCTGCGGCAAGGGATATCAGCCCAGTACTCATTGTGAACTCCAGAGAAAGAGGCAGCGGCGAGCCGGATGAGGGACCAGCCCGCCAGCGGAACTTAGCGAGCCGGGACCGGCGCTAAGGTGCGGTGCTCGCTCTTCTGGCGAGACGGCGCTTTGTGCACCATGGTATAGGCGTAATCCACGCCCATGCCGTACGCGCCGGAGTGCTCGCGCACGATATCCATCACCGCGGTGTAGGTCTCTTTACGCGCCCAGTCGCGCTGCCACTCCAGCATCACCTGCTGCCAGGTCACCGGGATCACGCCCGCCTGGATCATGCGCTGCATCGCGTAGTCGTGGGCTTCTTTGGAGGTGCCGCCTGACGCGTCCGCCACCATATAAATTTCGTAGTCGCCTTCCAGCATCGCGCACAGGGCAAAGCTGTTGTTGCACACTTCGGTCCACAGGCCGGCCACCACCACCTTCTTCTTGCCGTTAGCCTTCAGCGCGTCGCGCACCTTCTGGTCGTCCCAGGAGTTCATGGAGGTACGCTCCAGGATGTCCTGGCCCGGGAACACGTCCAGCAGCTCCGGATAGGTATTACCGGAGAAGCTTTCGGTCTCAACGGTGGTGATGATGGTCGGGATGTTGAACACCTTAGCCGCTTTCGCCAGCGCCACGGTGTTGTTTTTCAGCACCTGACGGTCAATAGACTGCACGCCAAACGCCATCTGAGGCTGGTGATCGATAAAGATGATCTGACAGTTCGCAGGGGTTAACACTTCGAGCTTTGAAGAGGTCATAGCATTTTCCAGTGGTTAAGGGTGAAATCGCCGCGAGCGCCGCGACGATAAAGTCACCCTCATCCTGCGGTTTTCCGTCTTTGCGCGTAATTATCTCTTCGTATAGTTAACCTTAGGTATAGTTATACTTTGGTATACCTATCCTATTGTATAACTGGATCTTTGCCGAAACCGGTTCCCATAATCCTGACCATTCCCCTCTCAGTCAGGAGCACGTATGGTTACCCTCGGTAAAGCCGATCTCATTCTGGTTAACGGCCAGTTTCACACCGTCGATCGCGAGAACCCCGTCGCGGAAGCCGTTGCCGTGCGCGACGGAAAATTTCTGGAAGTGGGTACCGTCGCCGAGGTGATGCAGCACCACTGCGACGGCACCAAGGTGGTCGACTTAAAAGGCCACACCGCCATCCCCGGCCTGAACGACTCGCACCTGCACCTCATTCGCGGCGGGCTGAACTACAACCTCGAGCTGCGCTGGGAAGGCGTGCCGTCGCTGGCCGACGCCCTGCGGATGCTGAAAGAGCAGGCCCTGCGCACGCCGTCGCCTCAGTGGGTGCGCGTGGTGGGCGGCTGGACCGAGTTCCAGTTTGCCGAGCGCCGGATGCCGACCCTGGACGAGATCAACGACGCCGCGCCGGACACCCCGGTCTTCATCCTGCATCTGTACGACCGCGCGCTGCTCAACCGCGCCGCGCTGAAGGTGGTCGGCTACACCAAGGACACGCCAAACCCGCCGGGCGGAGAGATCCAGCGCGATGCCAACGGCAACCCGACCGGGATGCTGATTGCCCGTCCGAACGCCATGATCCTCTACGCCACGCTCGCTAAAGGGCCGAAGCTGCCGCTTGAGCAGCAGGTCAACTCCACGCGTCAGTTCATGCGCGAGCTGAACCGTCTGGGGCTGACCAGCGCCATCGACGCGGGCGGCGGCTTCCAGAACTACCCGGAAGATTACGAGGTGATTGCCGAGCTGCACGAGAAAAAGCAGATGACCATCCGCATCGCCTACAACCTGTTTACCCAGCGTCCGGGCCACGAGCTGGAAGACTTTGAAAAATGGACCGACATGCTCACGCCGGGCCAGGGCAGCGACTTCTTCCGCCACAACGGCGCGGGCGAGATGCTTGTCTTCTCCGCCGCCGATTTTGAAGACTTCCTCGAACCGCGCCCGGACCTCGCGCCGGGCATGGAGGACGAGCTGGAGCGCGTGGTGCGCCATCTGGTGGAGCACCGCTGGCCGTTCCGCCTGCACGCCACCTATAACGAATCCATCAGCCGCATGCTGGACGTCTTCGAGAAGGTGAACCGCGACATACCGTTCAACGGCCTGCACTGGTTCTTCGACCATGCGGAAACCGTTACCCAGGCCAACATCGACCGCATCAAAGCGCTCGGCGGCGGCATTGCCGTCCAGCACCGCATGGCGTTCCAGGGCGAGTACTTTGCCGAGCGCTACGGCATCGAAGCCACCCGCCACACGCCGCCGGTGGCGAAAATGCTCGAGACCGGCGTGCCGGTGGGCTTAGGGACGGACGCCACCCGCGTGGCGAGCTACAACCCGTGGACCGCGCTCTACTGGCTGGTCTCCGGCCGCACCGTCGGCGGGATGCAGATGTACGACCATAGCGCCCGTCTGGATCGCGATACCGCCCTGATGCTCTGGACCCAGGGCAGCGCGTGGTTCTCCAGCGAGCAGAACCAGAAGGGGCAGATCAAGGTCGGCCAGCTCGCCGACCTGGCAGTGCTCAGCAAAGACTTCTTCCGCGTGCCGGAAGAGGAGATCAAGGGCATCGAGTCCGTCCTCACCGTGGTCAACGGCGACATCGTTTACGCCGCTGGCAGCTTTGGCCCGCTCGCGCCGCCGGCCATTCCGGTCCTTCCCGAGTGGTCCCCGGTGGTCAAGGTGCCGGGCCACTACCGCAGCGCGCCGCCGCAGGCAGCCCGCGTCGGGATGAGCGCCGTTCATCACTGCAGCGGCCCGTGCGGGGTTCACAGCCACCAGCATGATTTCGCCCGCACGTCAGAGATGCCGGTGTCCGACGATAACGCTTTCTGGGGGGCGCTGGGCTGCAGCTGCTTTGCATTCTGATGAAAAACACCTTTGCTCTGCCCCGGGTCGACCTGGGGCTGTTCTTCCTGCGCCTGACCGGCAGCCTGCTGCTGCTCTACGTGCACGGCCTGCCGAAGGTGCTGCACTTCAGCGACGAGCTGACGCGCATTGAAGATCCGTTCGGCTTCGGGCCCTGGGCGAGCCTGATCCCGGCGATTGTCGCCGAGGTGATTTGCCCGCTGTTTATCATTGCGGGCGTGTACACCCGCCTGGCGTGCCTGCCGATTATCGCCGTGCTGCTGGTGGCGATGCTGGTGGTCCACCCGAACTGGTCGATTGCCGAAGGGCAGTTTGGCTGGCTGCTGCTGATTATCTTCACCACTCTCGCCCTCACCGGGCCGGGCCAGTGGCGGCTGCAGCGTAAGGCAGCGGAGAGGTTCGCATGACCCAGGTTAACGACGTTCGCGACGCACACGTCGAGACGACGCCCGCATCGACGGTTTCGCCCTGGCAGCCGCTGAGCCAGCCGGTGTTCCGCATGCTGTGGATCGCCACGGTGGTCTCTAACGTCGGCTCATGGATGAGCGACGTCGGCATCAACTGGAGCATGCTGACCCTGAGCGCCGACCCGCTGGACATCGCGCTGGTGCAGGCAGCCAGCAGCCTGCCGATGTTCCTCTTCGCCCTGCCGTCCGGGGTGATGGCGGACATCGTCGACCGACGTAAATACCTGCTCTTCTCCCAGCTGTGGGTGTTCATCGCCGCCGCCGGGCTGACGGTGCTCTCCTTCACCGGACACGTCACCCCCGCCGTTCTGCTGGTGGCGACGTTTCTGCTGAGCGTGGGCGCGGCGATGAGCTCGCCGCCGTTCCAGGCCGTGGTGCCCGATCTGGTGAGCAAGCCGGAGCTGGGCGCCGCCGTGGCCCTCAACTCGCTCGGGGTGAACATCAGCCGGGCGATAGGCCCCGCGCTGGGCGGTTTCCTGCTGTCGCTCGCCGGGCCGTGGATGGTGTTTGCCCTCAATGCGCTCTCCGTGGTCGGCGTGGCGTGGGTGCTGTGGCGCTGGCGTCCGGCGCCGTCCATTCAGCGTCTGCCGCCGGAGCACTTCTTCTCCGCGGTGCGCTCCGGGATTCGCTACGTGCATGCCGCCCCGGTGCTGCGCAACGTGCTGGTGCGCACGGTGGCCTTCTTCGTTTTCGGCAGCGCGGGCTGGGCGCTGCTGCCGCTGGTGGCGCGCCGCGAGCTGGGCTTAGGCCCGGCGGGCTACGGCGTGATGCTGGCGTGCATTGGCCTGGGGGCGATTGCCGGGGCCATCCTGCTGCCGCGCCTGCGCCAGCGGCTGAACGCCGACCGCCTGATGGTGGCCGCCAGCCTGACCTTTGCTCTCACCATGCTGGCGCTGGCGTTCGTGCGCCACGTCTGGCTGCTCAACCTGTTTGAGTTCTTCACCGGCTTCGCGTGGATTGCGGTGCTTTCAACGCTGAACCTCGGCGCGCAGCGCAGCGCCGCCCGCTGGGTGAAGGCCCGCGCGCTGGCGGTCTACCTGACGGTGTTCTTCGGCTCGATGACCGCGGGCAGCGCCATCTGGGGGCAGATCGCCTCCCGCTTCGGCACACCGACCTCGCTGGTTGTCGCCACGCTGGGGATGGTGCTGGCGAGCGCCACCGTGTTTCGCTGGAAGCTGGGGAAAGATCCGGACCTGAACCTCGACCTCAGCGGCCAGCCGCTGGACGGCGTGGAGATCGATCTGCCCAACGAGCGCGGCCCGGTGCTGGTATCGCACGAGTACATCATCGACCCGCAGAACACCAGGGCCTTCCTGGAAGCCGTACACGAGCTGCGCCGGGTGCGCCGCCGCGCCGGGGCAATGAGCTGGGCGGTATACGAGGATATTGAGCGCCCTGGCCTGTTTATCGAGACCTTCCTGATGGGCTCGTGGATCGAGCATCTGCGCCAGCAGGAGCGCCACACCATGAATGACCTCCTGCTGCAGAGCCGCGTTCTGGCTTTTCATCAGGGCACAACATCACCGGCAATACGCTACCTGGTCGCGCCGGTATAACCCTAACCATCACCTGCACAGGAACACACTATGGCAACGTTTAAGGCAAAAGACGGCACGCAGATTTACTACAAGGACGGCGGCGCGGGCAAACCGGTTCTCTTCAGCCACGGCTGGCCGCTGGACGGCGACATGTGGGATAGCCAGCTGAACTACCTGGCGGAGCGCGGCTTCCGCGCCATCGCCTTTGACCGCCGCGGCTTTGGCCGCTCGGATCAGCCGTGGAACGGCTACGACTACGACACCTTTGCGTCCGACATCAACGACCTGATTACCACCCTGGACCTGCAGGACGTGACGCTGGTGGGCTTCTCCATGGGCGGCGGCGACGTGACCCGCTACATCAACAACTACGGCAGCGCGCGCGTGGCCGGTCTGGCACTGCTGGGCGCGGTGACGCCGATCTTCGGTAAATCCGACTCCTTCCCGCAGGGTGTGGATCAGAGCGTGTTCGACGGCATTCGCGACGGACTGCGTAAAGATCGCGCCCAGTTCATCAGCGACTTCGCGACGCCGTTCTACGGCATCAACGCCGGGCAGACCGTCTCTGCCGGTGCCCTGACCCAGACGCTGAACATCGCCCTGCTGGCGTCTTTGAAGGGCACCATCGACTGCGTGACCGCGTTCGGCGAAACCGACTTCCGCCCGGATATGGCGAAAATCGACGTGCCGACGCTGGTGATCCACGGCAGCAACGACCAGATCGTGCCGTTTGAAAGCACCGGCAAGCTGGCGGCGGAGATGATCAAAAACGCCACGCTGAAGGTGTACGACAACGCGCCGCACGGCTTCGCGCTGACCCACCAGGACCAGCTTAACGAAGATCTGCTGGCGTTTGTGAAGTCGCTGTAATTTTTCCAGGCCGGGTAAGGCGCAGCCGCCACCCGGCGCTTTCGCTCCGCCAGCGGCACGTAGCCAGTGATCGCTGAGACAGGACCTGCAGGCTGAAGGTGCGCGCCTCAAGCCTCTTCTGAGGTAAACACCATGCCCGCATAGGGCTTCTCGCGACACGCCGCCAGCCGCGCGGCGAGACTACCCACGTGCAGCTCCAGCTTGTGCCCGTCCGGGTCGAGAAAGTAAAACGACGCCCCCTCGCTTTTGTTCTGCTTCCAGACGGTGACGCCCGCCTGCTCGAGCCTGTGCGAGAACGGTTCAAAATCCTCCTCCGCCACGGTAAACGCGTAGTGGGTGTAGTCGCTCTCCTGCGGCGGCACGTGCTGGCGCGCCTCGTCGTACGACAGGCAGACCCACAGTTCGCCGCAGGTGAGATAGGCCCCGGTATTCCAGCGGGCGTGCAGCGTCAGCCCCAGCAGCTCGTGCCAGAAGGTGACGCTTTTTTGCAGGTCGCTGACCGCGAGGGTCAGGTGGTTGAGTGATTGCAGCATGACGTGCCCTTTTGTTTTTCGCGCCGGACGTGGTACGGTAAAGAGATGAACATAAACCACGCAGTGCTCACCGTAAACCGCTGGTGGCTGCCTTCTTAAAGGCGGCACGGAGTAGTTTTCCCCATTTTCAGATTGCCGCCGAAAGGCGGCTTTCTCACATTTAAGACCCCTTTCGGCATTACAACGTTAAGGAGTCTTTATGAACGCACCAACCATCCTCACCGGCGACCGCCCAACCGGCCCGCTGCACCTCGGCCACTTCGTCGGATCGCTGCGCCAGCGCGTGGCGCTCCAGCAGACGCACAGCCAGTTTGTGCTGATTGCCGACCTGCAGGGGCTGACCGACAACGGCAGCAACCCGCAGAAAATTCGCGACAACATCCCCGAAGTGCTGGCCGACTACCTCGCCGCCGGCCTCGACCCGAACCTCACCACGATCTGCCTGCAGTCCGCCCTGCCCGCCCTCGCCGAGCTGACGATGCTGTATATGAACATCGTCACCGTCGCCCGCGTGGAGCGTAACCCGACGGTGAAAAACGAGATTGCGCAGAAGGGTTTAGCCCGCTCGCTGCCGGTCGGGTTTATGGCCTACCCCATCAGCCAAGCGGCGGACATCACCGCGTTTAAGGCCGAGTGCGTGCCCGTCGGCGACGACCAGCTGCCGATGATTGAGCAGACCAACGAGATTGTGCACAAGATGAACAGCCTCCTGCCCGCCCCGGTACTGCGCCACTGTAAGGCGATGCTGAGCGACACCAGCCGCCTGCCCGGCATCGACGGCAGCGCCAAGATGTCGAAATCGCTGGGCAACACGCTGCACCTTTCGGCCAGCGAAGAGACCATTCACCGTGCGGTGAGCGCCATGTACACCGACCCGAACCACCTGAAGGTGAGCGACCCGGGGCAGATTGAGGGGAACGTGGTGTTTACCTACCTCGACGCGTTTCATCCGGACAAGGAGAAAGTGGCGGCGATGAAGGCGCACTATCAGGCGGGCGGGCTGGGCGACCGGGCGTGCAAGAACGAGCTAGAGGCATGCCTGCTGGAGCTGATTGCGCCGATGCGGGAGCGGAGAGCGATGTATATGCAAGACAAGGGGGAGCTAATGGCGATGCTGAAGCGCGGGACGGAGCGGGCGCAGGGGGTGACGCAGGCGACGTTGAGGGAGGTGAAGGTTGGGCTGGGGGTGCCGGTGTTTTGATAAAGTGAGTTGATTGAGATTGAGCGGTGGAGTGCGTGGGATAGGCATGAAGCCGCGTATTATCTCATTTAGATAATATTAATGCCGTTAATAATTCTTAATCTATCGTTTAGATAAAATAAATTGCTTTAATCGCATAAATATCACATTGATATTATCCTTTATAATACAATTAAAGGGATACTATGGCTGATGTAGAAGATATAGCCCGAAGGTTATGCAACATAATCGCTTCTCCTGATACAGTTACTGGGCTTATAAATGGAGGGCTATCTGTACCGTTAGATTATGGATATCTGGTTTATGGTATCTTTGACACGGATACAAGATATGCTCGTAACACTCAAAGAATACGAATGTTCACTGCCATAAAAAACGACATCTTGAATTATGAGAATATAGTCAACGCTGTAAAAATCATATTTAAAGAATTCAATAGATATTTAACTGAAGCGGAGCAAGATAAATTATACAGAACTATAATAACTTCAATTGCAGGTAGAATATCAACAAATATTATCGCATCAACTATCGCGAAGCATGTTATTGAAAGAACGTCTTTTACGTTTGTTGTTTTTAAAGGGAAAGGCAACCCAATCACGGCACTGAGCACACTCCTTTTGTTTGGGGGGATGGCTGAACGATCAATTAGAACATCTGACAGACTCAAATCAGATGCACCGGAGGTATATGAACTTCTGAGACACAGAGACTATGACCTATTTTATTTTCTGTTCGCTGATGCCGTCCAACCCTTTGTAGATGCTATCCATGCAGGTTATTCAGAAGGGAAACCTGTATTTAATCAAATCATGAAGAAAGTTAATGAAAAACTAAATGCACACACTATGGCAGGTGTGTATGGATAAGTTTATCATCCCAATTATAAACCTGCTTCTTTGCTCATATTTAGTTTTAGCCTATACCCTTAGCTGGGTTGAATTCGAAACCTGGCATGATAAAACAATCGCCTTTTGCATCACTACCATAAGCTCCTACATTATTTCATTAGTAATGAATAAATTCCTGCCAGGAAGGATATATATTTTTGGTGGGATCCTTGATGTATTATCAGGCCCTTTGCTCGTCGTAGGTGCATTTGCTTGTATAGCTGTCCTTGAACCATGGCCTCTGAAACTTATTGGCTTGTTCATATGGGTCGTGGCGATGTTGCACCTACCTTCTTTTGTAAAAATAGATGAGGAATAATCATGTCAAATCCAGCATATCTTTGGTTAACCGATGCTAATGGCTCACCAGTCCCAGGAGGTTCCATGGTGTCCGGTAGGTTAGGCGCTATTGAATTAAAGGCGGTCGCTCATCACCTCACCATTCCTGTGAGTGGAAATACAGGCCGACTAACAGGTACCCGTGTACATACACCGATTGCCGTTCAGAAAGAATTTGATAAAACGACACCGATTCTCATCAAGGCACTGTGTGAAAACCAAACGCTAAAATCGGCTACGATCAAAATGTATCAAATTGATGATGCAGGAATCGAGAGAGAATATTTCAACATTATCCTGGAGAATGTAAAAATCACGGGTATCACGCCAAATCTGTTCCCCGGTTCTGGAACAGGAACACATACAGAGACGATCGAGCTAAGATATGAGGCAATCACCTGGAAACACTGTGACGGGAATATAGTTTACAGAGATGCCTGGAATCATATGGCGATAGCCTGAACTTACTTTAAAAATTCTCGGGCCGAGGTAACGTTGTGCTTGTCGGTCCGATCAAGCGGAGCACCGCCGGGAAGCACTGGAGATTATTTCCACCGCATTAAAGGAGAGGATCATGATGGAACCCACTCTCTCACAAGTCATTGAGGTTGTTCGAAACTCCTCAGGCGAGCATCGTAAACCTATCGATAGGAATACGTTGATTGAGGCCGATTTGCATATTTGCGGTATCGATGGCGAAGACCTACTGGAAGACTGCGAAGAAGCTTTTGGTGTTCAGCTTGCCACGGAAGAAAATGGCTATATGAAAACGTTCTCTCTTGCTGAGAACGAGTATCTGTTTACGGGTGAGGGTATAGATTTTTTTGGTATCTGTCGGTTTATGCGCTGGGTACGTGGCATACCCGAACCTGTTATACGTGATTTAACTGTGGGTGAACTTCACGCTGCGCTGGTTAACGCGGTGAAAGAGCAGGTTAAGCACGATTGATTTTTACTTAAAACGGGCATGGGATGACATGCCCGTATCGTTTTATTGCTTCAAGGATTACATGAGGTGGGAAGCACGGTTACTCCGAAATCGCCTGCCCTGTTCCACGCTTAACAGCCGGTAGATCGCCGGTATCATTTAGCGCTCCCGGAAACGTTTTTAACCACTGCGCGACTTTCTGCTTATTGATATTCACCACGCTCATCCCTTCCAGGCACCCCCATAATTCTCTTGTATGCTGCGGCGTAATCACAATGCAGTCTTTCATGGCGCGAATTTTTACGGGCATGCCGTTGATAAAGCCTGCACGGGTTAACCAGTCGCCGCCCAGCAGAAGATATTTCATGTCTATGCGTGCATAGAGTTCGCAGCAGGCGGCACTGTCCTGCGGCGTTTCTGCGCGGGGATGAACGGGCGCGGTATCAGGCGGGTTGCCGTGCAGACGGCGGGCGCTGTTTTTGCGTACCAGCTCGCGGTTTTCAATCATGCCGGTGAAAGCATCTGATTCTGTTTTGCAAATAGTAAACTCTGGCTTAAAATTCGTCGCAGCCATTTTCAACTCCTTCATAGTTGTTTGTGGTTAGCGGTATGGGGGTGTTGCAGCACCTTCATATCGCGAATTCCTCGTTAAATTCTCTGTGGTACTTCTTTTGCCTTTCGGCGTAATTTCTGATGCTCATTATACAGGGCTGAATATAAATACAGCGGTTTGGGGTGGGGTAAATTTGGAATTTGCGAGGGAGGTTCAGGAAATAATGTTATGCACGGTAAGGTCATGTTTTTGTTAGTTGCGGGTTGATTGGTCTGGGTTTTGCGAGCATCATCGCAATTATTTACCTTCTTTCGTAATGCGATGGCTTCCAGCAAAACTCTCGAACAGGCAATTGCCGACATCACCATCTGGCGCAAAGGCGAGCAGCGTGCACCGCATAAGCCATTATTGCTTCTTTACGTGCTGGCGAACTATCAGCAGGGACATGCGCGCCTGTTTGATTACGGAACCGAGGTCCACGAGCAGTTGCTTAGCCTGTTAGAACGCTTTGGCCCGCAGCGGAAGGCGCATTATCCGAATATGCCCTTCTGGCGGCTCAAAGGGGATGGTTTTTGGGATTTAAAGAACACTGAGTTCTGTTCAACCACTGGCAGTAAGCAACCGCCTGTTAAAGAACTTGTGGAACATAACGTCGCAGGCGGGTTTGATAAAGAACATTTTGCGTTGTTGAGTAAGAACAAAAACCTGATCGGCTCGCTGGCGCAGCAGATCCTTGAAGGGCATTTTCCGGAAAGCATTCAGGAAGAGATCGCGGATGAGATGGGTTTTGATATCCGGCAGATCCGTAAGGTTCGCGATCCGCTGTTCCGCCAGCAGGTGCTGCGGGCTTATAACTATGAGTGTGCAATCTGCGGGTTTAACATGCGACATGATAACGCCTCTGTTGGACTTGAAGCCGCGCATATCAAGTGGAAGCAGTTTGGTGGACCGTGTGAAATCCCGAATGGACTGGCGCTGTGTGCGATTCATCATAAGGCGTTTGATAAAGGATCGATTGGGCTGGATGAGAGTATGCGGGTGCTGGTGTCTGAGGCGGTGAATGGGAATGGGATTGTTGGGAGGCTTTTTTGGGATTTTGCCGGGAGGCAGATTGCTTTGCCGATGGTGAAAGGGAATTATCCAAGGGAAGGGTTTGTGGAATGGCATCGGAGGGAGGTTTTTAGCGGATAAGTGCGAAGGCCGGACTCGAATTTTACACCCAATAGACTGATATCAATGTAGTTTAAAATCAGGAATAAATGTTTATACCCGCACTTGTACCCACAAGTTAAAATCCGTACAAAAAACAGACAAAATTAGTGGGTATAAAGCCATATCAGTAGAACACTTACATAGCTTTGAATGCAAGATCCAGGTAGGAAGAGCTGCTTTCCTCAAGGGCAACAAATGAACATAATCACCTGAGAGGTAGTTGGTGAGCTATGACCTAAAATGGAGTCATTAGCTAGGCCATATGTCAAACTTGGATGGATACTAGAATATGGGAAATAACAGAATAAACAAACGCTTTATAAAAATGCGTGCTTGGTTTTTAACAATCCTTACACCTGCGTTCGCGTCAACTTCTATTGCGGCATTGTTTGTGTGGTCGCATCTTGCGCGTATTGGACAAACAGGACTTTTTTTTGACAGCATCTCTTTTTCATCATTGTTCAGTTATCTGATGGTCTTTGCCTGTGTCAGCATGCTCCTTTTTTGCATTGTATTATTTATGCCCTCGCTACTGACGGGACTCTTTATTTCCAACTATCAGGGGGAAAGTAGTTTCCGGAATGAGCTGACAGAAAACAATATCAAAATCGTTCTTCTGACCTCGCTATTGTCAACACTGATATTTTTTGGCTATTTTTTCCTCATGCACAACGCTGGAAAAGAAGTTGCACAGAATGTGTCACTTCAGTTAAGTACTATTTGGCTTTGCAGCTTTATACTTTCCCTGTGGTTCAATGGCTCTATTACTTATAGACAGATAAGCACAGAGGGTAAGTGGAAGAAGATCAAAAAGGTTCTTTCTATGCATTTTTTACAACCAATGCTCTTCTCCCTTACAGCCTGTATATATATTTTTCCTCTTGAGTTATTTCTTCGTACGTTGGAGTTTCCAGACGGAACAAACGAGATCTGGCAGGCGTTGACTGTTATAGCACTATCCATGTTCCTGATTATTTTCTCACTTATTCCCGGCGTTGTTTTCCTCAGGTTAAGAACCCGCACCAGCTTGTTACATCAAGTAACTGTTACGGGTGGAATCATGGCTGGAATACTATTCCTCATTTTTACGTTAGTGCATATGGTACCAGCTTTGATACTAACGATGTTCCTTAAAACATCGGGGATAATGGACCTGACACCTCATACTTATGGCGTACCGACTGCCGCATATCCTGCTGAATATTTTAGAGACTCGGCCTGGCAGGGTGTACGATCTTCAGATGAAAAATACTATTTACTTAAGGCAGTGAAAATTTATTCGCTCGGAGATATACGCCTTATCTGCCCACTAAATATCATTCAATCATACAAAGACAGTCTTCAATACCAACTATTGGATACCGCCTATGATGATAGCGTTCGTGGCAAACTTCAGGATGCAGTTTCTCATTGCCGTAGGGTAAAGAGTCAGGAACTGCTGACACTTGAAAAATTACCACAGGTGGAAACCAAAAAGTAAACTTGCAAGAAATGCGCAGCGATGTCCACTTAAGCAAAAAGTGGACATTCCGTGGTGTTGGGAGGGTATTACCCATCAACGATATGGCTAACCGTGAAAAGAGAATAACAGGGGTTTTATATCAAGTTTTTCCCATCAGGGAAACGCAGACCAGAACTTTGCAGACTATCACCAATGAAAAATGGCACAACCCATAAACGCAGTGAGTTTTCCTTTTGATGGCTGAATTCATAGGGATGAGTTAACGGCTGACTAAAACCCTCATGTGAAGGATAAATCAGCAGCATATCCCCTATACCCTCCTGATAGTTCATACCGTAGGCCAACATCTGGTAAAGGTCAGCCTGCGACTGTTCGAGTGCCGCCTTTTCGCCCTCCACCATTTTCCATTTAACATCACAAATCATCGCCTGCTCCCCATACTCCCCACGAGGTTGTAGATAGATATCGGGCCTAAGCTTAAATACTCCTTTGCCATTGAGACGAACCAAGGTGTGCGAATCCACCTGTGCCTTCACATGCCAGTTATCGTTATAACGATGACGTATCCATGCAGTCACAAAAGATTCAAACACAGCTTCCATTGGGAAAAGCAGTGAAATTGCGTTGGCGTCACCCTGCATGCAGTGAGGAGACTGCCCCATCAAAATCAGCCGCGCCCACGCCAAGGCAAGTTCATAATGACGCATATGCCGGTCGATACACACTTGGTCGAAGGCGATGCGAAAATCACCAACAGGCGCAATATCATCAAAGTGAACCTGTAAAGAGTTAACTTGTAGTAGTAGCTGCGGATTGCTGATCTGACGGCGAATTTTATCGATAGCTGTTCTCAGTATCCGGTTTTCTGGACGCTCAGCGCTGTAATCGTCAAACTCAACTTGAAAGCGATCCCGACGCACACAGTTTTTGCTTAACTGTGCGGAGACCCGTAACTTTCCTTTCATCCAGGGTAAATTGTCCTGCTGACGAATATAGTCACGCTTTAGACCCTGGCGTACAATCTGCTGTACGCTATCGATAAACTGCTGAATAAATACATCCATCAGCGGCATCTTCGAGGTTCGAACTCTGGATGCTGAAGTGGCAATATGGCGAAAAGATTTTAACGTTCGTAGCATCATTAAAAGCTGCTGACGTGCAATATCAATGTTCTCATCACGCCGACCCGTTTTTGGCAACACTTCAATAAACGCATTTCCCGGAAGAGAGATGACACCAGCATAATTTTTTACTTGCAGAGTTTTTACACTCCCCCGACTGCGCAGGGTTAGCAGACGATGAGTGTTATCCGCGTCATCTTTCAGACACCGTTCCTCAAGCCACTCAAAGAGCCTGGAGGGCAAAACGACCGCATTATTTATGCGGCCACCATCTTTCTCATCAATCAGAAGTCCGTACTCGAAGATGGTAAAGTTTTGACAAAATGTCATTCCCTGCTCCCAGGTTTACTATTTTTTGGCGCATAAATTTGTTGCCAGGCGAGCGGATTATCCCAGACATCATCGCTCTCAGAGGCCAAATGGAAACTAGCACCGATATCATGCAGATCTTCAGTTCCGCTATTGCCAAAAAGATCCGCAAACTGTTTCTGGTCTTTCACCTCACATACGAACTGTAGGTGCGGGTTTTCACTTTTCTGATTGTCGCCCAGCACCATGCGGATTTTTTGCCAGTCGTTGTAGAAGTACTCTTCCAGCAGAGGCAACACTTTATTTCGCATAATCCGCTTCAGCCTTTCGAAGGCCAGCTCTTCGTCCTCTTTAGCCTGTACAACCGGAATGAAAAAAGCATGGCCCAGAGTATGTTCTCTGTCGTACAGCACCTGAATACGATCATTAAGTGTCTGTAACAGTCGTGGCAGATCAATACCTTTAACGACCGTATCTTTCAGAACCGTGATATCCGGCAGCATCGCTTCAAACTCAAATCGGCGACGCAAGGCGGTATCCAGTGCGGTGAGCGAACGGTCAGCGGTGTTCATTGTGCCGATTAAATAAAGATTGTTCGGGACGCTGAATGAGGTAGAAGAGTAAGGCAGCATGACGCTAAGCGCCTCTGGTTCTCCGAATCGTTTTGAGGTTTCAATCAGAGTGATCAGTTCACCAAAGATTTTGGAGATATTGCCACGGTTAATCTCGTCAATAATCAGAACGTAATTTTGTCGTTTTTCAGATACTGATTCCTGTGGATTGGAAGGCAAACCTTCCTGTTTAATCAAGTAATTAAGGATGCTACGTACATATGACGGATTGTGTACCTTTGCCTGAGGGTTTTGGTAGACCAAACTGATATTCTTAAGGTAAGCATTGTAGCCCTGCCCTAAATCTTCTTTTTTCGATTGCGAAGGGAAAATACCGAAGGTGGTCTGGCTTTTGTAAGCCAGTTGGAAGGCTTTGCCCTGCAGTGTTTCAAGGGTAATGCTTCCAGTTTCAGATAAACGTTCTTGAAGGCGGGCAAGTGCCTCGTCAAGCTTCAGCTGAACACCAGCGTGACCAAAAGCAGCATCTTCACAAATTTGCTTAAAAATGCCCGCTTTGATTTCGTAGCGCACATTGCCGTCTTCGGTAGTCTCTGCTCTTAGCCCTTCGATGAACTCTTCATAGCCAAAACTCTGATGGAAGGTGATAAAGCGCACCCGCTTTTCAGCAATAAGCCGGTCATAAATCTTTTTCAGCTCACGGCGTTTTTCGTGCTCCTCTTTGCCTTCTTGAAGCGAGTAGGCTGCCGGTTCACAAGCACGTACGGCCAGATCGATTGTGCGGTAAGTTTTACCAGTACCTGGCGGACCATAGAGGATAGTATTTTTTGGCAGTTGCGGGGTGGTAACTTCCTCGTCTTGATCGTCTTCCGGCAAGTTAGTCTCGTTACCAATTAATCCAATATCGTTCTTCTGAATAACCTGCGTATAGAGATGCCAGAGCGACATATTCAGCTCGATAGGATCGACATCATCACCTAGTGCGCGGTGCAATGCTTTCTTGAGATCAAGATTGCGAGCGAACCACTCCTGATCCTCTGAAAGGCCAAGTTGAAAATGGTTATTGCAATAGTTGTAACTGCTAAAAAAATTGCTGATATTCACGACGTTCGTAATTTTAGACGGATAGAGAGTGGCAAAGGCGCGATGGCATAGAGCCCAGTACACCTTGTTCAATATTCCGTCCGCTTTAAGTTTAATAAGGCGCTTAATCACCCGGTCGTAATTCTCCTGCGTACACTCTTCTGCCATCAAGCGAGTGAGAGCGAGCAGCTGTTTTTGCGCCGTTTCGAATTCAAACTGGGACATACCACCCTGTCGAAGGCTGGAGATGCCATTGCTGCGCTCGTACCAAATCTGTCGAATTGTATCCGTAGAAAAGTTGGGTTTTTCGGCTTGTATCTGTTCTACAAGCTGACGATAGTGTTTGCCCCAGTCGGGGCTGTATTGATTATTTTTTGCAATATGAGATTGAAAGAAAGGGGCTAATGCAGAGGAATCCTGAACCATCACATACTCCGTGTGTAAGGCGATTTAGAAATGGGATATCTGCATCTTATCGGATTAATCTTAATTCAGTCACTACCTGTTCAAAGGAATCAACAAAAAATTTAGTTAAAGGTGTTTCAATAAATTCAGCCAGTTACTCTACAAAATTCCCAATTCGATTTCCAACGGCTTTAAAATTACTGCTATTGCCCCAGCATTGCCGGATAGTGTTTCGCGATGATGTCGTTCATACGCTCAATCAACTCTAGGCGTTTAAACGTTAGATGAGCCGTACCCTTCTGAAAGTAACGAATTCTGAAAAACTCATCTTCGTATACGTCCTTAGCCGGATCATCCCGGATATGCTCCATCAATCGGGTAGAGATATCACCCCGGTTGTCAGGAATAGGTTTACCAGCCAGCAGAAACAGCATTCTCTCCAGGTCTGCCAACTGATCCCGCCGCCAACCCCAGTTAAGGCTAAAGCCCCAGCGGTTATGCGTCACCAGATTGTTAATGATGATCTTCTTACCGAAACTGCAGGGACTGTTTGTTTTGTAATCCCACGAGAGGGCTTTGAAAACGTTAATTATGCCACGTTCGAAAACGTCCATTTTATTCAGATGTAACTGCTCAAAGGTGCTGAGGATATTCGCTTCGCTGATTGCAGGAAGGTCACCATCCTCGAGGTTCTTATGCCACTGGTCTCGAGCCTGCGCATCCATCAAGGCCATCATGCCGGACTTCATCATCAAATCGCGCCAGATGCTGCGGTCAATATTGCGGGTGACAGCAGACATCGCTTTTTCAGCGCTCTCAGTCAGCCAGCTATCGTAGCGGTGCCCGGATTTCATCGCCCAATCTTGCGCCGTACCACCACCAATTTCTGAGGTTAGCCGTGAAATGGTATCAAGCTGCTGAATAAGTTGTTCGATCTGTTTAAGTGCGAAATCGCGTCCAGTAACTACACGTTCGATACTGGTCGAAAGAATGAGCTCATTGTGTTCCGTCAACAGGTCGGGTTCTGTTTGCATCGTTAATCGTCCATATAAGCAAACACGCCTGCCGGAAGTGGCAGGCGCATTATGCGATGAATAAAAAAGGTGGGAAGTTCAGAGGTAAAAATCAGGAATGAGGATCGATAAATTCAAGTATTTATTAACCCCGTTGCTCGCCTGGCTCGGAGAATATCAATCACCACGATAAAAGGGGACTGATGATGAATGGAGAAACCGGGACGATCAATTCGCACCAGTTCAAATTTCTCAACGAGAAAATTGAGGGCGTCCGCCAGTGATATACCGGCGTCAATATGCTGCTGAATCACATTGCCATCACCAAACTGTGTGTCGTTAAGCGAAAGGTCGTAATGCTGTTCCAGCAGATATATAAGAAGTTGCTGCCAGATTTTAACAGACATCGGACGTGGCAAAGCCTCCTGCGTGGAGGATAGTGGTTGGGTTTGCATAGTGGGATCTCTTTGTAGATGGGTTAAAACGAGGGAAAGTAGTGCGAAGGTTTACGCGGTTGCTTCAGATGGTGTCGGGTAAATCGCCACGTACACGTATCCATGCGAGCCGAGGCTGTCCGCCTCGCAGGTCAGCCCTTTTGCGTATAACGTGACACAATGCTGATGGCGGGGACTGAGCTCACCGGAAAAAAGCATTAACTCCAGTTGTTTGAGCAGTACCGGAAATGCCTGGTCGAGATGGCGAAAATCCGCGTCGCTAAACTGCCCAGTGATACTGGCACGGTCAGCGAGATAGTGCAGCCGGTTGCCCTCCTGCACCAGGCGAGCGCCAAAACAGGGCGTGATACTGCGTTTAAGCCCCCAGAAGGGTTCAGCGATATCGTGGTTTTCTGACGGTATTTTATTCGACAATTTTAGCCTTCCTTAAACGTGTGTTAATTCAGCGTGACGCTGCGTAATACGACACAGGGGCCGTTGCGGTCCTGACGACGTTCTGCGAAGACCGCGAGTACACCGCTGATATCCGGCACTTCCCGACCGGCGTAGCGGCAGACGCTGCCGGACCACGTGTATTTCCCGGTACAGAAGCGAAACAGTCGGGACTTAGGGTGCTGGCGGTATATCGCCATTGCCTGGCGTTTACTGATAATCTTCATCGCTATTTTACTCCTTAAAGCCAGCCTCTCTCAGAAAACGAGACGATCTCCATACCGCCGACTACTAGGTGATCCAGCAGACGAATATCAACCAGTTCCAGCGCCTGCTGAATACGCGTAGTGACCTGGCGATCGGCCTTGCTGGGTTCCGCCTCCCGGGAGGGATGACTATGCGCCACGATGACAGCGGCGCAGTTATGCTTCAGACCGGCCTTCACCACTTCGCGGGGATGGACCTGCGTATGGTTGATGGTGCCGGTGAAAAGCGTTTCGTGGGCTATCAGGCGATGCTGGTTATCGAGAAAGAGAGCGGTAAACTCTTCCCGCTCCAGCGAAGTAAGCTGCAGACGCAGCCAGTCGCGGACGGCATGGCTGGAAGTAAATGATGCGCCGGGTTCACGTAGCTGCCCCTCCAGCAGCGTTAAGGCTTCCCTGACCGTCTGCTGGTCGGCAGGGGCTAATTCACTGGCAAACAGTGGTAACTGTTGTTCCATAGCAGCTGACCTCAGTCGATGATGTGCATGATGGCGTTGAATTCCGCGTGGTTAAGCGCGTAGTCCCGCAGGCGATAGTAGTGCTCCGTCATAGCATCGCATTCGGTGCGCATGGCGTGGTGACTATATGTCATTAGGCAAACGGCTATTCCAGCAGCTTCGGCGCTGAGTTCACCGCCGTTACCGTTCATAGTGTTGAACAGCGACCAGCGTTCATCGCTCTCCGCTTCCGGGGTCATAAATGCGCCGCCGTTGCTGAGGGTGTAAAAATTCCAGATACCGCCGTGGTAGTCTGCACAGAAGCGGTCCATCCAGGCGAAGACAGTTGGCTCAATGATTATCCACTGCGGGATGCGGCCGAAGTGCTGCGGCCAGAAGCTGATCCGCTGCTCGTCCTGTACGAGGATGGCGGTCAGCGCTGGCGAAGAACTGGCAGGTTGTGGTGGTAACGGGAGGGTATCGTTAAGGTTAATAATATCGGTCATGCTAGTTTTTCCTTGTTTATTTATCGGGTTGGGGAAGCTGGTTAAGCCGGAGTGACGGGCAGGACTGCGCATAGCCATCCTCATCACAGCGTGACGGCCAGTGCCTCTCCGGGATGCTTAAGCTGCACAGGCTGCGTTCACGGGGACGATAAAGATGGTGTGAGCACCAGGCGCAGAGGTTGTCATCGGAGATGGAGCGGCAGCCGGGAGTGTTCTCCAGGGCGGTCGGATCTGGGGGAGCCTGGCGGGTGTTATCAGGCAGCAGTGGCATCAGCTCAGCGCCTGCTGCAGTTCTTCCGCCATTACCCAGAGCGCCCGGTTGAGCTTAACGTCGCCGTCTGTGCCTTTAACCGCGCGGGTGTGGCTGCGTTTGCCTCTGGCAGTACGTCACGCCCCCCCTCCCCTTTCAGCAGGTTCTCCTGGCAGCGATTGAAAACTGACCACAGATCGTCCTGACGGTCTTCATAGCGGCGGGGCGTCAGTATCTGGGATGCCGTCATCGGCTGTTGCTCTTCACCAAAGCGGTACGTCAGGGCGGCTTTTGCATAAGCCTGCTGTGCCGGTGGCGGGAGTAACAGCGACTGCATCGCATCCCGCTTCTCTTCAACCCGGTCAAATACCCCCAGTACTTCATAAGCGCCTTCAATGACTTTCTCCACCACATTACCCTTATGCGGCACGCGCACCTCCCCAAAGGTTTCGCCAAAGACAAGCCCGTTCTGGCAGACAAAGCTAAACAACCCCGGCAGCATCTGATATGAGCTGGAGCCGTCGTGACTGTTAAGCAGGATGATTTCGGGGACCTGTTTACCGGTAATCTGGCCTTCACGCTTGAGGCGCAGCATGTGCTTTGTGTGGTCGCGTTTATTCAGGTCGCGCACGCGGGTGTGGCAGGCAAAAAACGGATGGCTAAGCGCATGGGTCACTCCTTTGATTACATAAATGGAAAGGCCATACCTCCCGAAGGAAGTACGGCCTTTTAGTGAACAAAAATAACGGTGTTAATAACTGGGAGAATACGGTCAGTACCAGGGATGCCAGACGAGCAGGCTGTAACCCAGAACAAGAACCAGGACATAAACAATGCAGGATGTCAGACAGATAACGCCTGCTATCATGTCAGTATCCTTACTGATGGTCGGCCAGACGCGCGAGGGAGGCAATACGGGTTTCACCCTGCGCCAGGCTGCAGTTATTGGCTCTGGCGGATACCAGTGCGCCAGCGAGCGCCGGGGCCAGTTTCGGAGCCGGATATTGCCAGCTCCATGCCAGTGGACCGTGATCGGATATGCCGTCATTTTCATATAAATGGAAAACAAAGCTTCCCTTTTTATAATCCAGCATACGTGACGCTGCGCGTGTAAGATCCGGAGAGAGCTGGCTGTCGAACAGTGTCAGTGGCTGTTCCGCATGAGCCTTCATCTTATGTTCCCTCTCCGGGTAATACTGGATGGTCATACCCGTTGCGCCTGATGCTTTGCCACCGGTGATATCTTTCAGCCAGTAGAGAATGTTCAGGCGCTTTTCCGGGCCGTTGCAGGTAAGAATAAACTTCTGCGTTTCCATACCTTTTGTGGCGCTAATGATAAATTCATCCACGCCATCCATGATGCGGTCATGCGTGACCAGCACATTTCCTGCCATCTCGCCTGTGACGATAACGGGTTTAATGTCATAGGCAGCAGCGCGGCTCACCTGAATCCATAACACCGCGACGACAATCAGCAGCCGGGCGATAACGTTTACCGTTTTCATTTTTTCACTCTCCCGTTTCGGGTAAAACGACATAAATATCCCGGCCCCTGACCTCAATGGTCACGGGCTCCTTTACACCGGTATTCAGCAATGCCTGCGCCCGCCAGAAACGACCGCTGACCTCTTCATGCATATCCGTCACACGGATACAACGCTCGTCACTCCCCTCTTTATGCAGAATTTTTGTCACCACGGCACAGGCACTCTGCGCCAGATTTTCCGTACCCGAGGTTTTCTTAAACTGATTTATCGCCACGAATGACAGCACTGTACAAAGCAACCAGACCTGCAGAAGCCGCCACGGTTTGCCGTGCATCTGGTCGCGCTGGCGAAGATAAACAAAATTCAGAGGAAACCACAGCCATGAGGGTGGAGTGATTCCCTGCTTCATCAGGTTTATTCGGTCCAGTAACACCCAGACCAGGGCAATGACTGTATAAATGACAAGTGCGATAGCCTGCGGAAAATTCAGGAACAGGACAATCCAGAGTAGCGGGAGAACAACCGCCAGGCACCAGGCGAACAGGTCTGCACGAAGCAACGGATAAGATTTCATCCTATTTCCCCCCGGAATGTTATTTCCTCAATGAAGACAGTGATGAACAAAAACATGGAAAGACTCCTTTATAAACAACTTACTGGAATGGTTAAGGAAGAGGCTACGGGTTATTTTCAGCGCAGATCGTACTGCCTAACTTTCTGGTGTGATAATCGTTAATTCAGATCGATAATTGATTACTGATCGTTACTTTCTATCGAATGTGGCGATCAATAATAATAATTCGATAGTTAATATCTATTACTTGGTTTGATTTCGATCGTCGAAACAGATCGAACAGGTGCTGATAAAAGGCACGATAAAATCAGAACAGGAGATGCCAGACGGCGCGAGCAACAGACAACAACCGGTGGCGGAGCTGGTGGAGATAGCGAACCAGCATCCTGGAAGTCTTAAGGGTGTTCACCGCTTCATCAAATATCTCCCCGGTCACGCGGACAAATCCCTCACGCGCTGTCTCCCTGACCGTGTCAGTCCGTAGTTCGGGGTGAAGATGTCGGGAAACAGCGCTGCCGCTGTGTACCGGTAACGCAAGTATCAGGGCCTCCACCCAGTGATGCAGGTTGTAGTGCTCTGCAGCAGAGACGGCAACGACCGGGTGGGCAGTGGCGAAAAGGGTTTCGGCTAGTCGGGTTTTGGCCTGCAGGTTATGTTGCTGCTGCTGCGAGGGCCGGTGATTCTGCCCATCCCATTCCCGGCAGGGCTCCATTTTGTCCGCCTGGCTGAGTACAAACATAAAGCGCTCCGGTACTGCTCCGCTGCGGAGTAACTCGCGGTAACAGCGTATATCCTCGTTCCAGGCCCGCTCATCGGCTTTGAGTAACCAGACAATCAGGTCCAGTCTGCCGGACCATGCCTGATACAGGCGACGGTAAAGACTGTCCAGCTCAGGAGTTTCGCCAATACCAGGAAAATCTACCAGGGTCAGCGTATGTGTGCCGTGAGTGACCCGATAGCACTGAACGGTGCGGGTGCAGCTGCTGATGGCATCAACCCTGGCGGGAGGTGGACTGAACAGGGTATTGCAGAGGCTGGATTTCCCTGCGCCACTTTTTCCCATCAGTCCGATACAGGGTTCATAACTTATGATACTGCTGAGTTGACGGTATATCTTTTCTGTAGCATCAGCAGGCAGCCTGGAGAGGAGCTGCCTGAATGGCGTTTCTTTCGGAGATTCAGTGTACATATTTCACCTGTAATTAAAAGAATCTTGTTAACTATCACAGGAGTAATGTAGGGCTGAAGTTATTTACAACTAACTGGGAAAGTTTAACATCTTCTTTGAATACCTTTGTTTTTGAGTTTCATTCATTGCTTTTAATTTCAGACGTTCTTTGTGGAAAGAAACCTCAACCCCCTTGATAAGGACGAGTCCTGGGTTGGTCTTTTCTGGAAATTTCACGGGTAACGTTGACACCGGTATAAAGAATGCACCGGTTTTATCTTTAGCGGATATCTCCGCCACCTTACAAAGCCCTCCGGGTATTCCCTTCCCCGTCTTTGCAATATCTTCATATTTTATATAGCGTATTTTTTCGAAATTGAACTTCCCGTTGTAATTATCCCATAACGCCCTGTTGACGATAATAACCCTGCATGTTGCGGTGAACATTCCTTCGTAAATGCCAGATTGAGCAGAGGGGCAACTATAATAACATGCGATATATGTCTTTAGCACTACCAGAAAGTAGTCTTCGTTTTGTTCCTCACGTTTAAAACTATCTTCTTTAATGACATCTTCATGAATTTTTAAGTCAATCGCTTCCATTAAAGATTTGTGCTTTAACCGCATCAGGGCGCTTTCTTTTTCCTGTTGCTGAAATACGTGAGCAAGTCCCGAAAATGTAATATGACCGCTGACAGTGAATTCACGTGACGTGGTAAATTCGGGAAAAAGTTGTACTGAAGGGGGGTGACTCTTACCCTCGTTATCAGCCTGATGCTGGCCTTCTCTTTCGTTCGTTACCAGAGAGTAAAGATAGTGGGATTCGCTTCTCTTCCCATTGGCCTTCACCGCCTTGCCGAGAAGAAACTCTTTCGTCTCCTCATCTGAATAGTACATCGTTGCCTTAAATTTATATGCCATAAATCCTTATCCCTCTCCTGGTTTCCCTGCGCTTATCTTCTGGTTTGCCATCCATCTCTGCAACCTGTCCATATCTGATATCGTGCAAAAGTACCTTATAATAATATATATCAAAAGTAATAAGTAACCTATTTAGTAGATGTTTAAGGTTATTTGTGATTTTATTTATAAATTTAAAGTGACCTACAATAGTAGGTTACTTTTTATTTTATATATTAAATACAATTAGTTATAAATTTTTTATATCACTCTGCGATTCCTCCATGTACACCTTTTTGTAAGGTACTGACTCCATTAGCAACCCCATGGATAAGATGTTTCGTTAAAAAAATACAACACCATCAATCTCCACTGCAGCGATCCATTGTGCACTATGAACTGAGTTCTCATGGCACCAGTCCGTGTAGAAGAGGCTGCGTTTAGGGCTTCACTGATGCGCCAGCTGAAAGCAAATACCCGTATGTCTCATTAATTTTTTACACGGTCTTCCATCCCCTGAGGAAGGCTGCAACACACCACTGAGAACCAGTCATTCCTCCTTTCACTTTTACCGTAAAGGAGATATCCCCATGAACACATCACCTGCTCTGCTGAACGACCAGCTTGTCGATATGGCATTCATCACCACCTATACCGAAATGACAGACAAATGGTTCTACAAACTCATTAGTGAAGGACTGTTCCCTAAGCCAATCAAACTGGGGCGCAGCTCGCGCTGGCTAAAGAGCGAAGTGGAAGCCTGGGTGCAGCAGCGCATAGCAGACTCCCGGAGTAACTGAGCATGGTTGTAAAAGAGGGGGAGCAAAGCTTAGCTCCTGGTGGCCTGGCAGAAGCAAAAATGGATAAAACAAATGTTGCCCATGAGCTCTTCCAAATTTACTGATTATCAGATTTTTATTTATGTTCTGAATTGCTAACCCTGGAGTAAATTCTGAACTCTTATAATATAAAAACCCCGCATGTGGAAAGACTTTAGCATATATCAGTTATCTTCCATCATATAGTATATATATTATATACAAAGGGGTTGGCATATAAAGGGATTAATATATAAAAAGATATTAACATATAAGTTTTTAATATATTAAGTCATGGAAAAGCAAGCTAATGGTATATGCATGTAGATATGTAGGCGGATATGAAAAGTGATTGGCGGTGTATTTTGGAGAGTGCATTTGGTTTTAGTGTCAAATATGTAGCCTTGACTAATTTAGCGTAAAGAAACTGAATCTGCGTAAGGGTTTTGTTTATTTTAGTTAACTCCATTAATTCAATTTTGATATATTAAAGAGCCCTCAAAAAAACATGGTTACATATCAAAAAAATGATAAGAACACTTCGCAAATAGAAATCATCGCTGTTCACCATCAGTTATAACCGCCATGGGGCAATAACGGGGAAATAATACCCCTAAATAGGAAAGGCATAAATATCAAAAAACCAACGTATTCATTACTGCCATTCGCTCTGGCAGAGGCTTCGCTCGCCTGTAAAAGGCTCAAAAGGAGTAATGCTTATGACTAACCTTAAATTTGGGGAAATCAATCCGGAGTATATGAAGCGTATTACGGATATTATCAACTTCGCTACAACAGCCCATGCCAGGACATCCGTATTCACCTTCGTACTTAGACTGCCTGAGCATCGTGATAAAGGTGACAGTATTGCCTGTGTCCCTGATCTGAGTTCAGGATTGATGGAACGAGTAACTGGGGCACTGAGAGCCCGTATCGCAGCCCATCAGAAACGACGTAAGAGGGAAGGACATCAGGTGTGTCCAACGGACCTGCGACATGTCTGGGTGCGTGAGGTGGGAACCAGCGGCAAATCTCATTACCACATGGCGATATTCGTCAACAAAGATACATTTAATGGATTAGGGTATTATTCTAAAGAAGACCATAATCTGGGGAGTTACATCTGCGAGGCTTGGCTTAGTGCGCTGGGGCTGCTCGAATTCCCTGAGTACAGGACGCTGGTTGCTTTCAACAATGCGCCGCACTATCTGGAGCGCCTTAGGGTGGATCGCTATGGTCAACAGATACTGAACCTCAGGAGCCATCTGGAATACTTTGCCAAAGAATACACCAAGGCATACACAAAAGAAGAACGCTCATTTGGGGGAAGTATCAGATAAACCAGTACAGTGCAGGGAGGGTTTCTCCCGGCACTGGCAGAGCTCTGCACCATCTGCCGGATATGCCAGCGGCCACCGATGCGGCCGATGTCTCCCGCTTCCCGAAGAGCCCGGTTTCCTGGCTGACACACGGTAATACCCAGAGCTTCAATGGGCGCTAGCGCATGCCGCTTAACCTCCTACGCATAATTAGCACAGCGGCATGCCATAAGTTTTAATCATTGAGAACGCGCGTCGCACTGACCCCTTATAGACCCAAGGCTTCAATGTAAGCACTCATATGAGTTCGAACTAACGTACGGGTATAGGCTACGTATGCTTCTTTGGAGGAAAGTAACGTCAGCAGGTCATCAAGATCTGTTCCTGGATCACGTCCCTCCTCCAGGGCCGCAATAGTATGTCGAATCGCAGCAATCACGGTTCGCCGATGGCGAGCGCGCATCTGCAACAGCTCAGCTCTCGCCAGGCCAAGATATTGGATACTCGCTTTTCCTTTTCTGCTTTCCTGCCCATTTATCAGTGCCGGTTCAACCCTGCCATCGTCGAGGAAAACCAAGTGTTCATCTGGGTCATCAATACAGGGGTTGAGCAATAATGGGTATTCGTTCCTTAACCCACGAGGGCCGGATGCTCGCGTGGCTTCATCAGCTAGCGGAAAATAATTCGACTTTCCGATAACGCGGGATGAGCCATCGAAGTCAGGCTGTGTTCTGGGGCGGTTACAGTCAGCGCATGCAATTAAAAGATTGGACCAACTGGCTGCTAGCCAGTAATAACCGTCTTTTCTGATTTTGGTTCTGAGTGGTGGCGCAGCGTCTATGACCACCCTTCCTTTGGGGCGGTAGTGCTCTATATCACCAGACTGGGTTCCAGCCAAAAGTGATTCACAGAATACGCATTTCCGGCCAAAAATTGCAGCTAGCTGAGCTCTGACCACTTGAGTTGAATAAGCTGTAAAGTTTGGCTTTTGACCTGCAAGGATGGCAAGACGATTTGCCCGACGTTCTGCCCGGCCTTCGGCGACTAGTCCAATAGGCGTACTATTTATAGGGCGTTCAACTTTAATCATCTTACTGATTTCCTTGAGTATCAGTACGAGGTGATACTTGATTCATGATAAAACGCAACCGAGATACAGTTTTTTCGGATAGTTCGCGAGCGCTGATGCTTGGCTGTACCGGCACATCTTCCAAGCCTGAAGTATCCAGAAGCTGTAGTGCAAGACGTTCACGGCGAGTTGCGCCCAGATAACGGTCATCGGTCAAACGTTGCACCAATTCTGCAAGTCTTGCATCTTCATCTTCTGTACGGTCTGGCGATCCGAGCAGCACTTCGTACTCATGAATATCCTCTTCCATCTGAGGATCGGCTGTACTCCGTAAGCCAAAATGCTCGGAAGATAAAAGTTGTTCGACTCTGAGCCTAGATACAGAGGGAAGATCCTCTAGAGCATAAATATGCCCAAGCCTGTCTCGCTTCAATACAGTCACTTCACCTGCGTGTAGCCCTCTTAAGCATAGTGGGTCATGGGTGCTATAAATAAATTGCGCGCGCGGAAAGGCTGCGCGCAGGGCAGATAGGCACTGAAGTCGCCATGCCGGATGGAAGTGATTGCCCAGTTCGTCAATGATCACTACGCCTTCGGCGGACTCCATCGTTGATCCAGAGCGATAAAGTACCTTCATGATGTCTACCGCCATGCCAAGCATTGACTGATAACCATCACTGAGATGGTCAAATTTGCGACCTGGCACGTTACCTACTTGCAAAGAGACTGCACCAGTTTCAGGAGTCAGAATAACCGTAACTTGATGGTCTTGAGGCATCAGACTAGCGAGCACATTATTTACTTCTGCTAAGCGCCCTTCCTCTAACGTGGAAAGCCACTCAGCGGGGTTGCTCAGAGGCAGAAAGGGGTCAAACAAATTATCAATTTTCGCATGAGCTTCACCTGCTTTGGCTTTGTGCCTTCCTTTTGGCAGTAACCTTGTTGCGCCGTAAGCCAAGACTAAAGACCTTGAAGTATCGGTGTTGAACTCGATAGCACGGTTGCGTCGAAGCTTCATGATGATGTCATCTTCGCCGCCGACGATGGACACTCTAACCTCTCCATCCGAAGCACCATCAGAGAGAAGCTTGGCGCTGCTTAACCCCAATCTTTTAGAATATGCTTTCCCTGATAACGCCAGCGCCAGAGCGCGTAAAACGGTGCTCTTTCCTACGCCGTTCTCCCCTAAGAGCGCAAAGCATGGTGCCTGAGGTGACTCGGATAGGCTCAAGTCAAGATCGAGAATATGGATCGGGCCGAAGTTCTTTATCTTAATGCGGCTGATGTACTGAGATTTTGAGCGATAAGCTTCGAAGCCCGTGCCTGCTTCAGTATCAATTTTCTGTTCAATCTTCACTGGCATAGCAGGGTGAATGGTTTCTCCCCGAACAGCAACTCCATGATGGAGCATTTGTCGCCAAACGGCACAATGAGCTGTATGTCCTGTGGATTTGTCTGCTCTTTCTCGTGAGCTAGCGATTGCGAAAAGTTTTACTTGCTCTTCTCGAGAAATAATTAGCTGTCGCCGATTAAGATCCAGAAGTTGGATTGTTTCCATGCCACGGGTAGTTAGCCCTTCGACAAATCCATTCTCCAAGAAGCGTAGATGTTCATCAGGGTTGTCATGGCAAGGATCAAGAAGGATGGGCTCCTCATGTTCGAGGATCTGATCGTACCGTAATCCAGGGGGCGCTGGTTCACCGAAAAGAGGAAACCGGTCGGCTTTATAGCGATTGCAAGTAGCGCAGGCCCAATAGAGATTTCTCCAATCAAACTGAAGATGCCAGTACGAGGAGCCTTGAGGTCTTTTCGTTTCGTTTGCTGGGGGGGAGCCTCTAGGTCTAAACCTTTCGATGACGCCAGAAGAAGATTGGTCTGCATAGATTTCGCAGTAGCAGCAGCGAGCTTCAAATGTATCGACAAGAATGTTCCTGAGTCTCTTGAAATGGCGCTCTACTGGTCTGAATACTGATCGTTTTGAATCTAGCGAATCAGTAGGGAACTCGGTCCCAATGAGGTCGTAGAAGGGCAACAAAAAGTCCGGGCACTGCGGGCGAAAAATTGGTGTCATCCTTCATTCCTTATGAAAGTGCGGCTCAAACCCCATAACGATTTACTAATTCTTAATGCTGCCGTAACACCATTAAAGTATTAATGAATTATATTTACATGCAAACATAATTGCCACGATGTATTTATGATCAATATTTACGGATTATGGGCGGCTGGAATTGGCCGATTATGGACACGCCAATTGCAGCAGTAGTGTGGAAATTAGGCCCTCGGTTAAGACAGTAGCAGTCCTGAAAGGCATGGCGTACCATTCTGAACCTCCCGCAACAGGGGCTGGCCCTGCCACTGAAAATCCGTCCTTTTGTACAGGTGCACGCCCTCGATGCGGTCCTCCCAGTGGGCCGTAATGGTCCTCGATGTGCAGACGTCCGTAGAGTTGCGTTTGAATAACTTGTATCAACCTCTGCTCGGCGTCATACCCAAATCGCTGTAGGTTCGGCAACGGTCGTAGCGGTAGCATTTGTCTTCAAATATCGGTACCTAATTGTGTTTATTTAGTCGGTCATCTGCCCGTGGGGCAGCAGGTTGGCGGCCGCGTCGCAGTTGAAGGTTTCGCTGTGTTGCCCTGACGTTGCTGATGAAGACATTACTAACATCGTGGTGTTAATCAACGGGGAGCAGGTCATGTTGGTCAGACCATATTTCCATACTAGCTTAGGGCTGGACTAAGGAGCGTACTTGGTTAAACTGGGACGATTCGAAACTATCTTTGGCTGCTTGTACCTTTGTGTGAACATACCAACAGTCATGCAGACCAAGTTTAGTTCTTCATTCAGATGTAAAAATGAGCAGTGATTAGGAAAAGAAATGGATCATAGTGTACACAACAAGCTTATCTCTTTTATTTGGAACATTGCCGACGATTGCTTACGCGATGTGTACGTTCGAGGTAAGTACCGCGATGTGATTTTACCTATGGTGGTTTTGCGACGTTTGGATACTTTGTTAGAGCCAACCAAGGAAGCAGTGTTGGCGGAAGTTAAGTTCCAAAAAGAAGAGATGCAAGCTACAGAGCTGGATGATGAACCCTTAAAGTCAGTCAGTGGATATGTGTTTTATAACACGTCAAAATGGACATTGAAGTCACTGTTTAATACTGCAACTAACAACCAGCAAATACTCCTGGCGAACTTTGAAGAGTACTTGCTTGGTTTTAGCGACAACGTTAAAGAAATCATTGAATGCTTTAACCTAAAATCACAAATTCGCCACATGGCTTCGAAGCAAGTTCTGCTAGATGTGGTTGAAAAATTTGTCTCTCCTTACATCAATTTAACGCCAGAAATCGTGGAAGATCCCGATGGCAACAAGATGCCAGCCCTCACCAACTTAGGTATGGGCTATGTGTTCGAAGAGCTAATCCGCAAGTTTAATGAAGAAAACAACGAAGAAGCTGGTGAGCACTTTACGCCCAGGGAAGTAATCGAGCTGATGACTCACTTGGTTTTTGACCCTGTCAAGGACCAACTTCCACTTACTATGACTGTTTACGACCCGGCTTGTGGAAGCGGCGGTATGCTGACTGAATCTCAGAATTTCATTGAAGAGAAGTATCCTAATGACAGCAGGGATATCTATCTATACGGCAAAGAAATTAACGACGAAACCTACGCTATCTGTAAATCAGACATGATGATTAAAGGTAATAATCCTGAAAACATCAAAGTAGGCTCTACACTATCTACAGACGAGTTTGCATCCTCGCGGTTTGACTTTATGTTGTCCAACCCACCTTACGGAAAAAGTTGGGCATCGGAGCAAAAGCACATCAAAGACGGAAGTGATGTGATTGACCCTCGCTTTAAAGTAAGCCTGAAAGACTATTGGGGTAGCGTTGAGGCACTCGATGCCACACCGCGCTCAAGTGATGGCCAGCTACTGTTCTTAATGGAGATGGTCAGCAAGATGAAAGATCCCTGCGTCAGCCCGCTCGGCAGCCGGATCGCATCTGTTCACAATGGCTCATCCTTGTTTACAGGGGATGCGGGCGGTGGTGAGAGTAATATTCGCCGGTTTATTATCGAAAACGACTTGCTGGATGCAATCGTTCAATTACCTAATAACCTGTTCTATAATACAGGTATTACTACTTACATTTGGGTTCTCAATAATAATAAACCTTCCTCACGTAAGGGCAAGGTACAACTGATTGATGCGAGTTTACTCTATCGTAAACTACGTAAAAACTTAGGCAATAAAAACTGCGAATTTGCACCTGAGCATATTGCAGAGATCACTGATACCTACCTTGCCTGCGTGGATGTTGAAAGACAATTAGATACAAACAATGACCCTGTCGGTATTGCCAGCAAGGTATTTAGCAATGATGACTTTGGTTACTATAAAGTCATTATTGAACGCCCAGACCGGCGTAAAGCACGCTTTACTCAGGAAGGTATTGCACCACTGCGCTTTGATAAACAATTTAGCGATATTATGGCACATTTGTATGCTGAATATGGTGATGATGTCTATAAAAGTACAGGTTTCGGCAGCGATCAGAAAAAGAGTTTCCTGAAGTCCATTGAGCAAGAAATTTTCGACTGGTGTGAAGAGAACGAAATCAGCTTAAATGCAAAAGCCAGGGCCAAACTGCTTGATACCAAGCATTGGTTGGCACTCAAAGGTGTTATGGAAACCGCTCAGAAACTGATGTCTGACATTGGTAGTGACGAATTTAATGACTTTAATCAGTTTATAAAACTTGTTGATAAATCACTCAAAGATAATGATGTGAAATTATCTGCATCTGAGAAGAATGCCATCTTGAATGCCGTAAGTTGGTATGACAAATCAGCTAAGAAAGTAGTTAAAAAGATTGTTAAGCTGAGCAGTGATAAATTAGATGATCTTCTTGACCGCTATGAATGTGAATTGGATGACTTGCCTGATTTCGGCTACTACTCAAGCGGGAAGAAAGGTGAATACATTACTTACGAGACAAATACCGATCTTCGTGACTCTGAGTCTGTTCCGTTGAAAAAAAGCATTTATCAATATTTTCTTGATGAAGTAAAACCGCATGTCGATGAAGCCTGGATTAACCTAGATTCCGTAAAAATTGGCTATGAAATAAGTTTTAACAAATATTTCTATCGGCATAAACCACTGCGAAGCCTAGAAGAAGTGGCAAAAGATATTATTAATCTGGAGAAAAAAACAGAAGGTCTTATTGCACAAGTTTTGGGTCTAACTGTGGCGAAAGTGAAGAAGGATGTTTGATGATGATTTTTACTTCAATACCAAAATATGAAGAGTGCATAAACTCGGGTTATGAATGGATTGGCGAAATACCTAGTCATTGGGAACTTACCAAATTAGGTTCCTGTCTTTCACCCGTGTCAATAAAAAACCACCCTCATCTTCCATTACTTTCAATAACACGTGAACTAGGAGTTATTGTAAGGGATGTTGAAGATCAGGACTCTAATCATAACTTCATACCAGACGATCTAAGTGGCTATAAAAAGCTAGAAAAAGGCCAGTTTGGAATGAATAAAATGAAAGCATGGCAAGGTTCTTACGGTGTTTCAAAGTATACGGGCATAGTGAGCCCTGCTTACTTTGTTTTTAACTTTATCAAAGCAATAAATCCTGAATTTTTTAACTGGGCAATTAGGAGCAACTTGTATGTTTCTTTTTTCGGTAGTGCTTCAGATGGGGTACGTATTGGACAGTGGGATCTTTCAAAAGAAAGAATGAAAGAAATTCCTTTTCTTATACCGTCTGCAAAGGAACAAATCCAAATCGCTAATTTTCTCGACAGAAAAACAGCACAAATTGACGACGCGATTGCAAAAAAAGAGATGGCAATTAGTCTCTTAAAAGAGCGTAAACAAATCATCATTCAAAAGGCAGTCACGCAAGGACTTGATCCAAACGTGTCGCTGAAAGATTCCGGTGTTGATTGGATTGGTAACGTTCCTAGACACTGGCAGCTGAAGCGTCTTAAGTATGTGACAAAAATAGTTAAGCGTATAATCGGATATGAGGGTCCTAACGTGCTCTCAATTACGCAGAACGGTATAAAAATCAAGGATATTGAAAGCGGTGAAGGACAGTTAGCAATGGACTATTCTAAATATCAGATAGTGAAGATTGGTGATTTCGCTATGAACCATATGGACTTGCTAACTGGATATGTAGATATTTCTAAATTTGAGGGAGTAATTAGTCCTGATTATCGAGTATTTATTAATACTTATGATGACCTAGATGATGAATTTTTGCTAGCTATATTTCAACTCGGATACCAACAAAAAATATTCTACCAATATGGGCAAGGGGTATCACTTTTAGGACGTTGGAGATTTCCAAGTGATAACTTTAATAATTTCTATATTCCAATCCCTCCAAAAGATGAACAACTATCTATTGTTCGAAATGTCAAATTTGAGTGGAAAAAAATTGATGAAGCCATTGATATACTCCTTTCCCAGATAGGAAAGATGAAGGAATATAAATCTACTCTAATCCACGACTCTGTTATAGGTAAAATAAAAATCACAGATGAGATGGTCTAGCAATAGGAAACAGCAATAATTTTCATAGTCAATCATCAAACCAACAAAAATATCATGTGGTTAAAACCGAAATGCTCAGCGAACCAGGTACACATCTTCAAGATTGGTTGGTACATAACCGGGTACACAAGGTAAGAGTTGTTGATTTGCAAAATAAATTTTATGGTGTTGATGGTACCTGTGAACGTTTGGATTCTCTGTCGCTTGATAAAATTGTTTAAAAGGAGAGATATTACAACTATGGTTAGTCAAACCAATGAACAAGCATTAGAGTCAACCATTGAAAAATGTTTGATAGGTATCAGTACTGAAGAGCTAAAAGAGGGCTTACCCCCCCAGTTCTCCGGTGCAGGGTATGTCATTGGTGCTTCTAGTGACTTTAATATGCAATATGCTATTGATGAGCGTTTTTTCTGGCAATTTCTTGAAAAGACACAGCAAGCTGAACTGACTAAATTGCAAAAAAATAATCCAGCAGATTGGCAGCGCAAATTATTGGAAAGATTTGATCGGCTCATCAAAAAGCACGGTATTTTGCACTTACTCAAGAGAGGATTGAATGTAGATGATGCTCATTTTATTTTGTTCTATCCGGCACCACTGGCGAGCAGTAGCGAGAAGGTAAAACAAAACTTTGCTGGTAACGTTTTTAGCTGCACCAGACAGGTACATTACTCGATAGCGAATCCTTTACAAGAAATAGACATGGTGTTGTTCATCAACGGTATGCCATTGATCACCCTAGAATTAAAAAATGCTTGGACGGGACAAACAGCTCGCTACCATGGGCAAAAGCAATATCGTGACGATCGCGATGCTACTCAGCCATTACTGACGTTCGGTCGTTGCCTGGTGCATATGGCAGTGGATACGGACGAGGTCTATATGACCACGAAGTTGGTGGGAAAAAATACATTTTTCTTGCCGTTCAATAAAGGGCACAATCTTGGCCAAGGTAATCCCCCTAACCCAGCTGGCCACAAAACGGCATATCTATGGCAAGAGATATTCACCAAAGAAAGCCTCGCCAACATCATTCAACATTTTGTCCGTCTTGATGGCACAAGCAAAGAGCCATTACAGAAGCGAACCTTGTTTTTCCCTCGATACCACCAGTTAGATGTTGTAAGAAAATTGGTAGATCATGCGGCCACTCATGGCGTTGGTCAGACATATTTAATTCAACATTCAGCTGGTTCTGGTAAGTCTAATTCAATTACCTGGGCTGCTTACCAACTTATTGAGACCTACCCTTCTACCGAAGCCGTGGCAGATGGAAAGAGCCTGGAGCAGCCTTTATTCGACTCTGTGATTGTTGTGACGGACAGACGCCTGTTGGATAAGCAATTGCGGGATAATATTAAAGAGTTCTCAGAGGTAAAAAATATTATTGCCCCTGCGCACAAATCATCTGAGCTTAAGCAAGCACTTGAAAACGGCAAGAAAATCATTATTACGACGATTCAAAAATTCCCGTTTATCATTGATGGTATTGCCGATCTGAGTGATAAACGTTTTGCCGTGATCATCGATGAGGCTCACAGTTCTCAGTCTGGTTCAGCACATGACAATATGAACCGAGCGATGGGAAAGGCTGAAGTTGAAGAGGCCGAAGATGCTCAGGATAAAATTCTTCAGGCAATGAAATCGCGTAAAATGCGAGGTAATGCATCGTATCTGGCGTTTACAGCAACGCCGAAAAACAGCACGTTAGAAAAATTTGGAGAACGCCAAGAAGATGGTGCGTTTAAACCCTTCCATCTTTACTCGATGAAACAAGCGATAGAAGAAGGTTTTATTCTGGACGTGCTTGCCAATTATACGACTTACAAAAGCTATTATGAGATTGAAAAATCGATAGCTGACAACCCAGAGTTCGATACTAAAAAAGCCCAGAAAAAACTTAGAGCCTATGTTGAACGTAGTCAGCAGACTATTGATACGAAGGCAGAGATCATGCTGGAGCATTTTGTGCCTCACGTGGTAAATGCGAAAAAGCTCAAAGGCAAAGGAAAAGGGATGGTAGTAACTCAAAACATTGAGACTGCCATTCGTTACTACAAAGCCATCAAACGTATACTTGAAGAACAAAGCAACCCATTTAAAATCCTGATTGCATTCTCTGGTACGAAAGAGGTTGATGGCATTGAGTACACTGAAGCCGATATCAATGGCTTTGCCGAAACCGATACTAAAGACATGTTTGACACTGATGAATATCGACTTTTAGTCGTCGCCAACAAATACCTTACCGGATTCGACCAGCCAAAGCTTTGTGCTATGTATGTGGATAAAAAGCTAGCGAGCGTCTTGTGTGTGCAAGCATTGTCGCGACTCAATCGTAGTGCACTCAAGTTGGGAAAGAAAACAGAAGATTTGTTTGTACTGGATTTCTTCAATTCTGTTGAAGACATTCAGTTAGCATTTGATCCGTTTTATACAGCCACATCTTTGTCGCAAGCCACTGATATCAACGTGCTGCATGAGTTAAAAGATGAAATGGATGATGTGGGAGTTTATGAGTGGCATGAAGTTGAAGAGTTTGTAATTCGTTACTTTAATAATGAGGATGCCCAGACTCTTAGCCCGATAATCGATGTTGCAGCAGCTCGTTTTGACTATGAGTTAGAACTCGAACCTGAAGCTAAAGTTGATTTCAAAATTAAAGCCAAACAATTCGTGAAAATCTATGGGCAAATGGCCTCTATCATGCCTTATGAGATGGTGACTTGGGAGAAACTATTCTGGTTCTTGAAATTCCTCATACCTAAGCTGAAAGTTGAAGACCCTGATGCAGATGCCATTGATGAGCTTTTAGATTCTGTTGATTTGAGTTCCTATGGGCTGCAGCGTGTGAAGCTCAATCACACAATCAAGTTGAGCGATGAGGAAGCGGAGCTTGATCCACAAAACCCAAACCCACGTGGAGCACATAGCAGTGAAAAGGAAAAAGATCCATTAGACGAAATAATCCGCACCTTCAATGAGAGGTGGTTCCAGGGGTGGAGTGCTACGCCTGAAGAGCAGAAAGTGAAGTTTATAAACATTGCTGAGAGCATTCGTAATCACCCTGATTTTGAGACTAAGTATAGAAATAATCCTGATCCACATAACAGAAACTTGGCTTTTGAAAAGATGCTCAAAGAGATTATGTTGCAACGACGTAAGGATGAGCTGGAGCTTTATAAGCTGTTTGCAGGAGACTCAGCATTCAAAGCATCCTGGACACAAAGCATGCAACGAATGATCGGTGAGTAAATTGGAGCTTCCCCAGAGATAATGCTGTATTGGTTGCTAAGATCAGCGAAAACATTAGAATTGAAGAAGAGTTGAGGTTAATAAACCTCAACTTAATTCATGCCATAAGAAAATCGTTACAGCATTTAAATTAAACACCCCAAACATTAACTGTTTTTGCATCAAAAATTTTTACTTTGGCGTGGAATTTTGATTGTATTGAACGAATATGTTCCGCATCATTATCAGAATAAACCCCAATATAAACACTCCATAGTTTTGGAGGGGTTTTATTTTGAGCATGCGTCGCTTTGTTGATCGCTTCAATGATATGCTCATCATACTCACCAAAATTAAAACCAAAAGTAATCAAAGAGCCATCGACTGATGATAATTTATCAAAACAATGAGATAGATATCTATTATGCCTAATGTGGCTAAGTTTTTCATCTCCGTTTCCAGCTGTTACAAATATTGGATAACTTCCTCTATCGAGTCTTTTTTTAATCTTTTCTAATAAAAAATTACTTTGATCATATTGTTCCTTTTCAATATCAACCCCTGAGTCAAAAATATGTAAAGCACCATGTAAATAATGAATATTTTGGTTCTCTATATTTGGCCCCCACACAAGATCCGAATATTCAGCCGTCTCTCCACGGAGCACTTCATCAAGATTTTCTATCTCTCGACCAAAGCCATCGATAGCATTTTCAACATGCTTGCGCATAAGGGTCCAATATAATAACATGTCATAATTCGTAGAAAAAACATGCCCGCCGCTTTTAATAAACAAATTTAAGAATTCAGCACAAGCAATTATCTTTTTCTCTGGGATTTTATATACATGCTCAGGATGAAGTTGATGTATCGAACTTAGCAAACCGTCTTTCAACTTTTTGCTTGCTAAAATAATATCACTCTGCAACTTATCATCCGAGCCAAAAGCCTTTAACAAGGCCAATGTTGTATCTAATTGCTGCATTACTAATTCAAAATTTTTAGTTTTTATCACATCAAAAAGTTTATTGATTAATTGATCATCTCTCGACGTTAAAAAATTATAAAGGGCGTTATATGAGAATATTTCGTTATCATAGGCCATACTGAAACCATTCCCCATAAGTAGAGAGTATGGCCTAGATTTCTTATGTAAATAAGTAATTACTTCCTCAAAACTCATTATTTCCATTTAATTCTTTATTCCTAAAAAATCCAAGTTTGGATATATTCGCTTTTATTCATAGCTCTAAGACTAAAGAAGTAGATAGTAAACATCTGTAATCTTCATCACATTTACATAAGCAGACCATCTTCAAATGAAAGAAAATATGTTATAGTGATTAATAATCATACACTTATAGGAAAATGCACTGCGATTTTTCATCAAAGTATCTCAGCACATTTCAATTATTTTTTCGAAAAATCAAACGGACTTATCCCCTTCACCCGATTAGCATCCAGATAATCCGCCCACCACTGCAACATCAGTCTGCGTTCATCCAAGTGCTCGGCCTTATGGATATAAGCTGCACGTACTGAGTTACGCTCCTGGTGACTCATCTGCCGCTCTACCGCATCTCTCGACCACAGCCCCGACTCAATCAACGAACTACACGCCATCGTTCTGAAACCATGCCCACAGACTTCCGTTTTGGTGTCATAGCCCATAACTCGCAAAGCCTTGTTCACCGTGTTCTCACTCATGGGTTTACGGGGATCGTGATCGCCTACGAAAATCAGCTCTCGATTTCCATTCATGCTTTTAATCTTTTCCAGAATAGTTAAGGCTTGCCGCGACAAAGGAACAAGATGAGGAGTCCGCATCTTTGAACCACGCTGAGAATGTTTAACTCCTTCCAGCAGTTCGCGCTCACCTGGAATCGTCCACATGGCCGTTTCAAAATCGACTTCTGACCAGCGGGCAAAACGCAGCTCGCTTGAACGGATGAAAACCAACAAAGTGAGTTCAACCGCCAGTCGGGTTAACGGTCTACCAGAATAGTGATCAATGCGATGAAGTAATTCCGGAATACGGTTAAGTTCCAGAGCAGCACGGTGCTGTCTTTTTGCCGTAGCAACTGCACCGGCAATCTCTTGTGCTGGGTTGTAATCGATTAAGCCGCTCTGCACAGCAAAACGCATAATTGCTGTAGTGCGCTGCTGTAAACGGGCGGCGACTTCAAGACGCCCGGATGACTCCACCGCTTTGATAGGGACAAGCAGATCCCGCGTCTTCAATTCAGCAATATTCCGCTTACCGATAGCAGCAAAGAGATTATCTTCGAGACTTTTCAATACACGAGCGCTATGCGCTGAAGACCATTTCTGATTGCTGGCATGCCAGTCTCTGGCAACCACTTCAAACGTTATCGCCTCTTGCTCCTGCTCTACTTTAACGGCTTTCTTGTTTTCACTGGGATCGACGCCATTAGCTAACAGCTTACGGGCTTCGTCCCGGCGCGCCCTGGCATCCGCCAGCGAAACCTCAGGGTATTTCCCAAGCGCCAGCATCTTCTCTTTACCACCGAAGCGATAACGTAGCCGCCAGTATTTGGAGCCGTTAGGATGAACCAGCAAAACCATACCGTCGCCGTCAGTAAGTTTATAGGCTTTTGCTTCAGGCTTAGCCGAACGAACCTTCACATCACTCAGAGCCATGATGAGTATCCTTTCAAGGGTTCTGTGCGGGTACAAACATTATCGAACCGGGATATACCCGCAGATGTACCCACATCAGTAAGTTGATATAGATTGAATCAGGTTGACTTAGGTTGAGTGAAAAAGCGAGGAAAGCCTTGCGGATACTGGATTTCAGGCACAAAAAAAGACGTCCGTTGACGTCTATTGATATTCCGATGGTGCCGAAGGCCGGACTCGAACCGGCACGTATTTCTACGGTTGATTTTGAATCAACTGCGTCTACCGATTTCGCCACTTCGGCACTGAAGGGGATGCGGAAACGTTGTGGATTATACCTGTCGCGCGCCGCCATGCAAGCGACGACGCGCTAAACCCGCGCTAAGTGCCCAAAAAACCAGCGCCCTTCGTCACTCCAGTTCAGACACCGCCAGACGAATCACCCCCGCCGCCTTCTGCTCCGGCAGCGCCAGCACCTTCGCCCACATCTCCTGCACCATATCGCAGGAGAGCTTCTCTTTGCCCGCCGCCTTCTCCGGCATCTGCAGCAGCTGGATGTCCTCGCCGTACTTATCGGCAAGCTCCTTCATAATCGGTCGCACGTCCTCGACAGCCGCCTCGCGTTCGGCCGGGGTCACGGTGTGGCGGTTTTTGCCGTAGGCCGCGCGCATCATGTCGGCGTCTGCCTGCATGCGCCGCGCCATCAGGTCTTTATCCAGCATGCGCATCGGGTTCACGCCGCCCTTCACCGTCGGGTAGAGGAAGCGGAAGCAGGCGTCGTCGCTCACCTTCTGGATGGCGGCGGTCTGCTCCATGTTGATGGTCATGTAGTTCACCACGTTGGCGTCCGGGGCGTTCTGCAGGCGCGACATCTGCAGATGCAGGATCTGCGGCTGGATGGTGTCGATAATCTGCTGCTCCGGCTCGCCCGCTTTTTGCAGGGCGGCCATCTGGTCGAGGATGCGCTGATGCAGCGCGGGCTCCTGCTCCTTAATCACCTGCCAGGCGGGCATCGCGTTGAGGGCAGAATCCATCTGCCGTTCCGGAGCGCGCTGCCTGTCGAAGAACACCCAGAACGCCACGGCGGCGGCCACCACAACAACCATCACGGTACGGGTCCACGTTTTATTCATCTCGCATCCTTATCCTTGAATTATGCCGGTTTACACCGGCACACCGCTGTGGAAGCGAAACTCGTGGTCCGGTGTCGAGATAAGTGTGGCTTCAATTTCGCCAAAATGCTGTATGCGCGGAGAGATATCGTCGTCGCTCACCTGCTGGGCCAGCGTCAGGTAGTCCTGATAATGGCGCGCTTCCGAGCGCAGCAGCGAGAGATAGAACTTCTGCAGATCGTCGTCGAGGAACGGGGCCAGCGCGGCGAAGCGTTCGCAGGAGCGGGCTTCGATGTAGGCGCCGCAGATGAGCTTGTCGATCAGCGTCAGCGGTTCGTGGGTGCGCACGTCCTTCAGCATCCCTTTGGCGTAGCGGCTGGCGGTGATTTTGACGTACGGAATGTTGCGGGCCAGCATCGCCTCGCGCACCTGCCAGAAGTGGTGCAGCTCCTCTTTAATCAGCAGCACCATGCTGTCGATAAGCGACTGGCCCCACGGGTCATCGGTTTTGGGCATCACGCTTTTGCCAATCTGCCTGTGCAGGGCGACGAAGTCCGGCTCCGGGCCGTCGCGGAAGGTGAACTGTTCGTAGGGTTTGAGCCAGTCGAGCAGCGCGTCGGCACCGCTTTCGTCGGCGACGTATTTGCGCACCAGCAGCAGCGCAGTCTGGGCGGCCTTGAGCTCGCACACCATGTGGTCGGTGAGCAGCAGCGGCAGGTTCGCCGGGTCGCGGGCTTTATCAATCCATGCTTGCGGGGTCGGGCACTGGAGGAAGTTGAGTACGGGGGCGAGTATCTGCGGGTAATCCATGGTTCTGCCTTGAAAAAAGCGGTGGCGCGCGCCACCGCCTGAAACGCTTAGTGACGCACGCCGTCGTCGTCTTCGTCGATGTAATCTTCGTCGTCGCCTTCTTCGCCGTCTTCACCGTTCGGATCTTCGAAGTAGGTTCCCCAGCCGTCGTATTCCACTTCAAACTTCTCGGCCAGGTTCATCAGCTGTTCTACCTGCGCGTCGATCAGCTCCGCCTTCAGCGCGCCTTCGCTCAGGATGTCGCAGCAGATGACGGTGTCGCCCTCTTCCACTTCCAGCTCTTCCGGCTCGGTCACTTCGTAACCCAGCTTGAAGGCTTCCACGGCCAGTTTTTCCAGCGCGTCGAAATCATCCGCAGAGAAATGGTGCTCGATGGTGTACAGCGCGTCCGGATCGCTACCGTCTTCCAGCAGTTCTTCAATAATCAGACGCGTCTCTTCGCGTTGCTCTTCCAGGTGTTCCGGGTTTGCCATGGCTCAATCCTCTTTAAAGTGCGGCAGATACTTCTATTTTCACACACGGACGGGTTTGCCTCCACCTTTGTAAGAAAGAATTGTGAAACGGGGTTGCAAATGAATAATTACACATATAAAGTGAATTTTAATTCAATAAGTGGCGTTCGCCATGCGAGGATAAAATGTCCGATTTATACAAGAAACACTTTCTGAAACTGCTCGACTTTACCCCTGCACAGTTCACTTCTCTGCTGACCCTTGCCGCACAGCTCAAAGCCGATAAAAAAAATGGCAAGGAAGTACAGAAGCTTACCGGTAAAAACATCGCGCTCATCTTCGAAAAAGACTCGACCCGTACACGTTGCTCTTTCGAAGTTGCCGCATTTGACCAGGGCGCGCGCGTCACCTATTTAGGGCCGAGCGGCAGCCAGATTGGGCATAAAGAGTCAATTAAGGACACCGCGCGGGTTCTCGGGCGGATGTACGACGGCATTCAGTATCGCGGCCACGGCCAGGAAGTGGTCGAGACGCTGGCGCAGTACGCGGGCGTGCCGGTGTGGAACGGGCTGACCAACGAGTTCCACCCGACCCAGCTGCTGGCGGACCTGCTGACCATGCAGGAGCACCTGCCGGGCAAGGCGTTTAACGAGATGACGCTGGTCTACGCGGGCGATGCGCGCAACAACATGGGCAACTCGATGCTGGAAGCGGCGGCGCTGACCGGGCTGGATCTGCGCCTGGTGGCCCCGAAAGCCTGCTGGCCGGAAGAGAGCCTGGTGGCGGAGTGCAGCGCGCTGGCGGAGAAGCACGGCGGGAAGATCACGCTGACGGAAGACGTGGCGGCGGGCGTGAAGGGCGCGGACTTTATCTACACCGACGTCTGGGTGTCGATGGGCGAAGCCAAAGAGAAGTGGGCGGAGCGGATTGCGCTGCTGCGCGGGTATCAGGTGAACGCGCAGATGATGGCGCTGACCGGCAACCCGAACGTGAAGTTCCTGCACTGTCTGCCGGCGTTCCATGACGACCAGACCACGCTCGGCAAGCAGATGGCGAAAGAGTTCGACCTGCACGGCGGGATGGAAGTGACGGACGAGGTGTTTGAGTCGGCGGCGAGCATCGTGTTCGACCAGGCGGAAAACCGGATGCATACGATTAAGGCGGTGATGGTGGCGACGCTTGGGGAGTGAGCCTCTCTCTTACCTTGAGAGGGTGATTATCTGCTGAATTATTTTTCAGCAGATAATCATTTCCAGTTTACGCGCAAAAAAAATCATTTTACTGACGCATCCTCAGATAAGCATCAACCATGATATGTATTTATAATTTTATTAACCATTATTTATTAGATTGATGATGGTTAATATTAGATCATTATCAATTACAAACCATTGTAAATATCCGGTGTAATGTTTCCTTATTACTACGTTTCGTTAATAAAATAAGGATTATTTTATGTCATGGAATAAGCATGAAGCTGTGTCATATGCCCGCAGCCACGCACATCATAACAGTACGGGTTACTGCGCTCGCGCCGTCGCTGCAGCTATTCGTGCCGGAGGTTTGAAAATTGATGGTGCTGATGCAAAAAACTTCTGGCGCTCTCTTGAGAAGGCAGGATTCAGCAAGGTGTACGGCACACCCATTGAGGGTGATGTCGCAGTAATTGACGCATTACCAGGTGCGCATCAGAATGGGCATGCATGTATCTACGACGGATCGGGTACCTGGTATTCAGATTTTAAACAGAACAGCCTTTATCCCGGCCAGACATATCGTAAGATACAGCCAAAAATCACCCTTTACAGGCACTACTGATATGAAAAATATCTTACTGCTTCTCTTCATATTTTCTTTCTCTGTAATGGCTGGCCACTCTGACCCGATTGAGCGTGCTGTAAAATTTAACAGCTGGTACGTTAATCAAATCAACAAAGATGCATTTCCCATTACTGATGGAAACGAAATAGATAAATATGTCACAGCATCAACAATGAAAAAACTCCGTCATACGCAGGATCCGCGTTATGCCGACGAAGAGTTTTACGAAGCAGATATGTTTTTAAAAGCGCAATACGTTGGCGATGACTGGCCCCAGAATGTAACAGCCATAGCCGGGGATACCGATCCAGTTTGTGTCAACGTATACATTGCATTTGGCAAAAAGCAGGAGCACGTAGTCATAGACTGCATGGTTAAAGAAAACAACTTATGGAAGGTACAGTCAGTTTCTAATGCGGATTTTTCAAGAAATCTGGCTATCTCTAAATGAGCCAAACAAAGTTCTTATCACTCTAGTGGTTCAGTGCGCCTTTCTTGCCGGGTGGCGCTGCGCTTACCCGGCCTACTTTGTGCAACGATATCAATAATCGTAGGCCCGGTAAGCGCAGCGCCACCGGGCAAATCAAGCACCGATACGGCCCTCTCCCTGTGGGAAAGGGAGTAAACTCGTTTAGCCGATCAGCATCTTCACCACAACCTTGCGCACCTGCGCAGGCGCGCCCACCGCGCACAGCGGCTTGTGCACTTCACCCGGCCAGAACACCACAAAATCCCCTTCGCTCAGCACCACGGTTTTCTCCTGCTCGCCTTCCGGCAGGAACGCGATGTCTTTGTCCGTCAGCCAGTTGGTGTCCGGCGTGCCGTGCGGCAGGGTGCTGAACGTCATTCCTTCCTGACCCTTCATCACGATCTGGATATCCAGATAGCGCGCGTGGTACTCGGCGCGGCGATCGGCGAACGGCTGGGTCATATCTTCCGAGACCAGATAGAACAGGCTGCTGCCGTTGATGTCGTGCTTGCCGAGCGGCGTGGCGTCAGTGACGTGGGCTTTAACGTGCTCAATCGCCTGGCGCAGCTCGTCAGGCAGCCAGGGCTGCAGATGGTGGATGTTGCCGATAATCATGTGAAATCCCTCTACGTAAAACAACGTTTCATTTTTATCTTTTATACGAGAGTTAAGACTGCCATACCAGCCCTTTTTCGAAGAGGTTTGCGCGAGCGCATGTTTATCGGGAAAGGTGTTAACCCACTGTTAATCCTGTCCAGGCAATTATGCAGGGGTTATGCATAACCTCGATCAGCGCTTATCGCCCGACTCTTCTAACCTCTTGATCATGCTCTCTAATTAACAAAACCCGTTGCCGCCTCACACTTTACTATTTTGATAATTTGCTCTAAAAAACCATAATTATTTATTGATTTCTCTTAAGTCAAAAATAGTTAATTACGTTAATTGCATAGCCATTCTTTATTATAATATTTATCATTTAAAATCATCCACATAACGATATCTTTCACACTATTAAAATCTACAAAATAATAACAACCTCGAATAATGCCAGCGGATCCTGCTTAGCTATTCACCCCTCAATAATATGAAATTAATCATTATCTGACGCGAATCATGCAAATGAAAACAAACCCCTTAATATCCAGTTTCGCGTGAGCGATATCACAATACGGATTATTTAACTGCCTAGTATGAATCACGAAATCAATTGAGCTTAGCCGCCATGAAATTAAACACATCACATGGCGCATGCCCTTTTTATTCTGAAAAACAGTTAAAGGAATAATTATGGAAAAGCATTACGTCGGTTCTGAAATTGGTCAATTGCGTAGCGTTATGCTGCATCGTCCTAATTTAAGTCTGAAACGTTTAACGCCATCAAACTGTCAGGAGCTGCTTTTCGATGACGTGCTCTCGGTTGAGCGGGCGGGTGAGGAGCATGACATCTTCGCAAACACGCTGCGCGAGCAGGGTGTGGAAGTCCTGCTGTTGACCGACCTTCTGACACAAACCCTTGATATTGCAGAAGCGAAAGCCTGGCTTCTGGATACCCAAATCTCCGACTACCGCCTCGGCCCAACCTTTGCCGGCGACGTGCGCGGCTGGCTGGCGGATATGCCGCACCGCGAACTGGCGCGCAGATTAAGCGGCGGATTAACCTACGGCGAAATTCCGGCGGCCATTAAAAATATTGTGGTGGATACCCACACGGCGAATGATTTTATTATGAAGCCGCTGCCGAACCATTTATTTACCCGCGATACCTCGTGCTGGATTTATAACGGCGTCTCTATTAACCCAATGGCGAAACCGGCCCGTCAGCGTGAAACGAATAACCTGCGGGCAATATATCGCTGGCATCCGGCGTTTGCCGACGGCGATTTTATTAAGTATTTCGGCGACGAGAATATTAATTACGACCACGCCACGCTAGAAGGCGGCGACGTACTGGTGATTGGCCGCGGGGCGGTATTAATCGGCATGTCCGAGCGCACGACGCCGCAGGGCGTGGAGTTCCTCGCCAACAGCCTGTTCAAACATCGTCAGGCCGAGCGCGTGATCGCCGTTGAGCTGCCAAAACACCGCTCCTGCATGCACCTCGACACCGTCATGACCCACATCGACGTGGACACCTTCTCCGTCTACCCGGAAGTGGTGCGCAAGGACGCCCAGTGCTGGACGCTCACCCCGGACGGACGCGGCGGCCTGCTGCGCACCCAGGAAACCGACCTGCTGCACGCCATCGAGAAAGCGCTCGGCATTAACCAGGTGCGCCTGATCACCACCGGCGGCGACGCCTTTGAAGCCGAACGCGAGCAGTGGAACGACGCCAACAACGTGCTGACCATTCGCCCGGGCGTGGTGATCGGCTACGAGCGCAACGTCTGGACCAACGAGAAGTACGACAAAGCGGGCATCACCGTGCTGCCTATCCCGGGCGATGAGCTCGGACGCGGCCGCGGCGGCGCGCGCTGCATGAGTTGCCCGCTGGAACGCGACGGAATTTAAAGGAGCCATCATGGAACGAAAACCCACTCTGGTTGTGGCCCTGGGCGGCAACGCGCTGCTCAAGCGCGGCGAGCCGCTGGAAGCCGAAATCCAGCGCCAGAACATCGAGCAGGCCGCGCGCACCATCGCCGGATTAACAGAACAGTGGCGCGTGGTGCTGGTGCACGGCAACGGGCCGCAGGTCGGGCTGCTGGCGCTGCAGAACAGCGCCTACGACAAAGTCACGCCCTACCCGCTGGACGTTCTCGGCGCCGAAAGCCAGGGAATGATCGGCTACATGCTCCAGCAGGCGCTGAAAAACAATCTGCCGCAGCGCGAGGTGAGCGTCCTGCTCACGCAGGTGGAAGTGGACGCCGCCGACCCGGCCTTCAGCAACCCGACAAAATACATCGGCCCGGTGTACAGCGAAGCCCAGGCAAAAATGCTGGCCGCGGAAAAAGGCTGGGTGTTCAAGGCCGACGGCAGCTACGTCCGCCGCGTGGTGCCGTCACCGCAGCCGAAGCGCATCGTCGAGAGCGACGCCATCACGGCGCTGATCCAGCGCGATCACCTGGTGATCTGCAATGGCGGCGGCGGCGTGCCGGTAGTGGAGAACGCCAACGGCTATCGCGGCATTGAGGCGGTGATCGACAAAGACCTCTCCGCCGCCCTGCTGGCGCGCCAGATCGAGGCCGACGCCCTGCTGATCCTGACCGATGCCGACGCGGTGTACCTCGACTGGGGCAAGCCGACCCAGCGCCCGCTGGCGCAGGTGACGCCGGAGCTGCTCAGAGGCATGCAGTTCGACGCCGGATCGATGGGGCCGAAAGTGGCCGCCTGCCGCGAGTTTGTAGAAGCCTGCAACGGCATTGCCGGGATCGGCGCGCTGGCCGACGGCGCGGAGATCCTGGCGGGCGAGAAAGGCACGTTGATTCGTAACTGAGTCGTTTTCCCCTCACCCTAACCCTCTCCCTAAGGGAGAGGGAATGTAAGCCCCCCTCTCCCTGTGGGAGAGGGCCGGGGTGAGGGCATCAGACAGCTAATTTTTAAAAGGATTTCCCACATGACCATCAACCTGAAAAACCGCAACTTCCTGAAACTGCTGGACTACACCCCGGCGGAGATCCAGTACCTGATCGACCTCGCCATCGAGCTGAAGGCCGCCAAAAAAGCCGGGCGCGAAAAGCAAACCCTGGTCGGGAAAAACATCGCCCTGATTTTTGAAAAAACCTCCACCCGCACCCGCTGCGCATTCGAAGTGGGCGCGTTCGACCAGGGCGCGCAGGTGACCTATCTCGGCCCAAGCGGCTCGCAGATCGGCCATAAAGAGTCGATGAAGGACACCGCCCGCGTGCTGGGCCGCATGTATGACGGCATCGAATACCGCGGCTACGGCCAGGCCATCGTCGAAGAGCTGGGCGAATACGCGGGCGTGCCGGTGTGGAACGGCCTGACCGACGAGTTCCACCCAACGCAGATCCTCGCCGACCTGATGACCATGCTGGAGCACGCGCCGGGCAAAACCCTGCCGGAGCTGAGCTTTGCCTACCTGGGCGACGCGCGCAACAACATGGGCAACTCGCTGATGGTCGGCGCGGCCAAGATGGGGATGGATATCCGCCTCGTCGCGCCGAAATCCTTCTGGCCGGAAGCCGGGCTGGTTGAGCAGTGCCGCGCCATCGCGAAAGAGACGGGCGCGCGCATCACCCTCACCGACGACGTAGAAGAAGGCGTGCGGGGGACCGATTTCCTCTACACCGACGTGTGGGTCTCCATGGGCGAGCCGAAGGAAGCCTGGGCCGAGCGCGTCAGCCTGATGAAGCCGTATCAAATCAACGCGGACGTGATGAAGGCCACCGGCAACCCGAACGTCAAGTTTATGCACTGCCTGCCGGCGTTCCACAACGAACACACCAAAGTGGGCCGCGAGATCGAGATGGCCTACGGCCTGAAGGGGCTGGAGGTGACGGAAGAGGTCTTCGAATCACCGAACTCCATCGTCTTCGACGAAGCAGAGAACCGCATGCACACCATTAAAGCGGTCATGGTGGCGACACTCGGCGACTAATCACCGCCCGGCGCGCCGCGGGGTGCGCCGGGTTTAAGGAGAACATCATGGGCAAGTTTAAGTTTCCCTCCGCTTACACCATTCTCTTTTTCCTGATTGCCGTTGTGGCGGCGCTGAGCTGGGTCGTCCCCGCCGGTCAGTACCAGATGGCGATGAACGAAACCCTCGGTAAAGAAGTCCCGATTGCCGGAACGTACGCGCACGTGGCGGCACATCCGCAGGGGCTGGTTTCCGTCCTGATGGCGCCCATCGCCGGGCTGTACGATCCGGTCTCCGGCCAGGCCGGGGCGATCGACGTCGCGCTGTTTATCCTGATCATCGGCGGTTTTCTCGGGATCGTCACCAAAACCGGGGCGATTGACGCCGGGATCGAACGCGTCACTACGCGACTGCGCGGGCGCGAGGAGTGGATAATCCCGATCCTGATGGCGCTGTTTGCCGCAGGCGGCACGATTTACGGCATGGCCGAAGAGTCGCTGCCGTTCTACACCCTGCTGGTACCGGTGATGCTGGCCGCCCGGTTCGATCCGGTTGTCGCCGCGTCCACCGTGCTGCTCGGGGCGGGGATCGGCACGCTCGGCTCTACCATTAACCCGTTTGCCACGGTGATCGCCGCCAACGCCGCCGGGATCCCCTTAACTAACGGCATCGCCCTGCGCGTGGCGCTGCTGGTCATCGGCTGGGTCATCTGCGTGGCGTGGGTGATGCGTTACGCCCGTAAGGTGCGCCAGGATCCGTCGCTGTCGATCGTCGCAGACAAACAGGAAGAGAACCGCGCCCACTTCCTCGGCGACAAGGGCGAACAGTCGCTGGAATTCACCCCGGTGCGCAAAATCATCCTGGTGATTTTCGCCCTCGCCTTCGCGGTGATGATCTACGGCGTGGCGGTGCTGGGCTGGTGGATGGCGGAGATCTCGGCGGTGTTTCTCGCCAGCGCGATTATCGTCGGCCTGATTGCCCGCATGAGCGAAGAGGAGCTGACGTCGACGTTTATCAACGGCGCGCGAGATTTGCTGGGCGTCGCGCTGATTATCGGCATCGCGCGCGGTATCGTAGTCATCATGGATAAGGGCATGATTACCCACACCATTTTGCACAGCGCGGAAGGGCTGGTCAGCGGGTTGTCCACGGTAGCGTTTATTAACGTGATGTACTGGCTGGAGGTCGTGCTGTCGTTTCTTGTGCCTTCTTCATCCGGCCTGGCCGTTCTGACGATGCCGATCATGGCGCCGCTTGCCGATTTCGCTAACGTCAACCGCGACCTGGTGGTGACGGCTTACCAGTCGGCCTCCGGTATCGTTAACCTCGTCACGCCCACTTCTGCCGTCGTGATGGGCGGGCTGGCTATCGCCCGCGTGCCCTACGTGCGCTATCTGAAATGGGTGGCGCCGCTGCTGGGCATTTTAACGGTGGTGATTATGGTGGCGTTAAGTCTGGGTGCCTTGTTGTGATTTGCCGGATGGCGCTGCGCTTATCCGGCCTACGGATCGGTGCGGTGCCACCGGTTATTTCAGGAACTGATATGGGAACTATGATGGATTACGAAGAGTACTCTCCCAAAGAGCAACTACAGCTGACGGTCTGCCAGCGCCTGATCGCAGAAAAGAGCTATCTCTCTCAGGAGGAGATCCGCCGGGATTTGCAGGAGCGTGGTTTTGAGACCATCAGCCAGTCCACCGTTTCACGTCTGCTTAAATTGCTCGGCGTCATAAAAATTCGAAATGCCAAAGGGCTAAAGATTTATTCGCTGAATCCCCAGCTGCGCCCTGCCCCCGACGCCGCGCGTACCGTGTCCGAAATGGTGGTCAGCGTCGAGCACAATAGCGAGTTTATCCTTGTTCATACCGTCGCCGGATATGGCCGCGCGGTGGCGCGTATTCTGGATTATCACCAGCTGCCGGAAATTTTAGGCGTGGTGGCCGGTAGCAGTATCGTCTGGGTCGCTCCCCGGGTCGTGAAGCGCACCGCACTGGTGCATAAGCAAATTAATTATTTACTCAGAACGCATTAATATTCATAAAGAACCGTTTGCATTGAGTAAAGCGTGCATTAAATCGCTTGATCCGAAAAGCGAGCTGCGTATAATGCCCGACAATTTGCCGGGAGGAAGCATGGTCAAGCGTGTACGACATAACGTCTTACCGCGTCTGAAATCAGACGCTGGCCTGCCGTTTTTCTTCCCGTTGCTAAACCTATTCCCAGAGCCCCTCATTTGAGGGGCTTTTTTTTGCCCGGCGTCAGGAGATAAACATGAATCCGCTTTATCAAAAACACATCATTTCCATAAACGACCTCAGCCGCGAAGAGCTGGAACTGGTTCTGGAAACCGCGGCAAAACTGAAGGCCAATCCGCAACCGGAGCTGCTGAAGCACAAGGTGATTGCGAGCTGCTTCTTCGAAGCCTCGACCCGCACCCGCCTCTCCTTTGAAACCTCCATGCACCGCCTGGGCGCGAGCGTGGTGGGCTTCTCGGACAGCAGCAACACGTCGCTGGGTAAAAAAGGCGAAACCCTGGCGGACACCATTTCAGTGATCAGCACCTACGTCGACGCGATTGTGATGCGTCATCCGCAGGAGGGCGCGGCGCGCCTGGCGACCGAGTTTTCCGGCGGCATTCCGGTGCTGAACGCCGGTGACGGTGCCAACCAGCACCCAACGCAGACCCTGCTGGATCTGTTCACCATTCAGGAGACGCAGGGCAAGCTCGAGAACCTGAATATCGCCATGGTCGGCGACCTGAAATATGGCCGCACCGTCCACTCCCTGACCCAGGCGCTGGCGAAATTTAACGGCAACCGCTTCTTCTTCATCGCCCCGGACGCGCTGGCGATGCCGCAGTACATTCTCGACATGCTGGACGAAAAAGGCATTCAGTGGAGCCTGCACGCCAGCATCGAAGAGGTGATGAGCCACGTGGATATTCTCTACATGACCCGCGTGCAAAAAGAGCGTCTGGATCCGTCCGAATACGCCAACGTGAAGGCACAGTTCGTGCTGCGCGCCAGCGACCTCGAGGGCGCGCGCGACAACATGAAGGTGCTGCATCCGCTGCCGCGCATCGATGAGATCACCACAGACGTGGATAAGACGCCGCACGCCTGGTACTTCCAGCAGGCCGGGAACGGCATCTTCGCCCGCCAGGCGTTACTGGCACTGGTTCTGAATCGCGAATTGGCACTGTAAGGGGAAACGACCATGACACACGATAACAAACTCCAGGTTGAAGCCATCAAGCGCGGCACCGTGATTGACCACATCCCTGCGCAGGTGGGCTTTAAGCTGCTGACGCTGTTCAAACTGACCGAAACCGACCAGCGCATCACCATCGGCCTGAACCTGCCGTCGGGCGAGATGGGCCGCAAAGACCTGATTAAAATCGAGAACACCTTCCTGACCGACGAGCAGGTCAACCAGCTGTCGCTGTACGCGCCGGACGCCACCGTCAACCGCATCGACGAGTATGAAGTGGTCGGCAAATCCCGTCCGAGCCTGCCGGATCGCATTGAAAGCGTGCTGGTCTGCCCAAACAGCAACTGCATCAGTCATGCTGAGCCGGTTTCTTCCAGCTTTGCAGTGAAAAAACGCGCCGATGACATCGCGCTCAAATGCAAATACTGCGAAAAAGAGTTTTCTCATTATGTGGTGCTGGCCAACTAATTGAGGTTGGTAATGAAATCCCGGCTGTTATAATGGCCGGGAACATTCTTAACGCTGTAATTCTGGAGAAAACATGAGCAAAGTACTCGCGACGGAAAATGCACCAGCGGCTATCGGCCCTTACGTTCAGGGCGTTGATCTGGGTAGCATGATCATCACTTCCGGTCAGATCCCGGTGAACCCAAAAACCGGCGCGGTGCCGGAAGACGTCGCGGCACAGGCCCGTCAGTCGCTGGAAAACGTGCAGGCTATCGTTGAATCTGCCGGTCTGAAAGTGGGCGATATCGTGAAAACCACCGTTTTCGTGAAGGATCTGAACGATTTCGCGACCGTTAACGCCACTTACGAAGCGTTCTTCACCGAGCACAACGCCACCTTCCCGGCGCGCTCCTGCGTGGAAGTGGCCCGTCTGCCAAAAGACGTGAAAATTGAAATCGAAGCGATTGCAGTACGTCGCTAATTCGCTTTGGCGATAAAAAAAGGCAGCCCAGGCTGCCTTTTTTGTTGCTTGCTACTGATTCCGCGTCGCCCTGAGCAGCGTCTCCAGCGGATAGACCGCCGCAATCACCACCTCGTCCTTAACCTTCGCCGCGTTATCCAGCTCGCTCTGAATCGAGGCTATCTCTTTATCATCCAGCGTGCCCTGGCGCGCCACCAGATCCGTCAGCCTCAGGCCAATGGAGGCCAGCTTATCCACCTCCTGGATCACCGGCTTCATGGCCTTCAGCTGATAGCTGTTTTCGCTTAGCGCCAGCGCGTCGCTGGTGTTGCTCTGCCAGCGATTAAAGACGTGGCGCAGCGCGTCGGCGCTTTCCGCATCTTCCGCATCGCTCACCAGGCGGTCCGCCCATTTGTTCATCTGGCGCACGGTGGCGCTTTCGGCATTCAGCGCATCGGCGAAGCGGTTGAGCGGTTCGAACTGATGATAATTTCCCGCCTGGAACTTCAGGTGCTGGCGGGTGTAATACTGCGCGGGCTCTACCGCCTGAGCGAGGATCTGCAGCGGCAGCGTGTCGGCATTAACGGCAAGGCGCGTGAACTGCACCTGCTGCTGGGTATGCTGCTGCAGCCCGACAGACACCGTCGACCAGCTGTCCATCGCCTGCAGGCGGGTGTACATGTTGTCGACGTCGTTGACGTCCTGCGCGGACCACAGCCTCTCCGCCACCGCGAAGGTGCGCGGCCACAGGCGGATATCCAGCACCGGCGCCACCACGTTTTCCGCCCACAGCGCGGCTTCCCCGCCGAGCAGGTTGGCCTGATTCGCCACGTCCGGCACGACGGGCGGAATGCCTTTCGGCACCGCGTCCAGACGCGTGCCGCTGATTGGATAACGCGTATTCCCCACCAGGAAATAGCCGGTGAGTTTATCGTTATCGACGGAAACCACCGGGCGCGTCTCGCCCATCCACGTGTCGACGGTGAAGGTCACCTGGCTGTCGTCACGCCATTCAATATCCTGCACCGCGCGGCGGGATTTCCCGGCAAAATCAATAAACCCGCGCCAGCCTGAATCCCCTTTCACCAGCGTAAAACTCCCCTCTACCGGCTTGCCCTTCAGGCGCGGCATGGAGAAGGCCCAGCTCTGGACGCTGTCGGTGTCGGCAATCACATCCACGCCGTTCAGCCCCTGTGGGACAATTTCGTTGCGGTAGTGATAGGCGGTGGACTGGGGCTGGTCGAGATAGAAACCGGTCGAGAGAATGCCCTTGTAGCCGTTTTGCGCCACCTGCCCCAGCGCGTCCTGCCCCTGCCAGGACTGGATCAGAATGCTTTTCGGCAGGTCGGGATGATAGATCTCATCCCAGCCGACCATCTGCCGGTGATGCTTCTCAAGGATCGTTTCCAGCCTGCGGTTGAAATACGCCTGCAGCGCGTGGCTGTCCGCCAGCCTGTTGTCGCGCATGAAGTTCTGGATCGCGGCGTTCGCTTTCCACTGGCTGTCGTCGACCTCATCGCCGCCGATATGCAGATACGGATCGGGGAAGATCGCCGCCAGTTCGCTGACCATCGCGTCAGCAAAGGCGTAGGTTGCCTCTTTAGTGGGATCTAAAACCGGCTTCAGCACGCCCCAGTGGCGCTCCATGGCGTACGGCCCCGGGGCGCTCATCAGCTCCGGATAGGCTACGGCAATCGCCGAGGCGTGGCCCGGCATGTCGATCTCCGGCACCACGCGGATACCGCGCTCGGCGGCGTAACGCACCACTTCACGCATCTGTTCAGGCGTGTAGAACAGTCCGTCGCTGGCAAGCTGCGTCAGCTTAGGGTAGCGCTTCGAGCTGAAGCGCCAGCCCTGATCGTCGGTTAAGTGCCAGTGCAGGACGTTGAGCTTCGCCGCGGCCATGCCGTCGATCTGGCGCTTGATATCCGGCAGCGGAATAAAATGACGCGCCGAGTCGAGCAGCAGCCCGCGCCACGGGAAGCGCGGCGAATCTTCAATGGTGACCCACGGCAGCGAGGTGTTTTCCGCCCCGTTCTGCATCAGCTGAAGCAGCGTTTCCATGGCGCGCAGCGCGCCGAAGCGGGTGTTGGCGGAGATATCGACGCCGTCGGCATCCACCGTGAGCCTATAGCTTTCATCGCTGTCCGGCAGCGGCTGCGGTTTTACCTTTTTGGCAATCGCGATACGGATGGTCGGCTTTTCAGGCTTGTCGGCCTGGGGCTGCAGCGTCCAGCCGGTTTGCAGGGCAATGCGCTGGCGCAGGCGGTTGACGGCGTCACCGAGATCGTCCCCGCTGACGCTAATGGATACGTTGTTGTTGAGCACCAGCGCGCCCTGGGTCGTCGGGCGTTCGACCTTCGCAGGCCAGGGCATCAAAGGGAGATCGCCTGCCGGGGCGGCAAACGCAGAGGCGCCGAGCATCAACCCGGCGGTTAAGAGACTGTACCGTAACATGAATGTTCCTTATCTGACGGGCCAAATAAAGGCAAAACATTCTGTTAACATGCGCTCAATTTGTCGTCAAGCGAATGCGCCGACGGAGATCACAGGTTGTTGAATTTGGGAGGAAAGCCAGCCCCCTCACCCCAAAGGAGCGAGGGTGAAAGGCGACACCGAGCGGTCCCCTCTCCCTTTCAGGGAGAGGGTTAGGGTGAGGGTAAAAAATTACTGCCACCCGTACCGACGCGCATAGAATCCTTTCACCATCTGCGTCAGCACCATGTAGCCCGCGAGGATAGCCACCAGCCACGGGAAGTAGCTCAGCGGCAGCGCCTGCAGCTGCAGGTAGCCTGCCAGCGGCGAGAACGGCAGCGCGATGCCGAGCGCCATCACAATGCCCGTCATTACAATCAGCGGCCACGCGGCGCGGCTCTGGATGAACGGAATACGGCGGGTGCGGATCATGTGCACAATCAGCGTCTGCGACAGCAGGCCTACCACGAACCAGCCGGACTGGAACAGCGTCTGGTGTTCCGGGGTGTTGGCGTGGAACACAAACCACATCAGGCAGAAGGTCAGGATGTCGAAGATGGAGCTGATAGGCCCAAAGAACAGCATAAAGCGCCCGAGATCCGCCGGGTTCCAGTGCTGCGGCTTCTGGATCTGCTCGTCGTCCACGTTATCAAACGGGATAGCCACCTGAGACACGTCGTACATCAGGTTCTGGATCAGCAGATGCAGCGGCAGCATCGGCAGGAACGGCAGAAACGCGCTCGCCACCAGCACGCTGAAGACGTTACCGAAGTTGGAGCTGGCGGTCATCTTGATGTACTTGAGCATATTGGCGAAGGTACGGCGCCCTTCGATCACGCCCTCCTCCAGCACCATCAGGCTCTTTTCCAGCAGAATAATATCCGCCGCCTCGCGGGCGATATCCACCGCCCCATCGACGGAGATACCGATGTCCGCCGCACGCAGCGCGGGCGCGTCGTTGATGCCGTCGCCCATAAAGCCCACCACGTGCCCTTCACGCTTAAGCAGGGTGACGATGCGCTCTTTGTGCATCGGCGTCAGGCGGGCAAACAGCGTGGTACGCTGGGCAAGCTTCGCCAGCTCGTCGTCGGACAGGTGCTCAATATCGCTTCCCACCACCACGTCGCCCGCGTCCAGCCCCACTTCATGGCACACTTTGGCCGCCACCAGCTCGCTGTCGCCGGTGAGAATTTTGACGGTAATACCGCTCGCCTTCAGCGCTTTCAGCGCCGGCGCGGTGGTCTCTTTCGGCGGATCGAGGAAGGCGATGTAACCCTCGAGGATTAGATCGGATTCGTCGATACGCTGATAGTCACCCTCGCGCGCGGGCAGGAACTTGCTCGCGACCGCCACCACGCGCAGCCCCTGACGGTTCAGGTTGTCGGTGACGCGCTTGATGCGGCGCAGCATGGTGTCGTCCAGCGGCACGATGTCGCCGTTATAGCGAACCTGCGTCGACACGTTGAGGATCTCCTGCAGCGCCCCTTTGCAGATCAGCTGATGCACGTCCGTCTGCTCGCTCACCACCACCGACATGCGGCGGCGCTCGAAGTCGAACGGGATCTCATCCACCTTCTGCCAGCGCCCGGAGAGCGTGCGGGCGGATTCCTCATCCACCCCTTCCAGCACCGCGACGTCGAGCAGGTTTTTCAGCCCGGTCTGGTAATGGCTGTTCAGCCACGCGCTGTGCAGGACGCGCTCGCTGGTTTTGCCGGAGATATCGGTGTGGTTCTCCAGCACGATTTTGTCCTGCGTCAGGGTGCCGGTTTTATCGGTGCAGAGGATGTCCATCGCGCCAAAGTTTTGAATGGCGTCGAGGTGTTTAACGATCACTTTCTGTTTAGAGAGCTTCACCGCCCCGCGCGCCAGCGTGGAGGTGACGATCATCGGCAGCATTTCCGGCGTCAGGCCAACGGCCACGGAGAGCGCGAACAGGGCCGCTTCCCACCAGTCGCCTTTGGTGTAGCCGTTGATCAGCAGCACGATCGGCGTCATCACCATCATAAAGCGGATCAGCAGCATGCTGACGCGACCAATCCCTTTCTGGAAGGCGTTGGGCTCGCTCTCCTGCTCGCTGACGCGCCCGGCAAGCTGACCAAACCAGGTGTCGCCGCCAGTGGCGGTGACAATCGCCTGCGCGGTGCCGCTGACGACCGTGGTGCCCATAAAGCACAGGGTGTCGCACTCGAGCGGGTTCATCTGCTGCGGGTCGCGGCTGCGCGCCACCTTTTCAACGGGCAGGGATTCCCCGGTCAGGGAGGCCTGAGCGACGAACAAATCGCGTGCCTGGATAATGCGTAAATCCGCCGGGATCATGTCCCCCGCGGCCAGCTTCACCAGATCGCCCGGCACCAGCTGGTCGATCGGCAGCTCCACCCAGGCGTTTTCGCCGAGATCGTTAATCACGCGCGAGACGGTCGCGGTGTTGCTGACCATCGCCTTCAGGGCGTCCGCCGCTTTGGTGGAGCGGGCCTCCTGAATAAAGTTCAGCAGCGTGGAGATACCCACCATCAGGGCAATAACGCCTGCGGCAAACAGATCTTCCGTCGCGTAGGAGATGAGGCCGAGCACGGTCAGCAGCAGGTTGAACGGGTTGCGGTAGCAGAGCCACAGGTGCACCCACCACGGAGACGGCTTTTGCGCCGGAATCTGGTTATCGCCGTGCACGGCGCGGATTTTTTCCACTTCGGCCGCATTTAGCCCTTCCGGGTGTCCGCCGAACGCGCGCCAGACTTCGTTTTCATCCATCGCCGCCACGTTCAGGCAGCGTTCGGTCAGGGACGCGGGGATCGCCGCCCCCGCCATGTTTTTGGCGTTTGGCAGCGGGTCGCGCTGAACAAGACGGTGTGGCAGGTGGCGGCTCAGCAGCGCCTGCAGCTGCCGGGTGATATTTTTAAACATAGTCATTCCTCCGCATCCGCCTGGGCGGACGCAGCAATTCCTTCAGGCGTGGCAAAGCCGTACCTGAGAGGCACTCAATTTTTCAAGCAGGAACGTTTAAGACGTTGCTGCCTCACGCCGGTGAGACAGCAAAAGCTGGCTTACCGGAAAGAACGCATTCTCCCGTTCAGGAGAGGTGTGGGATCGGGATCCATGAAGCCTCCGGTAAGTAAAAAAACAGGGTGTCGCCGCGCAGTACAGGGATTTAGGCATACCCTTTATGACGATTCGGGCGGTATTATACCCCCCTGCAAATAAACCGAACGTAAACCAGACTTTGCCCATAGCGAAATCGCGCTATAGCATTAGGCTCAATTCACTACATCGTCGTTGTTACAGGGAATACAGCATGCAGAACCGCCTTACGATTAAAGACATCGCGCGTTTAAGCGGCGTGGGGAAATCGACCGTCTCACGCGTGCTGAACAACGAAAGCGGCGTCAGCGAACGCACCCGCGAGCGCGTTGAGGCGGTTATGAATCAGCACGGTTTTTCCCCTTCCCGCTCCGCGCGCGCCATGCGCGGGCAGAGTGACAAAGTCGTCGCCATCATTGTTTCTCGTCTGGACTCTCTGTCTGAAAATCTCGCCGTGCAGACCATGCTGCCCGCCTTCTATGAGCAGGGGTATGATCCGATCATGATGGAGAGCCAGTTCTCTGTGCAGCTGGTTGAAGAGCATCTGGGGATGCTCCAGCGGCGCAACATTGATGGCGTGGTGCTGTTCGGTTTTACCGGCATTAAGGACGAGATGCTGAAACCCTGGCAGCCTTCGCTGGTGCTGCTGGCGCGCGATGCCCACGGGTTTGCCTCCGTCTGCTATGACGACGAGGGCGCCATCATTACCCTGATGCAGCGCCTGTTTGACGAAGGTCATCGCCACATCAGCTTCCTCGGCGTCCCGCACGCGGACGTCACCACCGGCAAGCGCCGCCATGAGGCGTATCTGGCCTTTTGCAAAAAGCACAACCTCTCCGCCGTGGCCTCCCTGCCGGGGCTGGGCATGAAGCAGGGCTACGAGCAGGTCGCCAGCGTTCTTACGCCGCAGACTACGGCGCTGGTGTGCGCCACGGATACCCTGGCGCTGGGTGCCAGCAAATATCTGCAGGAGCAGCGCATCGATAATCTGCAGGTGGCGAGCGTCGGCAGCACGCCGCTGATGAAGTTCCTGCACCCGGAGATCATCACCGTCGATCCGGGCTACGCCGAGTCCGGCAGACAGGCCGCAGCACAGCTTATCGAGCAGATAAACGGGCGTTCAGAGCCTCGTCAGATCGTCATTCCCGCTCACCTTTCGTAACCCCTCTAAAACAGATTATTGTGATCTTCGCCTGATTTCGGGAACGTTCCCATTTTCGCCGTCACGCTGAAGGAGTAGGCTTGCGCTCAGGTCATTACACCCCCTCACCATCTGTCATGAGGTTTCATGATGAGTAAAGTCAAACAAGCAGATATCGATCGGCTGATCGTCCTGGTCGGCGGACGCGAAAACATCGCTACCGTCAGCCATTGCATTACCCGCCTGCGCTTCGTGCTGAACGATCCGGCCAAAGCCAACCCGAAGGCCATTGAAGAACTTTCCATGGTCAAAGGCTGCTTCACCAACGCCGGGCAGTTCCAGGTCGTTATTGGTACCGAAGTGGGCGATTACTATCAGGCTCTGCTGGCGACAACCGGGCACTCTTCTGCCGATAAAGAGCAGGCGAAGAAGGCCGCGCGCCAGAATATGAAGTGGCACGAGCAGCTGATTTCCCACTTCGCGGAAATTTTCTTCCCGCTGCTGCCCGCGCTGATCAGCGGGGGCTTAATCTTAGGCTTCCGTAACGTCATCGGCGATGTGCCGATGAGCGACGGCAAAACCCTGGCGCAGATGTATCCGGCGCTGAAAACCGTTTACGATTTCCTGTGGCTGATTGGCGAGGCGATCTTCTTCTATCTGCCGGTCGGGATTTGCTGGTCCGCGGTGCGCAAGATGGGCGGCACACCGATTCTCGGTATCGTGCTGGGCGTCACGCTGGTCTCTCCACAGTTAATGAACGCTTACTTACTTGGTCAGCAGGTGCCTGAGGTGTGGAACTTCGGCCTGTTTACTATCGCCAAAGTGGGCTATCAGGCGCAGGTCATTCCGGCCCTGCTGGCCGGTCTGGCGCTGGGCTTTATTGAAACGCGCCTGAAGCGCATCGTGCCGGATTACCTCTATCTGGTAGTGGTGCCGGTCTGCTCGCTGATTCTGGCGGTGTTCCTGGCGCACGCCTTTATCGGTCCGTTTGGCCGCATGATCGGCGACGGCGTGGCCTTCGCGGTGCGTCACCTGATGACCGGCAGCTTTGCGCCAATCGGTGCAGCGCTGTTTGGCTTCCTTTACGCCCCGCTGGTGATCACCGGCGTGCACCAGACCACGCTGGCCATTGATATGCAGATGATCCAGAGCCTCGGCGGCACGCCGGTCTGGCCGATTATCGCCCTGTCTAACATTGCACAGGCGTCGGCGGTCACTGGCATCATCATCGTCAGCCGCAAGCACAACGAGCGTGAGATCTCCGTTCCGGCAGCCATCTCTGCTTACCTCGGCGTCACAGAACCGGCGATGTACGGTATCAACCTGAAATACCGCTTCCCGATGCTCTGCGCGATGATCGGTTCCGGTCTGGCGGGCCTGGTGTGTGGTCTGAACGGCGTGATGGCGAACGGGATTGGCGTCGGCGGCCTGCCGGGCATTCTCTCCATCCAGCCGGCTTACTGGCAGGTGTTTGCCCTGGCGATGGCCATCGCGATTATCGTCCCTATGGCGCTCACCACCGTGGTTTACCAGCGTAAGTTCCGTCAGGGCTCGCTGCAGATTGTTTAACTTCTTCTTTCGGGGCGCAGTTGCGCCCCTTCGCATTTGCAGGAACGCATTATGAATACCCTTCCTCACTGGTGGCAGAACGGCGTCATCTATCAGATTTACCCAAAGAGTTTCCAGGATACCACCGGCAGCGGCACCGGCGATCTGCGCGGCGTGACGCAGCGTCTGGACTACCTGAAAACCCTCGGCATCGACGCCATCTGGCTGACGCCGTTTTATATCTCCCCGCAGGTGGATAATGGCTACGACGTGGCGAATTACACCGCCATCGACCCGGCTTACGGCACGCTGGATGATTTCGACGAGCTGGTTGCCCGGGCGCACGAGCGCGGCATCCGTATCGTGCTGGATATGGTGTTTAACCACACCTCCACGCAGCACGCCTGGTTCCGCGAGTCGCTGAACAAAGAGAGCCCGTACCGCCAGTTCTACATCTGGCGCGACGGCACGCCGGAGCAGCTTCCCAACAACTGGCGCTCCAAGTTTGGCGGCAACGCCTGGCGCTGGCACGCCGAGAGCGAGCAGTATTACCTGCATCTGTTCGCCCCGGAGCAGGCGGATCTCAACTGGGAGAACCCAGAAGTGCGCGCCGAGCTGAAAAAGGTGTGCGAGTTCTGGGCCGATCGCGGCGTCGACGGCTTGCGTCTCGACGTGATTAACCTGATTTCGAAAGATCAGGATTTCCCGGACGACAACACCGGAGACGGCCGCCGCTTCTACACCGACGGGCCGCGCGTTCACGAATATCTGCAGGAGATGAGCCGCGACGTCTTCACCCCGCGCAACCTGATGACGGTGGGCGAGATGTCCTCGACCTCGCTGGAGAACTGCCAGCGGTACGCCTCGCTCGACGGACGCGAGCTGTCGATGACCTTTAACTTCCACCACCTGAAGGTGGACTACCCCGGCGGAGAAAAATGGACGAAGGCGAAGCCGGACTTCGTGGCGCTGAAAACCCTCTTCCGCCACTGGCAGCAGGGGATGCACAACAGGGCGTGGAACGCGCTGTTCTGGTGTAACCACGATCAGCCGCGCATCGTGTCGCGCTTTGGTGACGAAGGGGAATACCGCGTTCAGGCCGCGAAGATGCTCGGCATGGTGCTGCACGGCATGCAGGGCACGCCGTATATCTATCAGGGCGAGGAGCTGGGGATGACCAACCCGCACTTCAGCCGCATCACCGACTATCGCGACGTGGAAAGCCTGAACATGTTCGCCGAACTGCGCGCCAACGGCCGCGAACCGGATGAACTACTGGCGATTCTGGCGAGTAAGTCCCGCGATAACGGGCGAACCCCAATGCAGTGGGACGCTTCGCACAATGCGGGCTTTACCGAGGGCGAGCCGTGGATTGGGGTCTGCGATAACTACGAGACGGTGAACGCCCGCGCGGCGCTCGACGACCCGGATTCGGTGTTCTACACCTACCAGTCGCTGATCGGCCTGCGTAAAACCCTGCCGGTGCTGACGTGGGGAGATTATGAGGATCTTCTGCCGGAACATCCTTCTCTTTGGTGCTACCGTCGTCAGTGGCAGGGGCAGACGCTGATGGTGGCGGCGAACCTGAGTAATACGCCGCAGGAATGGCAGACAGACGCTCTCAGCGATAGGTCGCAGGTGCTGATGAGTAACTACCCGGCACCGCAAACGACGTCGCTGCGTCCGTTTGAAGCCGTCTGGTGGTTGCAGCAGTAATTCTCTCTACCGGGTGCGGCTCAGCACCCGGCTTACTTTACTGTTTTTGTTGAGTAAATAATCAGATTTTTCTCTCGCGCCTTTACAATCGCTGAATCGCCCGTCGTTTGTACTCTCGTCTTTTTACTTTGTTCTGCATCAAATAAATCGCAAACATGTTTGATGCAAATCACTATATGTAGCACTTAAAATGCACGCCGACCCAACATCTTGTATTTATCGTCTACTATTCCAACAACAAGACGGCGCTTACGCTGGCCGGAATTGTGGATAACACGAGCTGGGAACGCGGGAAGTCTTTGGCCCGGCGGGGAATACGCCCGGTTATGACTTCTCCACCTCTGTGGATAACCTGTTTTCAAAAAATGGAGTGATCATGACACCGCATGTGATGAAACGTGATGGCTGTAAAGTGCCGTTTAAATCAGAGCGCATCCAGGAAGCCATTCTGCGTGCAGCTAAAGCAGCGGGAGTCGATGACGCAGATTACTGCGCCACCGTCGCAGAAATCGTTAGCAGCCAGATGAACGAACGCAGCCAGGTCGATATCAGTGAGATCCAGACCGCGGTTGAGAACCAGCTGATGGCGGGGCCCTACAAGCAGCTGGCGCGCGCCTACATTGAGTACCGTCACGATCGTGACGTGCAGCGTGAGAAGCGCGGTCGTCTGAACCAGGAGATCCGTGGCCTGGTGGAGCAGACCAACTCCGCCCTGCTCAATGAAAACGCCAACAAAGACAGCAAAGTGATCCCGACCCAGCGCGACCTGCTGGCCGGTATCGTCGCCAAACACTATGCCCGTCAGCACCTGCTGCCGCGCGACGTGGTGTCGGCGCACGAGCGCGGTGAAATTCACTACCACGATCTCGACTATTCGCCGTTCTTCCCGATGTTCAACTGCATGCTGATCGACCTGAAAGGCATGCTGACCCACGGTTTTAAAATGGGTAACGCCGAGATTGAACCGCCTAAATCAATCTCCACGGCCACCGCCGTCACCGCGCAGATTATCGCTCAGGTCGCCAGCCATATTTACGGCGGCACCACGATTAACCGCATTGATGAAGTGCTGGCCCCGTTCGTGACGGCAAGCTTCAACAAGCATCGTAAAACGGCCGAAGAGTGGCAGATCCCGGACGCCGACGGCTACGCGCACTCCCGCACCGAGAAAGAGTGCTACGACGCCTTCCAGTCGCTGGAGTATGAAGTGAACACGCTGCATACCGCCAACGGCCAGACGCCGTTTGTGACCTTCGGCTTTGGTCTGGGCACCAGCTGGGAATCGCGCCTGATCCAGCAGTCCATTCTACGCAACCGCATTTCCGGCCTCGGTAAAAACCGCAAAACGGCGGTGTTCCCGAAACTGGTGTTCGCCATCCGCGACGGCCTGAACCACAAGTTTGGCGATCCGAACTACGACATCAAACAGCTGGCGCTGGAGTGCGCGAGCAAGCGCATGTATCCGGACATCCTGAACTACGATCAGGTCGTCAAAGTGACCGGTTCGTTTAAAACGCCAATGGGCTGCCGCAGCTTCCTCGGCGTGTACGAAGATGAAAACGGCGAGCAGATCCACGACGGGCGCAACAACCTTGGCGTCATCAGCCTGAACCTGCCGCGCATCGCGCTGGAGGCGAAAGGCAATGAAGCGGAATTCTGGACGCTGCTGGACGAGCGCCTGCAGCTGGCGCGTAAGGCGCTGATGACCCGCATCGCGCGCCTTGAAGGGGTCAAAGCCCGCGTCGCGCCGATCCTCTATATGGAAGGAGCCTGCGGCGTACGTCTGAAAGCGGACGATGACGTGTCGGAGATCTTCAAAAACGGTCGCGCGTCCATTTCGCTGGGCTATATCGGTATTCACGAGACCATCAACGCCCTGGCGGGCGATACGCATATGTACGACAGCGAGGCCCTGCGTGAGAAAGGCATCGCCATCGTTCAGCGCCTGCGCGACGCGGTTGACCAGTGGAAAGAGGAAACCGGCTACGGGTTTAGCCTCTACAGCACGCCGAGCGAGAACCTGTGCGACCGCTTCTGCCGTCTGGATACCGCCGAGTTCGGGATTGTGGAAGGCGTGACCGACAAAGGGTATTACACCAACAGCTTCCACCTCGACGTGGAGAAAAAGGTGAACCCGTACGACAAGATCGACTTCGAAGCGGCCTATCCGCCGATCGCCAGCGGCGGCTTCATTTGCTACGGCGAGTACCCGAACATTCAGCACAACCTGAAGGCGCTGGAAGACGTATGGGATTACAGCTATCAGCACGTGCCGTATTACGGGACCAACACGCCAATCGACGAGTGCTACGAGTGCGGCTTTACCGGTGAGTTCGAGTGTACGAGCAAAGGCTTTACCTGCCCGAAATGCGGCAACCACGATGCGGCTCGCGTCTCCGTGACCCGTCGCGTGTGCGGCTATCTCGGCAGCCCGGACGCGCGTCCGTTTAACGCCGGGAAGCAGGAAGAGGTGAAGCGTCGCGTGAAGCATTTGGGGAATGGGCAGATCGGGTAAGTTCTGCGCAGGGTTCTCCCCCTCACCCTACCCCTCACCCTCAAGGGAGAGGGAACCGATCGAGCACATTGCTAAGCCTGACACCGGTTTTCTCCCTCTCCCTGTGGGAGAGGGGCGGGGTGAGGGCATCAGGTTAACGCTATGAATTATCATCAATACTACCCCGTCGACATCGTCAACGGCCCCGGCACCCGCTGCACCCTGTTCGTTTCAGGCTGCGTCCACGAATGCCCCGGCTGCTATAACAAAAGCACCTGGCGCTTAAATTCCGGCATGCCGTTCACCGCCGAAATGGAAGACCGGATCGTCAACGACCTGAACGATTCGCGCATCAAACGTCAGGGGATTTCCCTCTCCGGCGGCGATCCGCTGCACCCGCAAAACGTGCCGGAGATCCTGAAGCTGGTGAAGCGCATTCGCCGCGAATGTGCAGGCAAAGATATTTGGGTCTGGACGGGATATAAGCTGGATGAACTCAATGCGCAGCAAAGAGAAGTAGTGGATCTGATTAACGTCCTGGTCGACGGCAAGTTCGTGCAGGATTTAAAAGACCCAGCCCTGATCTGGCGCGGCAGCAGCAACCAGGTTGTGCACCATTTGCGATGAACGCTAAAGCCGTTTGTTTGCATCATGATAAACGGCTGATTTCTCTCGCTTACCGATAGCGATAACAAATACCGTTACAACGTTGTCCTGAACCTGATAGACCAAACGATAACCCTGCGATCTGAGTTTTATTTTGTAGCAATCCGGCAGACCATGCAGGCGGGCCGATTCGACCCTGGGGCTCACCAGCACGTCCGCAAGTTTCTTCTTAAACTGGTCTTTTACAGTCTGCCCCAGCTTGCTCCACTCCTTTAACGCCCTCGGGTCAAATGCCAGTTCATAAGTCATCCAGACTAACCTTGATTCCCTTTTGCGGATTCGCCAGTCGCTCCCGGACCGTCTGTATCAGCGCATCTTCGCTGTCGCTAATCGTGACCGTTTTCACCGGCATACGTCCCGTCTCCGCGACGTACTGAAACAGTAATCGCACGGCTTCCGTTGGGGTGATATTGAGTTTTTCCAGCACGGCATAAGCCTCGTTTTTGAGTTTGTCATCCAGACGGACGTTCAGCGTGGCCATTATGCCTCCAGTAAAATCGAATGTGTAATGCAGTTTAGCATTACATTCGCATTACATCGAATTCTGGATAACGCCTCTCAAAACCGACTCAAACTCTCCATCGCCACCGCCTTAAACCCGGCAAAGTCACCGCAGCTACAGAGCCGCGACATCGCCCGTTCACGCAGGAAGGTGACGAAGATATCGTAAATCGCCATCGCCTCTTCGTATTCGCTTTTGCTGATGGCGAGCAGGAAGATGACGTGCGCGGTTTCGTCTCCCCACTGAACGCCGTGCGGGGCGAGCACGGTATAGACTACCGTTTTCTGCGCCAGCAGGCCGAGGGAGTGCGGCAGCGCGATGCCGTCGCCGAGCATGGTGCTGACGATGGCTTCACGCTCAACGACAGAATCCAGGAACTCCGCGCCGACAAACCCCTCGCCTTCAAGCTGCGCGCACAGTTCCCGGAACAGAGTTTGCTGATCAACGGGCTTGTCGAGAATGCGGAAATGGGCCGCGTCGAAGTATTTATCCAGCATCCACGGGCGGGTGCGGTCCACCAGCACCAGCTTGCCGATCTGCTCTAACTGATAATCGGTCGGGAACGGGGCGATCATCACCACCGGTTTGGATTTTTCGCTCACGCGGGCGGTGGAAATGACAAAGTCCTCGCCGATCGAATCCGCCAGCTCGTACTCGCGCAGGGTGAGCGTGCGGGCCACCTCAATCTGCGGGTACTTGCGCTGGAGCACCGCCTCGATCATGCGGACCATAGCATTCCCGGCGTCGCATACCAGCAGCACCCGCGGCTGGCGCTGGTAGCCGATGTTGTAATGGCGCTCCAGCCCGACGCCGATATGCAGCACCAGGAAGCCGATTTCGTTTTCGCTGATCACATACGGCGTGTATTTTCCCCAGCTCGACACCGCCGCGAGGGTCATATCCCACGCCATCGGGTAGTGCTGCTTGATGTTATCCAGCAGCGGATTGGGGATCATGATTTGATACCGCACGCGGGTGATCATGGTTTTGATGTGCGTGAGCAGGTCCGCGTGCAGCTGCGCGTCGCTGAGCAGGTTGTAGTTATAGTGGGTGTTGATGTAGCGCAGGATGTAGTTGACCAGCGCTTCGTCGTCATCCGCGTTAATTGCGCTCGGGGCAATCTCCTGAATCTGCCGCGCCGCAATGTGCACGCACAGCCAGCTCTCCTCCGAAGGTGAAAGCGCTTTGCCCGCCAGCTGCTGGATAGTGACGGCGATATCCTTCGCCGCCTCGCGCACGTTCTCTTCCACGTCTTCGGCATGGAATTCCGGCAGCGGATAGCCCTCGCTGATGCGCCGCACCGACACCGCACAGTACAGGCGCAGGAACAGCTCGCCTTCGTCGGTCAGACGGATGTGATGACGCGTCAGCGCCTCGTGTAGCACGGGCACCATCTGCTCCGCCACGCCTGCATTCAGCGCCACGTCGGTCACCAGCGGGTTCAGGCTGTCCTGCTGCGCCAGCTCCCAGAGCAGATCGGTCAGGCAGGCGCGGGTCGACATCTCGCTGCCAAACAGCTTCATGCCGTGGCGCGGGCGCGTTTCCAGCGTCAGGTTATAGCGGTGAAACCACTCGCGGACTTCGGCCATGTCGCTCTGCAGCGTGGCGCGGCTGACGAACCACTCGTCCGCCAGATCCTCGAGCTTAAGAGAAAATGCCGAGGTGAGAAAACGCACCACCAGATAGTGCACGCGCTCCGGCCCGGTCCGGGGAATACGCAGCGCGCGCGGGTGGGATGCCTGCAGCTGCTGGTAGCGCTGGGCATCATCAATTTTGAGCTGATAACCGTTGCCCCGGCTCAATATAAACTGCGCACCGTGGCTTGCCAGCAGCGCGTTCAGGGCGGTGATATCGGCACGGACGGTTCGCGTGGAGACCGACAGCCGCTGCGCCAGCTCGTCCTGCGGCAGCGTCTCGTTTTGCAACAGATCGAACAGTTGCGCTAAACGTTGGTTCGGAAATCGCACGGGTTTGTCCTCTTACAGCTTAAGGTGAAATGACCATCTGGGATGGGCTGCCGACCGGGGTATAGTCCGGCTCGAAGCTCAATTTGCCGTCCTGCGCCACGCGGAAACGGGTGATGTTGTCGCTGCGCTGGTTCATGACGTACAGCCAGCGTCCCTGCTTATCGAGCGTCAGGGTGCGCGGGTAGTCGCCGCGCGTCCACACGTCGTCCTGATGCGTCAGCGTGCCCTCCGCTGTTACGGTAAAGTGCCCGATGCTGTTATGCAAACGGTTAGCCACATACAGCTGTTTACCGTCGGCGCTTAATGCGAGCCCGGCAGCAAAGCTGGTGCCTTTGTAACCTTCCGGCAGGGCTGAGAGCGTTTTGCCCTCTTTCAGGGTGCCGTTGGCGTTCACGGTATAATGGGTGAGCGTAGACGCCTCTTCGTTAATCAGCCACAGGGCATCGCCTTTTGGCGTAAAGACGAAGTGGCGCGGCCCGGCGCCTTTTGAGGAGGCGCTGATAAACGGCGGATCGTTAGGCGTCAGCTTCCCTGTTCGATCGTCAAAACGGTACTGGTAGAGGCGATCTAGCCCAAGATCGGTGGAAAACACGTATTTCCCGCTCGGATCGGCGGCGATCATGTGCGCGTGGGGGCCGTTGTGATCGCTGATGGCAAAGCTTCCTTCGACAGCCGCTTCCGGCTTCGCTGCACCCGGTTCGCCTTGATCCTGACGTTTATCCGTAGCCTCACCCAGGCTGCCGTCTGCTTTAACGGGCAGCACTGCGATAGATCCGCTGACATAGTTCGCCACCAGCAGATGACGACCGTTCGGGGTCAGCGACAGGTAAACCGGCCCCGCGCCGCCGGAGGCCACCTGATTCAGCTCGCTCAGCTCGCCGTTATCCCCCACCCGCAGCGCCTGCACCACGCCCTGCTCCACTTCGCTTGCCAGATAGAGCGTTTTGCCATCGCGTGAGACGGCCAGCTGCGCGGCGTTCGGCAGCCTGCTCACCAGCGTTTTATTCGCCAGCGCGCCGCTTTGCGGGTCAACGGTAAAGCGGTACAGCCCTTCGCCGTTGGGGTTGTAGGTGCCCACCCAGGCGTACTGCGGCTGGGCGATAGCGGCGGTGGCGAGCATTGAGAGTGAAGCAACAAGCAGGGTACGGGTGTGCATGGTGGCTCCTTCAGGTGTGTGCGGTTTGTTTTCCCTCACCCCGGCCCTCTCCCAAAGGGAGAGGGGGTAAAAGTTCCCTCTCCCTTTGGGAGAGGGTTAGGGTGAGGGCAGATACTACTTCACCAGCTTCTTCGTCATCGCAAGCAGCGTACGCACGTCTTCCGGGCGCGTGTCGCCGCTGGCTTTGTCGATAATTGAGCTGTAGATATGCGGGATGATTTTGCTCACGCCCGCGTCGAGGGCGATCTGCAGGATCTCCTCATAGTTTTCCAGATCGATACCTCCGGTCGGCTCCAGCCAGAAGTCGTGACGGGCGCAGGCTTCCGCCACCGCGTTGTACTCGTCACGGCACTTCAGGCCGCCCATCGGGAAGTATTTGATGGAGCTGCCGCCGAAATCCTTCAGCAGGGCAATCGCGGTTTCAACCGGCACAATGCCGTCCGGAGCGTTGCTGCTCAGCGGTCCGGTGGAGATTTTGACCATCCCCACGGTGCCGGTCGGAGAGACCAGGCCGTTGACCACCGACTCATTCTGCCCCAGCAGCGCGCGGCTGGTGGCCACGCCGGTGAAGACCTGGTTGACGTGCTGCGGCTGCACCTGACGGGAGATCTCGCTCACCATCGCCGACTGGTTCGGATCCCCCGCGCCGAGGCCGACGGAGAGTGCGTTATCGATCAGCGCGGCATATTCACGCATATCGGCAACGGCGCTCGCCACGTCCGGGTAATTTTTGGAGAGCACGCCCACCAGCACGTGACCTTCCGCCGCCTCGTAAATGGCGCTGGCGTTGGCTTTCGATCCTGCCAGTACGTTCAGGCAGACGCGGTCACGGTAAAAGTTGGGGGTCAGTTTCATGCTTTTTTCTCCTGTCCTAATACTTCGCTAATGCGGCGATACACGATGTTCAGCTGGTCAGCATTCACGCTGCGCACGTCCGCCTCGATAATCCCTTCGTTGGCCTTGTAGCCACGGAAGTAAATGGCATATTCGCCCTGCTTGAGCTTCGCCACCAGATCGCCCGTGCCGACGCCCGTTGCGGCTTCGTCGAACTTAATCTCGGTGCGCGCGATATCGCGACCGGCGCTGTCCCAGACCACGCGCGCGGTCACGCCGTTGAGGGTGTTGAGCGCCTCGATAAACGGCGTCATCTTCGCCACCATCTCGGCCCCGCTCTCTTTGGTCGCCGTCAGGTAGTGTTCGATGGCGCAGGTCAGGCCAAGAATGCCCTCTTTGCCCACCTTCATCGCGCGGCCAATGCCCGCGGTCTGGCGCTTCACCCACTCAACGTACTGGGTTTTGCCGATCACCAGCCCGCTGGTTGGGCCTTCAATCGCCTTCGCGCCGCTGTAGATCACCAGATCGGCACCGGATCGGTAGTACGCGTGCAGATCTTCTTCCGCCGCCGCATCGACGATCAGCGGGAGATCGTGCTTGCGCGCCACCACCGCCGCCTGCTCGACGCTGAGCATGCTTTTCTGCACGCAGTGGTGCGATTTGATGTAGAGGATCGCCGCCGTGCGCGGGGTGATCGCCGCCGCCAGCTGATCGGCGGAGCATTCGTTGGCGTAGCCCGCCTCCACCAGCTTGCCGCCGCCCAGCGCCACCATGGTGCCCACCGGCGCGCCAAAGTTCACGTTGTGGCCTTTCGGCAGGACGATTTCGTTGTTCTCAATCGGGGTCACGTGCAGGTTTTCCAGCAGCCAGTCGCTGTCTTTGACCAGCACCGCCGCCACGGACTGGGCTATGCCCGCCGACGCGCAGGAAACCACCGTCGCGCCTTCCACATCCAGCAGCTTCGCGATGTACTCCCCGGTTTTATTGACCAGATCCTTCATCTCGAAATAGTGATTCATGCCGTCCATCGCCGCCTGCACCACTTCCGGGCGCGGCGTGGAGACGCCCAGCGCCGTCATGCGGCCAGAGGTGTTGATAACCTGCTTTAAATGGTACTTCTCATAAATCGAAGGCATGTTCCGTGCTCCCTTGTTCGGTCATGTAGCCCTTGCCCGCGCGGATCGCGGCAAGCGGCACCAGAATGTGTTCAGCCTGCAGGCTGTCGTTTTCGGCGTCCGTCAGCACCGTCGGCTGGCGTTTAATTGTGAACAGCGTCAGGTCGGCGTCGAGACCCGGCTGGATGCGGCCCTTGCGCGCCAGGCGCAGGCCGTCGGCGGCGTTGGCGGTCACGCAGGCAATCACCTGCGGCAAGGACATGCCGATGGCGAGAAACTTCGACATCACGCTTGCCAGCGAGCCCACCGGGCCGTTGATGCGGTTGCGGCAGTAGATATCCGAGCTGATGGTGTGCGGCAGAATGCCCCTCGCGATGGCGCGTTTCGCCACCTCAAAGCTGAAGCTCGCCGTGCCGTGGCCGACGTCCAGACGCACGCCGCGCTTCAGGGCGGAGGTGATGGAGGCGCGCAGCTCGCCGGAGGGCGTCAGAATGCGGTTGGGTTTGCCGTTGTAGCAGTGGGTGATGATGTCGCCGGAGCTCAGCAGCTCGGCAATTTCGTCGAGGTTCGGCGGGTTGTTGCCGATGTGCACCATCAGCGGCAGGTCGCCGTTCTCTTTCTGAATGGCTTTCGCGCGCTCCAGCGGCGTGATGCCGTTTTCACCGACCACGCTGCTGCTCATGCGCGCCTTCAGGCCGACGATAAAATCAGGGTGGCGCTTCACCGCCTGCTTCACCGCGTCGGCGTCGATATTCGCCATGTTGGCCAGCTCGTTCTGGGCAATCAGCCCCACGCGGGAGATGTTCAGCAGGGCAAACACCTCGGTGGAGGCCCTGCGGGTGATGTCATAGAAATCGTCCACGTCGTCGGCGCCGGTACTGCCCGCGTCCACCACGGAGGTGACGCCGGTGGCAATGCCCACGCTGTCCGGCTCGTCGTGGTAAATTGGAGAATTCGGGTAGCAGTGAACGTGGGAGTCAATCCAGCCTGCACTGACGAACACGTCGCCGTTCAGCTCAACCGTTTTATGCGCGGGGGCGTCAATGTCCCCCAGCGCCGCGATCTTCCCGTCCTGAATGGCGATATCGGTCAGGGTATCGTCGGCAAAGCGCGCACGGCGCAGGAGTAAATCAAACATGAGGATCTCCTGATAAGGCGGGCGCCTGAGCGCCCGCGGGTATTAAAGGGCGACCGGGAACAGCCAGCCCAACAGCATTGCGCCGAGGATCGCGCCACCGGTGATCGGCTTCTGCCAGATGTAGAACACCAGCGCACCCAGCAGGGAGCCGACGCCGATAGGAATGGAGGCGGTCATGGCGCTGAGGATAATCAACGGCCCGAGGAAGCGGCCGGAGGCGTTACCCGCGCCCATCATCACGTCTGCACCGTAGGTGGAGTTGCTCTGGTTGATGGTGAACTTACGCGCCAGGATGATGACGTAGCCAATCGCCAGACCAATCACCAGGCCGGTAATCAGCGCGGCAATGAAGTTGGTCACCGGGAACATGATGCCCGCGCCCAGCAGCAGCGCCGGAACGCCGAGGCCCACGCCGGTCTGGATGGCGCCACCGATGTCGAGAATACCCACCAGCGAGCCCTCGATAATGCGGGCGAACAGGAAGCTCGCGCCGAACGCCGCCACCGCGCCGTAAACCCCGGTATCGATCCCCGCTTTCAGCATCGCCACGAAGGCCACTTCGTTAAACGCGCCGATGCCGTAGAGGTAGTACATGTGCGTCCCGGCGAAAACGCCGGAGGAGAGCAGGCCAACGAAGATCGGGAACGACCAGTCGGCATACCAAAAACCTTTATTCTGTTCCATTTAGAGGCTCCTGTTATTTACCGCTGAGCGAGTTGTGGATCATGTCGAGCCAGTTCGGCACGGTCAGATGGAAGGATTCGATCATCTTCATGTCGAAGCCGCGGAAGAAGCCGCTCAGCACGAAGAGCAGGACGATCGCCGCCATCATCACTTTGGTGACGTGGTTCCAGCCGCTCTCTTCCACGCCTTTCCCGATCAGGATCCCCAGCACCAGGCCCGGTACGGCGTTGCCCATGATCAGCTGCGCCGCGCCGCCAAAGATGGTGGCCCAGAAGCCCGATTTTTTACCCGCGTCGATGGCCGCCAGCCAGAAGATCACCGGCATGACGGTGTTGACCAGCAGGTTTGCCGCCGGTACCAGCACCTTCACGGCGGTGACCTGAAGCGCTGCCGGCACGGAGGAGGCGGTCAGGTTCAGGAAGGTGACGACGAGCATGCCAATCACGCCGCAGGCAATTGCCATTTTGCGCGGGTCGTGCAGCGTTTCGCCGACGTTACGGTTTTTGATCATCAGTGCAGCAGCACCCCAGTTCGGGATGATGCGGTGGTCAACGTCCTGTGTGAAGGCACCTGCGGCCACGGAAGAGGCCCAGGCGTTAAAGAAGAAACCTAACCCAAAGGAGAAGTGGGACGCCGGATCCCCTTCACAGGAGTTCAGTTCCCCCAACGTACGAAACGCGCCCATACCCTGAGTGGTAGGCGCATGAAACATGCGTGCAGCCCCGGCGCCAACACCGACGCCAACCAGGCCGCCAATGATGAGCGATTTTATTAATATAATTAAGAACATCAGTCTGCCCTTTTATGAATAATCAGCGTTGCGTGACGAAATCCACCTGGTCAAGATTGATAGCGGTCACGTTGACGGTCACATCCAGCTCCACGCTGTAGGTGCGTCTTTCCCGGCGCAGAAAGAAGAACAGAAACGCTTCTTTTCGCACCGCTTCTTGCGCCTGAACGACCTGCACATCCTGTGGCTCAATACGCAGTAAGATATGCGGTGAGGCTTTCATCACCGCGGCCTGAACGTGGTTGAGCGCGTCGGCAAAGGCGCGCGCTTTGGCGTCGCCTTTGCCCTTCACTCTCACCGTGGTTGTGAACTGTTCTTTCATGCTTATGCGCCGTATTTCTTCTGCCACGCCTGTACCAGACGCTCGCCCAGCTCTTCTTTATCCATAAAGCCGAAGCCCAGCACGTTGCAGCCTTCGTTGATGGCGGTCACGCCCTCTTCCACGGAACGCATGCCGTATTTGGCCTTGTAGCCATATTTGGTTTGGGCAGTGATGGCACCCGCGCCGCCGCTGCCGCAGAAGGAGATGCCGAAGGTGGCGTTTTCCGCTTTCATCACGTCGCCGAGCTTCATGTCCGCCGCCATGCCCGGTACGACCACCGCGCGTCCACCTGCTTTTTCCACACCGGCAGCCACTTTCTGACCTTTACCCAGGCGATCGCCAATCACGACTGTAATCTGTTCCATGTGTTGCTCCTTAAAGGTTGTCTTTCGCGACTTCAAAGTGAACGGAGAGCAGCCAGGCTTCTTCATCAGGAAGATTGCCAAACTGCGCGACCACTTCACGGGCGAGCCGCATTGAATCCGGTGAAATTTCGTCAAACAGCTCTGCTTCAACCTCCGGCAGCGGCTCGCCGGTCACGGACCGGTGCGCCATTGCGCGCACGTGGGAGGTGAGCATCTGCTCCTGTACCGCATTGGGGATGATGTTGTTTCGGGCCAGCAGGGCATAAACCTGCTGCAGCATGGTGTTCGCGAGCTGTTCTGTTTGCTCCGCCTGTTCCCCAACGTCGTTCATTACCGCTCCGTTAATCACTGGTCTTACCCCGTTAATGGCTCTGGAATAAAACTAACGTTGGGGGGGAATTGTTTGTAGCGAGTTGTTTTCCACTTCGAAGTGGAAAGGCGAGCCGCAGCAGTGATCTGTGCCACATAAATGCGGTGAATCTGAATTAATGACGGTATTTGCGTGATGAATATCACGTATTCCAGCGGCAAAACGCGCGCCGGGGAAACGAAACGTTCAGGCGCGGTGACGCAAAAATGTGATGGCGATAGGGTTTACTTATTACCGCGTAAAAAAAACGGGGGCCGCTGGCCCCCGCTGGTTGTTTGTCAGATGCGCGATCGGTTAACGGTACTTCTTGTGGTAGGTATTACGGGTCGTCACAAACTGCTCGGCCGCCGCCTGGGCTTCCTTCACTTTGCCTTCGTTAGCCAGCTTCAGCGCGCCGTCGATCTGGCCGACCAGCACGTCAAAGCCGTGGCGGTAGTCTTTCATTTCTGCGCTGTCTGCCGCTTTGCTTTCCAGCTTCGGAGGCGTCGCTTTTTGTGCGTCCAGCGCCGCTTCACGCATTTTGGTCAGCGCGTCTTTCATTTCAGCCGCATTGTCGGTTTTCTGCACCACCTTCAGGTTTTGACCGAGGATGCCCATGTCGTCTTCAAGATCGGCAGCAAACGCAGAAGAGCCAAGAACCAGCGTTGAAGCCGCGACGATCGCTAACAGATGTTTACGCATTGCTCACTTCCTTTTTTATTATTAAAACGCCTTTACGGGTATTACTGACCGGCGATTTTCATTTCCGGCAGAAGTACAGAACCACACTGTATATTGCTACGTGTTTCAATATCGTTACCGACCGTAACGATATTGCGCCACATGTCCTTCAGGTTGCCGGCGATAGTAATTTCGCTCACCGGATACTGGATTTCGCCGTTTTCCACCCAGAAGCCCGCCGCGCCGCGCGAGTAGTCGCCGGTGATGCCGCTTACGCCCTGGCCCATTAGCTCGGTCACCACCAGCCCGGTGCCCATCTCTTTCAGCATCTGCTCAAAGTTCAGGCCCTGTCCGGCAATGCGCCAGTTGTGGATGCCGCCAGCGTGTCCGGTGCTTTTCAGCCCCAGCTTGCGCGCGGAGTAGTTGGTCAGCAGCCACTGGGTCAGAATGCCGTCTTTGATGATATCGCGACGTTCAGTGCGCACGCCTTCGCTGTCGAACGGCGTGGAGGCCAGCCCCTTCAGCAGATGCGGATGTTCTTCAATGGTGAGCCATTCCGGCAGGATCTGCTTGCCCAGCGAGTCGAGCAGGAAGGTCGATTTACGGTAAACCGAGCCGCCTGCGATAGCGCCCACCAGATGGCCAAACAGACCGGTCGCCACTTCGTTAGCAAAAATGACCGGGGCCTTCATGGTGGAGAGTTTACGCGGCGACAGGCGTGACAGCGTGCGTTCTGCACACTCTTTACCCACCCACTCAGGAGACTGCAAATCCCCCAGCGCACGGCCAATGGTGTAGGCGTAGTCGCGCTCCATGTCACCGTTCTCTTCGGCGATCACGCAGCTGGAGAGCGAATGACGGGTAGAGCAGTAGCCCTGCAGCATGCCGTGGCTGTTGCCGAAGACTTTGATGCCGTAATGGCTGTTGAAGCTGCCGCCTTCGGTATTGGTGATGCGCTTATCGGCCTGCAGGGAAGCCTGCTCGGCGCGCGCGGCGAGTTCGATCGCTTCGTCCGGGGTCACTTCCGCCGGGTGGAAAAGATCGAGATCCGGCGCGTCAAACGCCAGCAGGTCTTTATCCGCCACGCCTGCGTAAGGATCCGGAGAGGTATAACGGGCGATATCCAGCGCCGCCTGCACCGTACGGGCAATGGCATCCGGGCTGAGATCGGTAGATGACGCGCTGCCTTTGCGATTCTGGTGATACACCGTGATCCCAAGCGCGCCATCGCTGTTGAATTCTACGTTCTCCACTTCACCATAGCGGGTGCTCACGCTGATGCCGGTGGTTTTGCTGACCGCCACTTCGGCGCCATCTGATTTTTCTGAAGCAAGCATCAGCGCGGTGGAGACGGCTTCTTCAAGAATCTTACGCTGCGCTTCAACTTGTGAGGTTACTTTCATCGCAAATGCCATACTGTAAGAGAGAGTTATCTGAAGTCTAACAGAGAACCGTTTTTCAGTGCGCGTCTTAACTGGTAACATTAGCCTCTTTTTTTAAGGAGCCTGACATGACTAAGCAGCCCGAAGACTGGCTCGACGACGTTCCCGGTGATGACATCGAAGACGAAGATGATGAGATCATCTGGGTCAGTAAAAGTGAAATTAAACGTGACGCCGAAGAGTTAAAACAGCTTGGCGCAGAAATGGTAGAACTGGGTAAAAACGCGCTGGACAAGATCCCGCTCGACCAGGATCTGCGTGATGCCATTGAACTGGCACAGAAAATCAAGAAAGAAGGCCGTCGTCGCCAGCTTCAGCTTATCGGGAAAATGCTGCGTCAGCGCGACGTCGATCCGATCCGCCAGGCGCTGGACAAGCTGAAAAACCGCCACAACCAGCAGGTTGCGTTTTTCCACAAGCTTGAGCAGATCCGCGATCGCCTGATTGAACAGGGTGATGACGCCGTACCGGAAGTGCTGAACCTGTGGCCGGATGCCGACCGCCAGCAGCTGCGTTCCTTGATCCGCAACGCGCAGAAAGAGAAAGAAGGGAATAAGCCGCCGAAGTCTGCGCGCCTGATTTTCCAGTATCTGCGCGAGCTGTCTGAGAACGAAGAGTAATCTGTTCCCCTCACCCCGTAGGGGCGAGGGAGAAAAGAAAGTAGGCCCGGTAAGCGCAAGCGCCACCGGGCTTTTTTTTACTCTGCGGCTGCCGCTTCCGCTTTCTTCGCCAGACCGTCCAGCAGCTTCTGATGGATCCCACCAAAACCGCCGTTGCTCATCACCAGAATGTGGTCGCCAGGCTGTGCGGCTTTCACCACCATATCCGCGAGCGCATCCACATCCGCGCTCCAGTGCGCAGGCTGAATGCAGGCATCGGCCACTTCGGCCACCTGCCACGGAATATGCTGCGGCTGCAGCAGGAAGACCTCATCGGCACGTCCTAACGACGGCGCGAGATCATCTTTGCAGATGCCCATCTTCATGGTGTTCGAGCGCGGTTCCAGCACCGCCAGAATGCGGGCTGTCCCGCCGACCTTGCCGCGCAGGGCGGCAAGCGTTGCCAGAATAGCCGTTGGATGGTGCGCGAAATCGTCATACACGGTAACGCCGTGGGCTTCACCGCGCAGTTCCAGACGACGACGGGCGTTGATAAACGAGCCCAGCGCATTGGCCGCATCCGCAGGCAGAACGCCAACGTGACGCGCCGCAGCAATAGCCATCAGGCCGTTGTGCATGTTGTGCTCGCCCACCAGGCCCCACTTCACCTCACCCACTTTTTCACCGTCGAGCAGCACTTCCCACTCGGAGGCATCGGCGTTGAGTTTCTTCGCCTGCCAGTGGCCCTGCTCGCCCACCAGCTCCTGCTCGCTCCAGCAGCCCATCGCCATCGTCTGCTTCAGGTTGATGTCGTTCTCCGGCAGGATGATGCGCCCCTGGCCCGGAACAATGCGCACCAGGTGGTGGAACTGTTTCTGGATCGCTTTCAGGTCGTCAAAAATATCCGCGTGGTCGAACTCAAGGTTGTTGAGGATCAGCGTGCGCGGGCAGTAATGCACGAACTTGGAGCGCTTGTCGAAGAACGCGCAGTCGTATTCGTCGGCTTCGATCACGAAGAACGGGCTGTCACCCAGACGCGCAGAAACGTCGAAATTACCCGGTACGCCGCCAATCACGAAGCCCGGCTTGTAGCCGCAGGCTTCGAGGATCCAGGTCGCCATGCCCGCGGTCGTGGTTTTGCCATGGGTACCGGCAACGGCAACCACCCAACGGTCGCGCAGGACGAAGTCATGCAGCCACTGCGGGCCGGACATGAACGGAATATTGCGTTCCAGAACCGCCTCGACGCACGGATTGCCGCGGGTCATGGCGTTGCCGATGATCACCAGGTCTGGCTCGGGATCCAGCTGGCTGGCATCGTAGCCCTGAATTAACGAGATGCCCTGTTTCTCCAGAAGTGTGCTCATTGGCGGATACACATTGGCGTCCGAACCTGTCACTTCATGGCCCAGCGAGCGCGCCAGCATTGCCAGTCCGCCCATGAAAGTGCCACAAATCCCCAATATATGAATGCGCATACGTCACTATCCTTCTTCAATGTGGCGCACATTTTACTCACATGTTAGCGGCTGTGAAACGCATTTCAGGTAAATCCGTATGTTGCTGGCGCGATTCACCTCTGCGCTAATATTTGAATGTTTGTTAAGATTGTTGGGCTTTAGTCGTTTTAGTGAACATACAATCGCTCTACTCACAAAGATGCAGGGAAAGTGTTATGAAAACGTTAGGTGAATTTATTGTCGAAAAGCAGCACGAGTTCTCTCATGCTACCGGTGAACTCACTGCTTTGCTGTCGGCAATAAAGCTGGGCGCTAAGATCATCCACCGCGATATCAACAAGGCCGGTCTGGTCGATATCCTGGGTGCCAGCGGTGCCGAGAACGTTCAGGGCGAGGTTCAACAGAAGCTCGATCTGTTCGCAAATGAAAAATTGAAAGCTGCACTGCGCGCGCGCGACATCGTTGCGGGTATCGCCTCTGAAGAAGAAGATGAAATTGTTGTTTTCGAAGGGTGTGAACACGCTAAATACGTTGTTCTGATGGATCCGCTCGACGGCTCCTCAAACATCGACGTTAACGTTTCTGTCGGTACCATTTTCTCCATCTACCGCCGCGTCACGCCTGTTGGCACGCCGGTGACCGAAGAAGATTTCCTGCAGCCGGGCATTAACCAGGTTGCTGCCGGTTACGTCGTTTATGGCTCCTCCACCATGCTGGTGTACACCACCGGCTGCGGAGTTCACGCCTTTACGTACGATCCTTCACTGGGCGTTTTCTGCCTGAGCCAGGAACGCATGCGCTTCCCGGAGAAGGGCAACACCTACTCCATCAACGAAGGCAACTACATCCGCTTCCCGAACGGCGTGAAGAAGTACATTAAATTCTGCCAGGAAGAAGATAAAGCGACCCAGCGCCCGTACACGTCACGCTATATTGGCTCTCTGGTCGCGGATTTCCACCGTAACCTGCTGAAAGGCGGTATCTACCTCTACCCAAGCACCGCCAGCCACCCGGACGGGAAGCTGCGCCTGCTTTACGAGTGCAACCCGATGGCGTTCCTCGCCGAACAGGCGGGCGGCAAGGCGAGCGACGGTAAAGAGCGTATTCTGGATATCGTGCCGGAAAGCCTTCACCAGCGCCGTTCATTCTTCGTCGGCAACAACCACATGGTTGAAGACGTTGAACGTTTTATCCGTGAGTATCCGGACGCGTAATGCCTCTCTACAGGGGAGCCGTTCTGGCTCCCCTGTTCATTTATATATTTTACCGTATAAGTGTTTATAAAAAACATGCTTTAATATTCACCACTGCTCCTGCATTATTTCCATAACAGTTTGACAGATATTTCGTGGAGCAGAATCGCAATGAACAATTATTCCCGTGCTAATACCGGCATTGATTTAAATCTTATCCCTGTATTTATTGAAATCGTCCGCTGCGGCAGCATGGCTAAAGCCTCTTTGCGTCTGGAGATGTCACGTCCGGCGGTGAGTCTGGCCCTAAAGCGTTTTAATCAACTCTTTGATGAACCGTTATTTTTCCGCAAAGGTTTATATCTTGAACCGACGGAAAAAGCGTTAGCCTTAACCAGCTCACTGGAAATATTAATGGGTGAAATTCACGATAATATTGCGGCAGTTAATTCCGGAAAAAATAAAACCCCGGCACAGAACGTACCGGGGCTGGGTAATATTATGCAGCGGTCTGAGTCGTCACTTTGAATGATGACATGGCTTCCATCAGCTGACGCGACTGCTCCTCAAGAGAGCGGGTCGCGGCGGAGGATTGCTGCACCAGCGCGGCATTCTGCTGCGCGGTTTCGTCCATCTGATTCACCGCAATATTCACCTGCTCAATACCGCGGCTCTGCTCCTGAGACGCGGTCGCAATCTCACGCATCAGTTTGGTCATGCGCAGCACTTCTGTTGCGATTTCGTCCATGGTTTCGCCGGCCTGCTGGGCCAGCTCGCTGCCCTCGTTAACGTGGGTCTGCGAATCACTGATAAGCGATCGGATCTCTTTCGCCGCGTCGGCACTGCGGCTGGCAAGGTTTCGCACTTCGCCCGCGACGACGGCAAACCCGCGCCCCTGCTCGCCCGCGCGCGCCGCTTCCACGGAGGCGTTAAGCGCCAGGATATTGGTCTGGAAGGCAATACCGTCGATCACGCTCAGGATGTCGCCGATGCGCGCCGAGCTGCCGGAGATATCGCGCATTTTTTCAATTACGTAGCAAACCATTTCGCTGCCGTGATCGGCCGTGTCGGACACCGACTTCGCCAGCTGGTGCGCCTGCTCGGCGTTATCGGCGTTGAGCTTCACCGTCGCGGTGATCTGTTCCATGCTGGCCGCCGTCTGCTCCAGCGACGTGGCGGTGGATTCCGTACGCTCGGCAAGATCGCGGTTTCCCAGCGTCAGCTCGCGGCTACCGGTGTCAATTTGCGAGCTGGCATCGCGTACCCGCATAACCGAGTTCATCAGCGACTGTCGCATCTCCTCTATCACCGCGTTGAGGCGGTTAAACTCCTGGCTCGCGGGGGCATTCAGCGTATGGGTTAAATCCCCCGCCGCCACGTTCTCCAGCTGAGCGATCGATGCAGAGAGCGGCTTGAGCAGCATATGGCGCAGCACCAGCCACGCGAGCACGATAATGCCCGCCGTCAGCAGCGCTGCGACGATAATCAGGATCAGTACGCGGGTTTTACTCGCCTGCACGGCACTCACTTCCGCCTGACCACGCGCTTCGCTCCATTTCTGAAACGCCTGCATATCGTTATCAAACTGCTTCGCCACCGGAATCAGCGTCTTCTCCAGCAGATCGTAATACCCGTCCGCGCTCTGGTCATTCAGGGTTTTCAGCATCGGGTTGATCCCCTGCTGGCTATACGTCGCCAGGCTGGCCGCCACTTTATTGAGCAGCTGTTGCCCCTGCTCGTCAGCCACGCCGCCGTCGATCACGCCTTTCAGCGTTTTCTGGGCCAGGGCAACTTCCTGATTGATGTTTTTTACCGCTTTGGCCGCATCGTCCAGCATGCCGATTTCCATCATGCGGACGGCCTGACCCGCCTCATTGCGCGCGCGCAGGATCAGCGTGTAGCCTGAATTAAGCTGCACCATCTGCTCACCCTGAAGGTGATTAATACGCTGCAGTGAAGAAGAACTCTGTGTGAGGGCATAAATGCCAATGCCGCTGACAATCAGCAGCAGAAGGGTCATAACGGCCAGTAAAGAGAGCAAGCCGGTACGAATCGATAGCGTTTTAAGCATGATATTATTTCCGGTAGCGAGATATTTCTGGGCATAAAAAAAGAGTATCGGCCGCTACCGGAAAATGTTTAGACTTTAAGCAAATTCAGCGTGTTATCGCTCTGTTACCGATGTGTTTACGCGGGTAACAGGTGAGCTTTGGCGGTTCTCCCAGAGCACCGTAAGACCGCGCTGCAGGGCAATAAAGATAAACAGCAGAATGCCGATGGCGATCTTCGTCCACCAGGAGCTGAGCGTGCCGTCAAAGTTGATATAGGTTTGTATCAGCCCCTGGATCGCCACGCCGAACAGCGTCCCCAGCACCGTACCGACCCCGCCGCTCAGCAGCGTGCCGCCGATGACCACCGAAGCAATCGCATCCAGCTCAACGCCCACGCCTGCAAGGGCATAGCCCGCCTGGGTATACACCGAGAAGACGATACCCGCCAGCGTCGCCAGGCCGGTCGAGAGCATATAGATGCGGATGGTGGTACTGCGGGTGGAGATCCCCATCAGGTTTGCCGACGTGGCGTTACCGCCGATGGCGTAAACCTGGTTGCCAAACCGGGTACGGTGGGCGAGGAAGATGCCAATCACCACCACGCCCAGCATCAGCAGCCCCATCGCGCTCAGGCGGCCGCCGCCGGGAATTTTCCACGCCAGGCTGGAGAGCGTGTCGTACACCGGATGGTTAATCGGAATCGACTCTTCCGACACCAGGTAGCTCACCCCGCGCAGGAAGAACATCCCGGCGAGAGTAATGATAAACGCCGGGATTTTTAACGCGTCGATCAGCAGCCCCATAAAGGCACCAAACGCGCAGCCCATCGCCAGCACCAGCGGAAACGCCACCAGCGGAGAGATGCCCCAGAAGCCGATCGCCTTCGCGAGGAACACGCCCGTAAACGCGATCACCGACCCGACGGAGAGATCGATCCCGCCGGAGAGGATCACAAAGGTCATCCCGACGGCGATGATGCCTAAAAAGGCGTTATCGGTCAGGATATTGCAAATCACGCGGGTCGAGGCAAAACCGGGGAATTGGGTGAGGCAGTAGAGATACCCCAGCACAAACACGCCCAGCGTGATCATCAACGGTAAATTACGTTTTATCATGGCCACGGATCCCCTTAATGATGCTGACAAAGCGCGGCGACTGGACGATCAGCACGCAAAGCACGACCACCGCTTTCACCACCTGGTTGAGTTCCGGCTGAAACCCCGAAAGCAGGATCCCGGTGTTCATTCCCTGAATGATCAGCGCGCCAATCACCGAGAGCAGCAGGTTAAAGCGCCCGCCCATCAGCGATCCACCGCCGATCACCACCGCGAGGATCGCGTCCAGCTCCAGCCAGAGCCCCGCGTTGTTGGCATCGGCCCCGCGAATATCCGCCGCGACGATGACCCCGGCGATGGCGGCGCAGACGCCGCTCAGCACGTAGGTCAGCATCACCATCAGACGGGTGTTGACCCCGGCGTTGCGCGCGGCGCGGATGTTGATCCCGACGGCTTCAATGAACATGCCCAGCGCCGTTTTGCGGGTGAAAAGCCAGAAGACAACGAGCGTGACCAGGGCAACGATCACCGGCGTCGGGAAGAACAGAAGGTTGCCGCTCCCGATCCACGCCAGGCTCGGCGAGTTAAAGGTGACAATCTGCCCGGAGGTAATCAGCTGCGCCACACCGCGCCCGGCCACCATTAAGATAAGGGTGGCGACAAAGGGCTGAATTTTCAGCACCGCCACCAGAATGCCGTTCCATAATCCGGCCAGCACGCCGGTGCCTAAGGCCGCCAGCAGTACCACCGGCAGGCTGTGTCCGGACACGGTCATGGAGGCTGCCGTGGCCCCGGCGATAGCCATCACCGCGCCGACGGAGAGGTCAATCCCGCCGGTGGCGATGACCAGCGTCATCCCGATGGCCAGCAGCGCCACGGGCGCGGCACGGTTTAGAATGTCTATCGGGCTGCCAAACAGGCGGCCATCCTGCACGATAATCTGGAAGAAATGCGGCGCGACCAGGCTATCAACCAGCAGCACCACCAGCAGCGCTGCGATTTGCGGCGTGCCGGTTGGCCAGCTGAAGCGGCGCTTTGTCTCACCGGTTTGCGAAAGCGAACGGGGCATCACGATTTACTCCTTATGCCGCGATGGCATTCATGATCGCCGGAACGGACAGCTTATCCAGCGGGATCTCTGCCACCTGTTTGCGATCGCGCATGATGATGACGCGATCGGCATAGCCCACCAGCTCTTCCAGCTCGGACGAAATAACCAGCAGCGCCAGACCGTCCGCGCACAGGGTTTCGATAAGCCGGATAATTTCGGCGTGCGCCCCCACGTCAATGCCGCGGGTCGGTTCGTCGAGGATCAGGAACTGGGGTTTGGTCAGCAGCCAGCGGGAGAGCAGCACCTTCTGCTGGTTGCCGCCGGAGAGGAACTCGATAGGCTGTTCCGCGCTCGGGGTACGAATACCCAGCTGACGGATAAAGCGCTCGGCAATGGCGTTTTGCTCTTTACGGGGGATCGGGCGCAGCCAGCCGCGCTGGGCCTGCAGCGCCAGAATGATATTTTCCCGCACCGAAGCCGCGGCAATAATGCCGTCCGTTTTCCGATCTTCCGGGCAGAAGCCGACGCCCAGACAGGAGGCCTGATGCGGGGATCGCAGGGTTTGCGGTTTGCCCTTGATCAGCGCGGTGCCGCTGTCGGCCGGCTTGATTCCGAATATCACCTCGGCGGTTTCGGTCCGGCCGGAGCCCAGCAGGCCCGCCAGCCCGACAATTTCGCCAGGGCGGACTTCCAGATTAAACGGCGATATCACGCCTTTCTTGCCGTAATCGCTGAACGCGGCGACCGGTTTCTCGCTGAGCAGCGTGCGCCCGGCGCGCTGAAGGGCGTTGGTTTCCAGCTCGCGGCCCAGCATCATTTTCACCAGTTCGATCTGCGGCAGCTCGCGGGTTTCGCGGCAGCCGACAAAGCTGCCGTTGCGCAGCACCGTGATGCGATCGCTTACCTCATATACCTGATCGAGGAAGTGGGTAACGAAGATCAGGCTGACGCCCTGATCGCGCAGCTGGCGCATCAGGGTAAAGAGCATCTCAACTTCCTGGGTATCGAGGCTGGCGGTGGGTTCGTCGAGGATGAGTACCTTCGCGGAGAGATCGATCGCGCGACAGATGGCGACGATCTGCTGCATCGCCACGGAAAAGCGGTTCAGCGGCTCGCGGACGTCAAGGGAGAAGCCGTACGACTCCATCAGCTTTGTCGCCCGCGCCTCCATCTCTTTGCGGCGCAGCAGGCCAAAACGTCGCGGCTCACGGCCAATAAACAGATTATCCGCCACCGACATATTCGGCAGCAGGTTTACTTCCTGGTACACCGTCCCGATCCCCAGCAGCTGGGCATGGGCGGTATTTTTCGGCGAAATGGCGTTGCCTTCCAGCCAGATGGTGCCGCGATCGGCGTGATAAACGCCGGTCAGGGATTTAATCAGCGTCGATTTTCCCGCGCCGTTCTCGCCCAGCAGCGCCATAATCTCACCGCGCCGCAGGCTGAAATCAACGTTATCCAGCGCCTTTACGCCGGGGAAGAATTTACTCAAGCCCTCTGTGCGGAGGATTTCCTGGTGTTGTTCAGTGGTCATGGTTTTCCCCCTCACCCTGACCCTCTCCCCGGAGGGGAGAGGGGATTGATCGTGCCAATTGTTAATATCCAGCTCCGCCCTGCCTTTCTCCCTCTCCCCTCCGGGGAGAGGGCTGGGGTGAGGGGCGCGGGTCTTAGTAGCCCATATTTTTCTTCTTCTCTAACTCTTCTTTCGCCGTATCAGGCAGGTAGAGCGTGGACTTAGTGACCGTCACCTTCTCAGGCATCGTGCCGTCTTTCTTGAATTTCTCCAGCGCGTCGAATGCCGGACCCGCCATGTTTGGCGTCAGCTCCACGCTGGCGTTGGCTTCGCCGTCGATCATCGCTTTGTAGATGTCCGGCACGCCGTCGATAGAGCCGGTGAGGATATCTTTGCCCGGCTTCAGGCCCGCTTCTTTAATCGCCTGAATCGCACCGATCACCATGTCATCATTGTGGGCGTAAACCATGCAGATGTTCTTGCCGTTGTTTTCAGCCTTAATGAAGCTCTCCATGACCTCTTTACCTTTACTGCGCGTAAAGTCGCCGGACTGAGAGCGGATAATCTTGATGTTTGGCGCTTTAGCGATGGCCTCAGCAAAGCCTTTTTTACGGTCGATGGCCACGCTCGCGCCGACGGTGCCCTGCAGCTCAACGACGTTACACGGCTTGCCGTCGACCTGTTTCACCAGCCAGTCGCCAATCAATTGCCCTTCCAGCACGTTGTTGGCGGTCACGGTGGTCATATAGAGGGATTTGTCTTTGACGTCGATGGAACGGTCGAGCAGGAAGACCGGGATCTCAGCGTCTTTCGCTTCCTTCAGGACGGGTTCCCAGCCGGTCGCCACGACGGGTGCAATAAAGATGGCATCCACGCCCTGGGCGATAAAGGAGCGCACGGCTTTGATCTGATTCTCTTGTTTTTGCTGACCATCGGCGATTTTCAAGGTAATGCCGCGTTTCTGAGCCTCGCTTTTCGCAACGTTGGTTTCTGCCGCTCGCCAGCCAGATTCAGAGCCGACCTGCGAAAAACCTACGGTTAAGGGAGCGGCCATCGCCATAGACGACATGGCTGCCGAAACTGCTGTGACAAGAAGTAAGCGCTTCCACATATGAGCGTCCTCGTAGGGGTGTTTATTGTTGGTTAAAAGATGTTCTGCGAAATGACTATAGCCCATGAAATATGTAACGAATTGCGTTACATCACACTTCAGAAAAGTGAATAAAACGTTAATCACAAGTTTGTAATCGCTTTCATTTCACCATGAAAAATGCGGCTGAGTTTATGGATTTTTCTGTCATGGAAAGGGTCTGAAAAGTGGGAAAAGCGGGGAGAGAAAGCGAAAACAGGCGGAGACATTCAGCGCGAGTTGGCTATAATACCTGCCACTTGTTTACCATCCATTTTAAAGGACACCGACATGAGCTTACTCAACGTCCCAGCGGGTAAAGAACTGCCAGAAGACATCTACGTAGTTATCGAAATCCCGGCTAACGCAGATCCGATCAAATACGAAGTGGACAAAGAGAGCGGCGCCCTGTTCGTAGACCGTTTCATGTCTACCGCGATGTTCTATCCGTGCAACTACGGTTACATCAACCACACCCTGTCTCTGGACGGTGACCCGGTTGACGTGCTGGTCCCAACGCCATACCCACTGGAGCCAGGCTCCGTCATTCGCTGCCGTCCAGTTGGCGTGCTGAAAATGACCGACGAATCCGGTGAAGATGCGAAGCTGGTTGCGGTACCGCACACCAAGCTGAGCAAAGAATACGATCACATCAAAGATGTGAACGACCTGCCAGAGCTGCTGAAAGCGCAGATCACTCACTTCTTCGAGCATTACAAAGACCTCGAAAAAGGCAAGTGGGTTAAAGTTGACGGCTGGGACAACGCAGAAGCGGCGAAAGCAGAAATCATCGCCTCCTTCGAACGCGCTGCTAAGAAGTAATTCTTACTGCTGTTAATGAAGGCCCCGCGAGTCGGGGCTTTTTTATTTCCCTGGTTGAGAGTAGTACAAACTTAACTTTTAAGAATAATCCCATTCCTTTTGTTTTGGATATTAAAAACAAAAAAAGACTCCCTATCATTTATAGTGGGAGTGGTTGAATAGCCTGGCTGTTCACAACATACTGTCATGATGATCATTAATCCCCATTCATTACAGGATTCATATGTCATCCATTAACATTGATGTTGCCCGCCCAACTGGAATTTATTTTATCATTGAACGGTTGTATTCCCGCGATGGTTATATGCCTTCTATTGGGGAAATCAGCCCCTCTTTGACACAGGTGCACCGTACTGTCATTCAGCTAAAACGCAAGCAGGATATGTTTATGGATGGTGTTAAGGTTACCCCTAAAGATATTACCCTTTGGCAACAGATAAAATATATTACGGGTTCAAAAGTAACGACCAAGGATACAGATGCGTTAGTGTATACGACCGATTTTATCGGCTCCCTTGTTGCCACCACGCCTTTAGGTAATATTGAGCATGAAAATATTCCTCGCTTCCTCACGACAGAGTCTATCCACTCCCTTCCACAGGCGGTGAGTTATGGGCGTGATCCCATCCCACAAGTCCTTCTTTATGGTCGTAAGGATATAGTCTTCTTTATGGATAATGGTGGTAAGGGTACACCAACCGCTATTGCAAAATATAACCACAATACTCGTGACCTTGCCATAATCAAAGATCAGCTAGAAGCCAGTAAAACGATGAAGGAGCTGCTATCTAAGGGAGCAAAATTATGAGTAAGAAAAGCCATGTCATAAGCCTATTCGTCCTTATTATTGCCTCCTTTGTCTTTGGCAGAAGTACTTATGTTGAATATCTGTCATGGTACTATGGAAGCGATCATTTAATATTCAGTCAAATAAATAGCGCATTACTATCTGGTTTACTTAACGGACTTTACTTCGCGCTATCATCAAGCATTATTTATGCGTTACTCACTCTATTAAAAACAATTCCCAGAAATATCTTTTTTTCTTGTCTTCTGCAATTCTTTATTAACATAGGGCTATATACGCTTTTTGTTGCAGTAGATAAAGGTTATAGTAAATTGCATACTTTAGGCTCGGGTGCTACTGATATCACCCAAAGCTATTTTTTAGGGGCGTTGCTGATGAGCACACTCCTGACCGTCGCGATCGTGAGCGTTATACATGCTAAGTTTCTTTCTTCAAAGCATAAAGATGGGCTACATAAAGGCGTTTGACTGTTACGGTAAAGACAGTAAATGGCAGTATCTCTGCATCATGACATTCCAGCTTGCCTGGTTTTTGTTTTACTTATGGATCCCTTATCGAAGCGATTATGTGATTCTGCTGTTTTTACTGTTTTTCCTGCCCGTCATTTCAAGCAATACGCGGTGCATAAACTACTATGGCCGTTCACGCGCCTTGTGTTTTTTATGGCTTATTGCCCCGTACATCATGCTGTTCGTTCCTCTGTTTTTAACCCGACGCCGGGATACAGAAGAGAGTTGAAGGAATAAAAAAAACAACGCCACCTCACGGTGGCGTTGTTTTTTTCAGTACTGGTCTCTGTCTAACCAGTTACCGCTTACAATCCGCGTTAACCCTTCGACCGGACGCTGGTAGACGTACATCCACGCACTTCCGTACGGAGTCTGGATCAACTGGCGTGCGTATTCACCGCCCCTGGTGCGCAAGGCATCAAGTTCGGCAAGCGTCGCGTTATCAATACGATAGACTTCACCCTGTACTGTTCCTTCGCCCGGAACCGCGCCTGGATAGTGGCCCAGGCTGTACAACTGGTAGTTCTCGATATTGTAATTCCCCAGCAGCAGGGCATTGGTCATCCAGTGACTGTTGCCTTGCTTGGTTCGTAAACTGCCGTAGACAAATATTCGCATTGCTAAAACTCAAACTGATAGAGCAGATCAAGTGCCTGGTCTACGCCGGACACTGCTTCCAGATATAGCTTGGGCATCAGGCGATAGCGTAACGTGAGAGTTGCCAGTGAGTCAAAGATCCCCACACCATATTTTACCTGCAGACCCGGCAGTACATACCCGCTGACCACCACCTGCGAGGAGTCACCCACGCCCTGGGTGTCCAGCGCCAGATTGCTTACGCCGAACGTCTCGCCGATTTTACCCACAACCTGCCCACTTTGTGCAACCCCCAGACCCACTAACATCGAGGTCATCGCCGCGCTGTCGCTTTGTCCGCTGTTCAGACCTTGTCCACGCAGCAGATAAGAGAGGGCTTCCTGCTGCGACATCGCCGGGTCAGAGAAGATCTCCGCCTTCGGTTCGTCGGCGGAACCGGTGACGCGAACGCCAGCAATGACGTCATCTTCCGTCGCTTCCGGGTTACGAATCGCCTCGATGTTCAGCAGGGGCTGATCCGGTGGACCGGAGAACAGCAGCTCGCCTTTGCGCACAATCAGATCCTGACCATAGGCGTGGAAACGCCCTTCAGGAATAGTGATCTGCCCGTTCAGGCCAAGCCCTTGTTTATCCTGCGCGACTTTCAGGTCGCCCGTGAGCCTCGCCTTAAGCCCAAACGCATTCAACCGCACGTTATTCCCCACGTGCACGATGAGGTTACTATTGATCGGTATGCCCGCGCTCTTCTGTTCGACAGGTTTCAGATTTTCATTGAGCATCACTTCATCACTTGAGACGCCGACCGCGCTTTCCGGCACGTCGTGAACCACGATGCGCGCCCACGGCACGTCGACGCGTCCGTCAAGCGTGAAGAGGCTTGGCGTGGCTTCAAAGACCACATCAGGCGAGACGTCCAGGCGCACCATCGGCGGTACGGTGATGCGCACCTTGCTGCCCTTCGCGGCAATTCGGGCGCGCCAGTTGTCGAGCTGGCTCCAGTCCGCGTCGCCGCTCAGGTTGATTTGCCCTTGCTGCGTCAATACCGAGCCGCTCAGCGTCGAGCTCATGCCGTTGAAGTTCATCGCGATCTGGCTGGGCTGCATGTCAAACGGCATGAAGTTACCGTCGATATCCACGCCGCTGAGCCGCATCTGACCGAACAGCTGCGGGCTTTGCACGTTGCCGGCCAGCCGCAGGTTAGCGTTCAGCATGCCCTCCGCTTTTTCCCCGCGCGCGAAAATCGGGTTCACCATCGCCAGGTTGAAGTTACGGACGTTGACGTTGCCGCCCAGATTACGCCGTCCCTGCGGATCGGTAATCTGGACCTGCCCGTCCAGCTGACCGTTGTTGGTCAGGCGGATCGTCCACCCCAGCTGTGCGCGATTGTTATGCAGATCGGCACTCAGGTTCAGGGTATCGAACGCCACCGGCAGCGGCGCGTCGTTGACCTCCTGCGTCACCTTCACGTTACGCCCGGACAGCGTGACGCTGCCCTGCGGCAGTCCCTCTTTGGTGGTGTCCCAGGCGACATCGGCTTTCCCGCTGAAGACGCCGCTGGCCTGGGTCGTGTCCGGCATAAACGGCTTCAGCATGGCCAGATCGAAGCGGTTGAGATTGATCTGCGCGCGCCCTTCCGCACCCGCATCGATGGTCTGCGGCACGCACAGCTCCGCATTCGGGTTGGTCCAGCAGTGTGGCCCAATGCTTATCTTCTGCTCAGCGTTGCGGTAGTCGAGGGCAATGGATCGCGAGAGCGCCAGCGGCCCGACCGGCGTATTGAAGCGCGTGTTATCCAGCGTCCCTTTCCAGCGTTCTTCTTTGCGGTCGAAGCTGCCGGTAAGGTGAAGCTGGCCGGAGACCGGCTCGCCCTGCACGCGCAGCTGGAGGTCGTGCTGTTTCTCGTTCCCTTTGGCGTCCAGGGTGACCAGGTTAATGTTCACGTCCGGCTGAGAAATGCGCTCCACGCGCAGGTTCAGGCTACCGCCGATCTGATCGGTGGATTTCACATCCCCTTCCACGCGGACGCGGGCAACGCTCAGCTCCTGCCAGCGCAGGTTATTGGCGGTAATGTCCGCCAGCAGCTGCGGCGCCTCCACCGTACCGCGCACTTTCACGAGGCCCTTCGCCGTGCCGCCCAGCCCCGGCAGGGCGTTATCCAGATTCGGCGCGTCGATGGTGGCATCCAGATTGAGATCTTTCACCCCCAGCTCGCCTTTGATATCCGCCGTGTTGCGGCCCAGCGCCACGTGCAGCCCCGGGATAACCCACTGCAGATAGCTGTTGCCTTTCACCGAGCCTTCAACGTTAACCTTGTTCTGCTTCACGTTCCCGGTGAGCTTGATTTCCGGCACGTCCATCTGCCACGTACCGCCGTACAGGCTGCCGCGGGTTTTAATCAGGCCATCCAGCTTCGACGGCCAGTCCGGCACCTCTTTGGCGGTGTTAATACCCGTCAGCTTCAGCTCGCCGCGCCAGCTGATCGCCTGCTGCCAGTCGAGCAGCGCGGTCAGCTCGGTTTTGCCTTCCAGCGCCGCGACGGTCAGCTTGTCGAGGTTGACCTGCTGTTCGTTGCCCTTCGCATCCAGCGTGATGTTCGCGGGCGGCACGCCCTGTCCCTTCACCGCGGTGCGGAACGAGAGCGCGTAGTCGGTCATCTTGCCGCTCAGCTTCAGCTTCAGATCATCGGCCTGGAACTGCTTTTCGCCGGTGAACGGCCAGTAAAGCTGCTTGCTGACAACCTCCAGATTGAGCGGCAGCCCGGCTTCCGCCAGCTGCGTTTGCGCGCGCAGGACCATGTCCACCGGGCCGGAGAGATTCACCCCGACATCCAGCTTATCGCGCAGCGCACCGCCCACTTTGACTTTCACCTTTTCGCCTTTCAGCGGATCGATGTTGAGGGCACTGTTAAGCGTGATGTCCACCGGCCAGTTATCGCGCAGCAGGGCATTCCCTGACGCATTCACCGAGCCCTGGTTGGTGTCGATATCCAGCGCGTCGAGCTTCATGTTGCCGTCAATGCTGCTGACTTTCAGCAGCATGTTATAGACCGTCAGATCGGTATCGCCGGTCAGGCGCAGCTGCTCGCCTTTGAACTCCTCGATGTTGAGGTTCAGCGGCAGATGAACGTCGGTCATTTCCGGCAGGACAGGCTTCGAGAAGAGATCTTTCAGCGTTTCGCCCAGCGGCTTTTCTTCCGGCTGCGGGTTCTGGATCTTCGGCTCGACGATCTCTTCCTGCGCCACGTCGGCCACCTTCGGCAACGCGATCAGCAAGCCCTGCAGGGACGTCGGCGTCAGGGTGAGGTTTTTCTCCTGCCAGCGCAGGCCGGAGGTGAAATCCATCACGGACACGGTAGTGTCGTCGATTTTGATATTGACGTTATCAAGCGCGACCCGATAGAGCGCGATCGGGTACGGCGTGGAGAGATTCAGCGGGCCGCTGTCCTCTTCCTCGACCGGCGCAGACTTCGGCATTTTTTTCGAATCTATCGCCACGTTGACGTCTTTAAGCGACAGATCGTTGACGCAGAGCTTGCTGTCGCGCAGGCAGCCCAGCTTCACCGCCAGGTGGAACTCCCCGGCGTTCACCGCCACGCCCGGCTGCTCGTAGCGGATGTTCTTCAGACGCAGATCGCGCCAGCCGCCCGTTACCTGGCCAATCTCCAGCCCCGGCACCCAGCGGTTCGCGGCGTTAAACAGCAGATGCAGCCCGGTCGTCGTTCCCACCAGAAACGCCACCGTACCGAGCAGCAGCACGATAAAAATCAGCACCCCGAGGCTTATTTTCTTCCATAAACTCATAATTCAGGCCCCAGACCGATGTAAAACTGTAATCCGTGCTCTTCTTTGTCGCCGACAGGCACGGCGAAGTCGAGCTTGATGGGCCCGACGGGTGACTGCCAGCGTACGCCCACGCCCGCGCCGGTTTTGAAGTCGCTGCGGCGGATATCGTTCACCGCTTCGCCACCGTCAACAAACATGGCGCCCCACCACTTTCCGCTGACGTTGTACTGATACTCCAGCGATCCGGTCGCCAGTTTTGACGCCCCGGTCAGCTGGCCCTTTTCGTTCTCAGGCGAGATCGATTTGTACTTATACCCACGAATGCTGCGGTCGCCCCCGGCGAAGAAGCGCAGATCCGGCGGAACGCGCTCGAAGTCGCCCGTTTCAATCCAGCCGAGATTGCCGCGCATCACAAAGCGGTGTTTGTCGTACAGCGTGCGGATCCAGACGTTTTGCGCCTGAATCACCGAGAAATCCACGTCGGAGCCCCAGGCAGAGTTGGAATAATCGATGGAGTAGCGCTGTGAGTCGCCCCAGGTCGGCATCAGGCCGCCGCGCGAGCGGGTACGGCTGATCATCACGCCAGGATAAAGCAGCATGGTGGTATTGGTGACGTTGGCCTGGGTAAAGTGGTCCAGGCTCCAGCGCAGGTTAATGGCGCGCTGCCAGCCGCTGGAGAGATCCCAGAAGCGGGAGACCGCAAGGGTCGTAGAATCCTGCTTGGTGTCGTTCAAGTCGGTGCGCTTAAAACCGCCCTGCACAAGGTAATATTGCTCAAGCGGGTTTTTCAGCAGCGGCATTTTGTAGCTGAAATCCAGCTGCTGCTCGGGCGCAGAGAGGCTCAGGCTGGTGGTCAGGCTGTGACCGTACGAGTTCATCCACGGCTTTTTCCACGAGGTTCTCACGCGTGGTCCAACATCCGTCGAGTAGCCAACACCGGTCTCAATGGTGTTCTCGGTGCGCGGCGAGACAACGCCATGCAGCGGCAACACCTTCGTTTTGCGAGACTTATCAAATTCCGGTGCGACAACCACGGAGTTAAACCAGCCGGTAGCGGAAAGACGACGGTTCAGTTCCGCCAGGTCCCTCGACTGGTAGTAATCCCCTTTTTTGAACGGCACGAGGTTCTGCAGGTACTCTTCACGAATTTGCGAACCTTCAAACGTCACATCGCCAAAGCGGTAGCGTTCCCCGCTGTCGTAGTCGATATCCCAGAAGGCCTGACGTCGATCCAGCGCAATGCCCAGCTGGCTTTTATTGAACTGGCTGTCAAAGTAGCCCTTACGCAGGGAAACGTTCGTCAGCTCTTTTTTGAAATGGTCGTAGTCACCGTGGTTAAGCACGGTACCGATTTTCGGCCGCGTGCTGAGCAGGTCCAGGTAATCCCGGTCGGTACGCGCCCCGCCGCGCAGGATAACGTTCGTGCCGCCAATCAATACCGGCTCACCCGGCGAAACGCGGGCAATAAGGACCTGACGCCCCTTCTTTGGCGGCGGGCGAAGATCGAAATCAATGGTGGGTTCGTAATACCCCAGCGCTTTCAGCCCTTCACGGATGGCGTCATCCACGCGCGCGCGAAAACGCCGGTCCGGCGTCACCTCATCACTCTGGATGGTCGACAACTGCGCACGCACGTTTTTTTCCAGCGCCCCGGATAACCCCTCAACCTGCAAACGGACATTCGCCGCGCTGGCAATCCCGCTTGTCAGCAACACACTGACTAAACATAACTGGCGGATTTTTGTCACGTTTTCTCCTGAATATCCCTGTTTCCACCCTGGAAGCAAATGAAGTACCGCTCCGCGGCAAAATACGGCCTGTTGGCCAAAAACCCAAATCACGGGTTGAAAACGGGTGTAACACCCAAATATTTCTTATGATTAAATCTAGACTCATTCAGCGCATTTATTGTGTTCAATTAAACGCTTCGTGACAACCTTAACCGAAACATCGCACCCCGGGAGGCCCCATCGTGAGTTTATTCGACAAAAAGCATCTGGTTTCACAAACTGATGCATTACCGGGACGCAACACCCCTATGCCTGTGGCGACCTTACACGCCGTCAATAACCATTCCATGACCAACGTGCCGGAGGGAATGGAAATCGCCCTGTTCGCCATGGGCTGCTTCTGGGGCGTTGAGCGCCTCTTCTGGCAGCTGCCCGGCGTTTACAGCACGGCGGCTGGCTACACGGGCGGCTACACGCCGAATCCGACCTATCGCGAAGTCTGCTCCGGCGAAACCGGGCATGCGGAAGCGGTACGCGTGGTCTATGACCCTGCAGTCATCAGCTACGAGCAACTCCTGCAGGTCTTCTGGGAAAACCACGACCCGGCGCAGGGCATGCGTCAGGGCAACGACCACGGCACACAGTACCGTTCGGCCATTTATCCGCTCACGCCCGAGCAAGATGCCGCCGCACGCGCCAGCCTTGAGCGTTTCCAGCAGGCCATGCGTGAAGCGGGCGATACGCGCGAGGTGACGACGGAAATCACCACCGCGAAACCGTTCTACTATGCCGAGGACGATCACCAGCAGTATCTGCATAAAAACCCGTACGGCTACTGCGGTATCGGGGGCATCGGCGTCTGCCTGCCGCCACAGCTGGCCTGATTATCAGCCGTTAAATCGTCGCCCGTACCGGACAGCGCCACGCTGTCCGGTCTTTTTTATGCCAAATTGTGACCTCTGGCAGATTTACATCTCTTTACGCTATACTACCCGCTGAAATAATCGGCTCAACGCTACGAGCTGATTTTCAATGTGTTTTCACACAAATGGTATCAACTCCCCTTCTGAGGATCTGGCGAGAAGCCGGATAAACTATGTTAAACAGTATTTTAGTAATACTTTGTCTGATTGCCGTCAGCGCGTTTTTCTCGATATCTGAGATCTCGCTGGCCGCGTCCCGTAAAATCAAACTGAAGCTGCTTGCCGATGAAGGCAACATCAATGCTACCCGCATCCTGAAAATGCAGGAAAACCCCGGGATGTTCTTCACCGTGGTGCAGATTGGCCTCAACGCGGTCGCCATTCTCGGCGGTATCGTGGGTGATGCGGCGTTTTCCCCGGCGTTTTATAGTCTGTTTGTTAAGTACATGTCCGTTGAACTGGCCGAACAGCTGAGCTTTATCCTCTCCTTCTCGCTGGTAACCGGCCTGTTCATCCTCTTTGCAGACCTGACCCCGAAACGCATCGGTATGATTGCGCCAGAAGCTGTGGCTTTGCGTATCATCAACCCGATGCGCTTCTGTCTGTACGTGTTTCGTCCGCTGGTGTGGTTCTTCAACGGCCTGGCGAACGTCATTTTCCGCATCTTTAAGCTGCCGATGGTGCGTAAAGACGACATCACCTCTGACGACATTTATGCGGTGGTGGAAGCCGGCGCGCTGGCCGGGGTGCTGCGCAAGCAGGAGCACGAGCTGATTGAGAACGTGTTCGAGCTGGAATCCCGTACTGTGCCGTCTTCCATGACGGGCCGTGAAAACATTATCTGGTTCGATTTGCATGAAGATGAGCAGAGCCTGAAGAACAAAGTAGCGCAGCATCCGCACTCTAAGTTCCTGGTCTGTAATGAAGATATCGACCACATCATCGGTTACGTCGACTCCAAAGACCTGCTGAACCGCGTGCTGGCAAACCAGAGCCTGGCGCTCAACAGCGGCGTGCAGATCCGCAATACCCTGATTGTGCCGGACACCCTGACGCTCTCAGAAGCGCTGGAAAGTTTCAAAACCGCCGGGGAAGACTTCGCGGTTATCATGAACGAATACGCGCTGGTGGTGGGTATTATCACCCTGAACGACGTGATGACCACGCTGATGGGCGACCTGGTTGGCCAGGGGCTGGAAGAGCAGATTGTTCAGCGTGACGATAATTCGTGGCTGATTGATGGCGGCACACCGATTGAAGACGTGATGCGCGTGCTGGATATCGACGAGTTCCCGCAGTCCGGCAACTACGAGACCATCGGCGGCTTTATGATGTTTATGCTGCGTAAGATCCCGAAACGTACCGACTCGGTGAAGTTCTCCGGCTACAAGTTTGAAGTGGTGGATATTGATAACTACCGCATCGACCAGCTGCTGGTGACGCGCATCGATAACAAACCGACCGTACTGGTACCGAAGCTGCCGGACGCGGAAGAGAAGGTGTCGGCGTAAAGTACCAGCCTCTACAAACATCAACGGCTCCCATTGGGAGCCGTTTTTTTAACTACTGCATAGCACGTTGGTTAAGCCATCTCAGTCTGCAGACGCATAACCTGACGGTTGACTTCGGACATCACAGACAGGTGCTGTTTGTCCTTCACTTTTGGGACAAGGATCTTGCCCTTATCAAACTCAAAAGCGCCAACATCCTTGATGTACAACCGTCCACGGAACAGGATCTTCACGTACTTCGCCACCTGAAGCGGGTTGTAGCGTTGGAAAATTTTCATTCTTGTATCTCCTGCGAATCATACGCTCTTGCGGTGCCACAATCGGCCCGACTGTCCTGAGCGCAAATTTTAATGCCCAATGACTATAGACCAGAACTACGGTGTTACCCAGTGTGCATAAGTTTATTTACCGTTTGATTACAATTATTCAGAATAATCTTTGCAAAGCGTGACCGGGCGCAGTATAAGCCGTCGTTTTTTCATGGATATGTGCGTTCGCCCGCAAACTGGCATCGGGATTGCGGGAAAACCCCATTGATCGCACTTATGATTAAAAGCGCAAGACCAAGTGGTCGGATCACCTGCAAACAATAAGGAAACGCCATGACCCTACGTAATATCCTTGCAGCAGCCTGCCTGCTGCTGCCCCTGTGGGCTTCCGCTCACAACATTGAAAAAGGACAACGTGTACCGCCAGTCGGCATTGCTGACCGGGGAGAATTGATTCTCGACAATGATAAGTTTAGCTACAAACCCTGGAATAGCGCGCAGCTCGCGGGCAAAGTGAGAGTTGTACAACATATTGCCGGTCGTACATCCGCAAAAGAGAAAAATGCTACCCTGGTGGAAGCAATTAAGGCCGCAAAGTTCCCTCACGACCGCTACCAGACGACCACCATTGTCAACACCGACGACGCCATTCCGGGCTCCGGGATGTTTGTGCGCTCAAGCCTTGAGAGCAATAAAAAGCTCTACCCGTGGTCGCAGTTTATCGTCGACAGCAACGGCGTAACCCGTAAGGCCTGGCAGCTGGAAGAAGAGAGCTCCGCGATTATCGTGCTGGATAAAGAGGGCCGCGTACAGTGGGCGAAAGACGGCGCGTTAACCCAGGAAGAGGTGCAGCAGGTTGTCGACCTGCTGCATAAGCTGCTGGCTCAGTAAATAGAGACGCGGAAGCCGGGGTTGAGGAAGGATTCGCGCGGGGTATAGTCCAGCGGCTTGCCCTGCCAGTCGTGAACGTGCGCCCCGGCGGCCGCGGCAACGGCATGACCTGCCGCGGTATCCCAGACGTTGGTTGGCCCAAAGCGAGGGTAGAGCTGCGCATGGCCTTCCGCCACCAGGCAGAATTTCAGCGATGAGCCAATCGAGGTGGTCTGGTGTTCACCCAGCTGCTGCAGGTACTCCTGCAGCTCGCTGTCGCTGTGCGAGCGGCTAATCACCACCAGCGGTGGACGCGCATCGCGCACCTGGATCTGCTTGCGCACGCCGCACTCTTCCTTCCACGCCTTCCCTTCTGCAGCGCTGTACATCACCTTCATTACCGGCGCGTAGACCACGCCCAGCACCGCTTTGCCCTTCTCAATCAGGGCGATATTGACGGTGAATTCACCGTTGCGCTTGATGAACTCTTTTGTCCCGTCCAGCGGATCGACCAGCCAGTAACGCTGCCAGTGCTGGCGCTCGTCCCAGCTTTGCGGCGCTTCTTCTGACAGAACGGGGATATCCGGCGTTAAAGCCTGTAATCCTTTCAGGATCACCTTATGCGCCGCGATATCCGCCGCCGTGACCGGAGAGTCGTCGGCTTTGCTGACCACCTCCATAGGTTTACTGCCGTCATACACCTGCATAATGGCATCTCCCGCATCCCGTGCGAGCTGACAAATTTTATCTAGCATTTTCCACCTCTTTGTTAACGCAGTGAGGTTAACTCTTTGTTTTAGTTATATCGTAATGTGAACAATTCCGCTATCTGTGAAGCAATTCCGGTTTCAGGTTACTTTTTTCTGTCAGGATTCACATTTCTGTAAGCAACAAGCTATAGATACATACTCTTTTGTGCTCTGCATCGAAAAAAGGACTCCTCTGATGATTAAGTTTAGTGCAACGCTTCTGGCGACGCTGATTGCAGCAAGCGTACAGGCGGCGACGGTAGATCTGCGTATTCTGGAAACGACCGATCTGCACAGCAACATGATGGACTTCGATTACTACAAAGATACCCCGACGGAAAAATTCGGCCTGGTACGCACGGCAAGCCTGATCGATGCGGCGCGTGGCGAAGTGAAAAACAGCGTGCTGGTCGACAATGGCGATCTCATTCAGGGCAGTCCTCTCGGGGATTACATGGCGACCAGGGGGCTGAAAAAAGGCGAGATCCATCCTGTTTATAAAGCGATGAACACCCTGGACTATACCGTCGGCAACCTCGGCAACCACGAATTCAACTACGGTCTAAAATACCTGCATGACGCCCTGGCCGGTGCGAAATTCCCGTACGTTAACGCCAATATCATCGACGTTAAGACGCAAAAGCCGCTCTTTACCCCTTACCTGATTAAAGAGACAAACGTCGTCGACCAGGACGGTAAAAAACAGACGCTGAAAATCGGCTATATCGGTTTTGTGCCGCCGCAGATCATGACGTGGGATAAGGCCAACCTCGACGGCAAAGTGACCGTTAACGACATCACCGAAACCGCGCGGAAATACGTGCCGGAAATGCGCGAAAAAGGCGCCGATCTGGTGGTCGTTGTCGCCCACTCGGGTCTCTCCGCCGATCCGTATCAGGCCATGGCAGAAAACTCCGTTTACTATCTGAGTGAAGTCCCGGGCGTCGACGCGATCCTGTTCGGCCACGCCCACGCGGTCTTCCCGGGCAAAGATTTCGCCAGCATCAAAGGAGCGGACATTGAGAAAGGGACGCTCAACGGCGTGCCTTCGGTGATGCCGGGCATGTGGGGCGACCATCTTGGCGTGGTGGATCTGGTGCTGAATAACGACGGCGGCAGCTGGAAGGTGACGCAGTCAAAAGCCGAAGCGCGCCCGATTTACGACGCTGCGGCTAAAAAATCTCTGGCGGCGGAAGATAAAAAACTGGTCGACGTGCTGAAGCACGATCACGACGCCACGCGCGAATTCGTCAGCAAGCCGATCGGCAAATCCGCCGATAACATGTACAGCTTCCTGGCGCTGGTGCAGGACGACCCGACCGTTCAGGTCGTCAACATGGCGCAGAAAGCCTATGCGGAACACTTTGTGCAGGGCGATCCGGATCTGGCAAAACTGCCGGTTCTGTCAGCGGCTGCGCCATTCAAGGTGGGCGGGCGTAAGAACGACCCGGCAAGCTATGTTGAAGTCGAAAAGGGCCAGCTGACCTTCCGTAACGCCGCCGATCTCTATCTCTACCCGAACACGCTGGTGGTGGTAAAAGCGACGGGCCAGGAGGTGAAAGAGTGGCTGGAGTGCTCTGCCGGACAGTTTAACCAGATTGACCCGCACAGCAGTAAGCCGCAGTCGCTGATTAACTGGGACGGCTTCCGTACCTATAACTTCGACGTGATCGACGGCGTGAACTACCAGATTGACGTCACCCAGCCGGCGAAATATGACGGCGAGTGTCAGGCGATCAACCCGCAGGCGGAGCGCATCAAAAACCTGACCTTCAACGGCAAGGCGATCGACCCGAATGCCACCTTCCTGGTCGTGACCAATAACTACCGCGCCTACGGCGGTAAGTTTGCCGGTACGGGAGATAGCCACATCGCCTTTGCCTCGCCGGATGAGAACCGCTCGGTGCTGGCGGCGTGGATCAGCGCGGAGTCGAAGAAGGCGGGCGAAATTCATCCGGCGGTGGACAACAACTGGCGTCTCGCGCCGATCCACAGCGATACGAAACTGGATATCCGCTTTGAAACGTCGCCATCCGATAAAGCAGCCGCGTTTATCAAGGATAAAGCCCAGTATCCGATGAAGAAGGTCGCAACGGATGATATCGGGTTCGCGATTTATCAGGTGGATTTGAGCAAGTAAAAACAAAACGGCAACATACGTTGCCGTTTTTCGTGTTTGTTCCCTCTCCCTATGGGAGAGGGGTCCTCAGTAATTTTCCAACTCGAAGCGATGAATATTTCTTCAGAAAAATTAATGAATTGCAGCGATGCCCTGGTCCGGTTGTAAATCGCCGAAGCGTTTCCGCAAGGCCGGGGCGAGGCGCAAGGATGCGCCGAGAGGGCGTGGCCTGCAGGGATGCAGGCTCATGCCCGACCCGATAGCCTGAAGGAATAAGCTGAGGACAAAATTGCCGGGAGCAATTTTGGACAGCGCCTGAGCTGGCCCTGAAAGGGTGAGCCCCAGGGATGGGGCGAGCAATCCGCGAAGCGGCGATTTACCGCCGGGAGCCCGGGTCGCCAGGGCGGCGGCGATTGAGCCGCCCTGGCACATTCACAGGCCATGTCGTTACAGAGAAGCAAGGAACATAAAGTGAACGGAATGACCACCAGAGTTATATGTTCCCCCCTCACCCCAGCCCTCTCCCTCAAGGGAGAGGGGGTCGCCCACGCAGGCATTAGGTCAGGGTGAAGACATCAGGCCGCACGATCGTCCCGATTCGCCATCACCTTCGGCGTATTCACCTCAATCCAGTCCGCCAGCGCGGCGACTTTCTCGCTGACCTCAATCCCCATCGGCGTCAGGCTATACTCTACGTGCGGCGGCACCACCGGATACGACACGCGATCGACAAACCCGTCCTGCTCCAGCGCCTGGAGTGACTGGGACAGCATCTTTTCGCTCACCCCGCCCATTTTACGACGCAGATCGCTAAAGCGATGCGTTCCCTGGCGCAGGGCCAGCAGAATCAGGACACCCCAGCGGCTGGTCACGTGTTTGAGCACCTCGCGTGAAGGGCACTGTTCCGCGAAAAGATTGCCATCGCGCATTTGTTCGCTGAGCGTCAGTATCGTTGTTTTCATACTTACCTTTTTGTACGTACTTACTAAAAGTTAGCTATGGTGCTAGTGTGCCACAACACCAGACAAACACGAAGGAGATTCATCATGATCGCGATTACCGGCGCTACCGGCCAGCTTGGCCATCTCGTTATCGAACAGCTGTTGAAAACCGTACCGGCCAGCCAGATTGTGGCCATCGTACGTAACCCGGCGAAAGCGCAGGCCTTAAGCCAGCAGGGAATTGTCGTTCGCCAGGCGGACTACACGGATGAAGCCGCATTCACCGCCGCGCTGAGCGGCGTGGATAAGCTGCTGCTGATCTCTTCCAGCGAAGTCGGCCAGCGCGCAACCCAGCACCAGAACGTGATTAACGCCGCCAAAACGGCAGGCGTGAAATTTATCGCCTACACCAGCCTGCTGCATGCGGACAACTCCCCGCTGGGTCTGCACGTTGAACACGTTGCCACTGAAAAAGCGCTGGCGGCGTCCGGCATCCCTTATGCCCTGCTGCGCAATGGCTGGTATACCGAAAACTACCTGGCGAGCGCGCCGCCTGCGCTGGAACACGGCGTGTTTATTGGTGCGGCAGGCGAAGGCAAAATTGCCTCTGCCACCCGTGCCGACTATGCCGCGGCGGCCGCCAAAGTGATCGCAGAAGAGGGCCACGCGGGCAAGGTCTACGAACTGGCGGGCGACCACGGCTGGACGCTGAGCGAACTGGCGGCTGAACTCAGCAAACAGAGCGGGAAGCCGGTAACCTACCAGAATCTCAGTGAAGCGGATTTTGCCGCCGCGCTGAAAAGCGTCGGTCTGCCTGCCGGGCTGGCAGATATGCTGGCGGACTCCGATGTGGGTGCGTCCAAAGGGGGACTCTTTGACGATAGCCATACGCTGAGCAAGCTGATCGGGCGCGCAACGACCCCGCTGGCGCAGAGCATTAAAGCCATTCTTTAACGGTGTCACCGTTCTTTCCTGCGGCCGGGTGATTTCCCTTACCCGGCCCGCTCATATTTATTAATAATAAAATCAGATATAACGATTAAAAGTCCGGGTATTCTTTATCCGTCGCGTACGTTATCGGTTTTTCAAATCCGGGAATGGTGATGCCATTCATATCAATCTTAATATCTTCCTCATTTATCCCCTGCTGGCCGAAACGATAAATGACATTGAGTTCACCCTGCGAGGCCGCCTCGTCGTAGGCGTTAGCCTGACGTCGCACCTGGCGGTTACGCTGCTGATAATTCGCAAACACCGTTTCCCCATAGCGTTTGCGCAACCATTGATGGGTAAGCTTTGGCGAGTAAACCACCCCCGTGGCATTATTACCGCCAAAGCCTTTTGAATTAATAAAGGCGATTTGTCCCTGGCCTTCCTCTAATTTGCAGTCCTGAAGAGGAATGGTTAAGCGCGCATTGTTCACCTGCGGCGCGATGTGGGACACGCTTTTAATTCCCGGCAAAATACCATAGCGGAAGACGCCGAGGCAGCCGATAAGCTGGTCGCCGCTGGCGGGGCCCAGGGAGTGACCGAGGTACGATTTCACCGCCGTCACCGGCCAGTCGCGAATCGAAAAAGCTTGCGCAACGCGGTCAAAAATATCGGCCTCGGAGACGCAATTCTTCGGCGTGCTTGAGCCGTGCGCCTGAATAAACGATCCCTTCTGCACCGTCTCTATCCCGGCCATCGATACCGCAGAGGCTACGGCTTTCGCCATGGTGATGTAATTCCCCGGCCCCGGTGACGCAATAGAGCGTTTAAAGCCGTCAGCGTTGATGAAGACATTCCCCACCGAACCGTGGATCTCTGCGCCAAGCTGCAGCGCCAGCTCGTCGTCCATTAACACGACATACTGGCTGGATTCTGCGATAACAAAACCGCAGCTGTTGCCAAACGGGCGGCTGCTGTTGCGCCAGTCGGCCGTTTCCGTTTCATCAATGTGCTTAAGCTTGCTCTCCGTTGCCAGGGCGCCCATGGCATCGAATCCTTCAATCACTTCTGAGGTGACCGGCGCTTCGGCGCTGCCAACGACGGCTACGCGAATGCGCCCCGCTTTGATATCCTCAACTGCCGCATTCAGGTTATACAGAAACGTGGCACACGCCCCCAGCGTGGCGCTGGTATGACCGACGCTACCCAGCACATACGCATTGAGGAAATCGGCGCACATGCTGTTCAGGCCCAGCGGGCACTGTTTGGCGCTGACGCGATGGCCTTTCAGGCGCGACTGCAGCATCCCGCCAAAGCCATAATCGTCGAGCTGCCCCATGATATTGCCCGAATAGACGCCGAGCTGATCCGGCGTGATTTTGGCCTGTACCTCTCGCCACGGGATCCCCAGCGCGTTGATGGCGTCTGACGCTCCGACAATCGCCATTTGTAACGCCCGCGGATGGAACTGCGAATTGTAATGGTCGCCCGGACGGAATCCCTGCGGCAACAGCCCTGCAGCCTGAACCTCCGTGCGCAGCAACGCCTCAATTTTGCAGTCCATCTCTCCCTGAACGGTAATACGGACACGCCGATCCGCTAATTCCTCAACGTGCCATCCCGCCGGTAAGGGTTGAGGTAATTGCCTGGCAGATATATTAAAACTGAATCCCTCTTCGCCTGAAGCCATATTCAATTTTGCATGGCCGGCAATAGCATCGACATCAAAGTAGTCGCGCGTAATATTTCTGATAAGGGTTCCCTCAAGCACCTCGTCTTTTATCCTCGCGGCGGCCTGAGCAGGTGTAAATCTTTTACCGGAAATGTCGCAATACCCACCTTCATCATATTTAAGGACGCCCATCAGGTTGGCTAACGATAATAACGTATCCTGCCGTTCCTCTTCCGATAATGACTCAATAATCATTCGACGAAATGCATGATGTGAAGAACTACGCCCAGCTGGACCATAGCCGCCAAAAGCCGTTATTACGGGTAATTTCACCATAATTTATTCTCTCGTGGTCGTGGATTTATTTTATTAAGCAAGTGCGATAATTTCAGATATTAGTTTACAAATTACCAACAAAAGCTAATATGAAAATCCAGCCAAAACGCTGACTTTTTTGGCCACGGCAACGATGAGCTACCAAAAATAATAGTCAAAACAGGTATTAATCAAAAATGACAAATACACAAATAGGATTTGTGTTATGTGAACGCATGCTAAGTTCCGGTCTCAGTCTTCCGATTGAAATGTGGAAAGCGGCAGCCAGTAGCTATTTAGCTGAGCAAAAAACAACATCCCACGCAGGCACGCACAAACCGGAGAAGTCACCCTTCAGGCTCTGTCGCCCGGAGAATATTCTGAAGGTGAATACCATTGGCATAAACAGCGAGCCCATCCTGACGCACAGTGGTTTTAGCATTACCGCCGATACCACCCTTGCCGCAGACAGGCATTATGACGTGATCTATCTTCCTGCCCTGTGGCGCAACCCTCGCGCAGTGGTCAGACAACAGCCTGAACTTCTGCAATGGCTGACCGAGCAGGCCGCGCGAGGAACCCGCATCGCCGCCGTCGGAACGGGCTGCTGTTTTTTGGCAGAGTCGGGATTGCTCAACGGAAAGCCCGCCACCACCCACTGGCACTACTTCAAACAATTCTCGCGTGACTACCCCAGCGTAAAATTACAGACAAAGCATTTTCTCACTCAGGCCGATAATATTTTCTGCGCCGCAAGCGTTAAGGCCCTGTCCGATCTGACGATTCATTTTATTGAAACGATATACGGGAAACGTGTAGCCACACATACTCAACGGACATTTTTCCATGAAATTCGTAGCCAGTTTGAACGTCAGTGTTACAGTGAAGAAAACAAACCCCATCCGGATGAAGATATTGTTCAAATTCAAATCTGGATAAAAGCCAACTGCGCCTCGGATATATCCATGCAGAATCTTGCAGATATGGCTGGCATGAGTTTGCGCAACTTTAATCGCCGCTTTAAAAATGCCACCGACATGTCCCCACTGCAGTATTTATTAACCGCCAGAATTGAATCCGCCATGACAATGCTGCAATCCACCAATCTGTGTATTCAGGAGATTGCAAATGCGGTTGGATATCAGGATATTGCGCACTTTAATCGCCAGTTTAAGCATAAAACAACGGTTTCACCGGGGGATTACCGTAAGACCGTCCGGGCAAAGATGTTTAGTGCATAAATTCCGGTCATCTCTGATAATGAAAAGATGACCACGAGGAGGCTCAACGTGCAAGGCGTACCTGAACAGTTTAATGATGAAAGAGACAGCGCGCGCTTTCGCCATCTGGCGCAGTTGCCGGGTCTGGAGCTTTATCACGCGCATATTTCTGACTACGCCTTTGAGCCTCACACTCATGAAGCCTTCGGGATCGGCACGATTGAAACAGGTGCCGAACGCTTTCGCTATCGCGGTACCCAGCATCTCGCGGCGGAAAAATCCGTCGTCACCATGAACCCGGACGAGATCCATACCGGCGAATCCGCCACCGAAGGCGGCTGGCGCTACCGGATGGTCTATATCGAACCCGATCTGCTGGAAGAGGTGACCGGCCTCCGGCACTGGTGGTTTAGCGATGTCACGCGTCATGACCCGCTGCGCTCGCAGCAAATCGGCAGGCTGATTTACGGATTGTGGCATACGGACGAGCCGCTTGCGCAAAAAGGATTACTGCTGGATCTGATTGAGACCTTCCAGCCGCTGGCCCATCACGCGCCGGTGATTCAGGAAGGCGCGCACCGCTTCGAACGCGTGCGCGAGTACCTGCACGACAACTACATGCACTCCCTGACTCTGGACGAGCTGGCCAGCGTCGTTTCGCTCAGCCCGTACCACTTCCAGCGCCAGTTCAAAGCCCATTTTCACGTTACGCCGCACCAGATGCTGATGGCCATTCGCCTCTGGCGCGCTAAAGCGTTCCTCACCCACGGCATGCCCGCCGCCGAAGTGGCAGCCGCGACCGGGCTGACCGACCAGTCCCATTTAACCCGCGCGTTTACCCGCCGCTACGGCATTACGCCCGTGCGCTACCAGAAGCAGGTCACCCGGCGCTAATGCGCAATCTCATACAATACGCGCGCATTTTCCCCTCCTACACTGCATGCAGCGTAAATACCTGTGGATGGAAAAATGATTAGTGGAGTGTTGTATGCCCTGCTGGCCGGGATGATGTGGGGGCTTATTTTTGTCGGCCCGCTGATCGTGCCCGAGTATCCGGCAATACTGCAGTCGACCGGACGCTATCTGGCGCTCGGGCTGATTGCTCTGCCCCTGGCGTGGCTGGGACGCGCGCGCTTGCGTCAGCTCAGCCGTCAGGACTGGGGCACCGCGCTGGCGCTGACCATGATGGGCAATCTTATCTACTACGTTTGCCTTGCGAGTGCCATTCAGCGTACCGGTGCGCCGGTATCTACCATGATTATCGGCACGCTGCCGGTCGTCATCCCCGTCTTTGCTAACCGGCTCTACAGCCACCGCGATGGCAAACTGGCGTGGTCAAAAATGGCGCCGGCGCTGGTATGCACCGCCGTGGGGCTGGTATGCGTCAATATTGCCGAGCTGCGTCACGGGCAGGCGGATGTTGACCTGTGGCGTTACGGCTCTGGCATTGTGCTGGCGTTCATTTCCGTGGCGTGCTGGGCATGGTATGCCCTGCGCAACGCGCGCTGGCTGCGGGAGAACCCGGACAAGCACCCGATGATGTGGGCGACGGCGCAGGCGCTGGTTACGCTGCCCGTCTCGCTGGTGGGCTATGCCGGCGCGTGCATCTGGTTAGGCCATCAACAGCCAGACTTCGCCCAACCCTTCGGGCCAAGACCGTGGGTGTTTATCGGCCTGATGGTTGCGATTGCGGTGCTGTGCTCATGGGTGGGCGCGCTGTGCTGGAATATTGCCAGCCAGAAGCTGCCGACGGTCATTTTAGGGCCGCTGATTGTCTTCGAAACCCTGGCCGGACTGCTTTATACCTTCCTGATGCGCCAGAGCTTGCCGCCGCTATTCACGGCCTGCGGCATCGCGCTGCTGGTGGTAGGAGTGGTGATGGCGGTAAGAGCGAAGCCGGAAAAACCGAGGGTCGTTCCGGCGTCGGAGGTGTGATTTTTGCCGGGTGGCGGCTCCGCCTTACCCGGCCTACAAGAAGCCGTTTCGTAGGCCGGGTAAGCGCCAGCGCCACCCGGCATGATGTTAAAACGTTTCCCAGTTCCCTTCAGACGCCGCCGCTGCGGGCTGCGCTTTAGGTACATAGGTTTTCACCGGCGCCGCTTTGACCGCCTGGTTGCGGGTGATTTTGAACACCGCCACCGCTTCGTTCAGGCGTGCAGCCTGATCTTCCAGCGCCGCCGCCGCGGCCGCAGACTCCTCTACCAGCGAGGCGTTCTGCTGGGTCACGCGGTCCATCTCGGCTACCGCCTGGCCCACCTGGTCAATACCGCGGCTCTGCTCGTCAGAGGCCGAGGCAATTTCACCCATGATGTCGGTGACGCGGGTGACCGCATTAACGATCTCTGCCATCGTCTCCCCGGCTTCGTTGACCAGCTGGGAGCCCGCGTTCACGCGCTCGCCGGAATCATCGATCAGCGCTTTGATCTCTTTCGCCGCCTGGGCGCTGCGCTGGGCGAGAGTACGCACTTCCCCTGCCACCACCGCAAAACCACGGCCCTGCTCGCCCGCGCGCGCCGCTTCAACCGCCGCGTTCAGCGCCAGAATGTTAGTCTGGAAGGCAATACCGTCGATCACGTTAGTAATTTGCGCGATTTTACTGGAACTGGTGGCGATTTCGTCCATTGTACGCACCACGCCTTCCACCACGTTACCGCCCTTCTTCGCCGTTGAGGAGGCGTCCAGCGCCAGACGGGAAGCCTGACGCGCGTTATCGGCGTTCTGCTTCACGGTTGCCGTCAGCTGTTCCATGCTGGCTGCCGTCTCTTCCAGAGACGCGGCCTGCTGCTCGGTACGGGAAGAGAGGTCGTTGCTGCCGGCAGAAATTTCACCGGCACCGGTGTAGATGGTATCCGCACCTTCACGCACCACGCCCACGGTGTTCGCCAGCGAGGCCTGCATCTCCTGAACGTTGCGCGCCAGGATAGCCATTTCGTTCTTACCTTCAGCCTGAATCGGCTGGGTTAAATCCCCCGCCGCAATGGCGCGAATATGGTTAATCACCTCTTCCAGAGGCAGCAGCAGCACGCGGCGCATGGCTACCCAGCTGGAAATAATCACCACAATCACCAGCAGCATAACCGCAGAGAGGATCCACAGGATGCGCTTGTAGTCGCTTTCATTGTCCTGGATGCCTTTATCGGTAAGCGTTGCCTGCGCTTCGCGCCATTCACGGTAAACCGCCTGCATCGCGGTCTGCTTTTGCTCCGCATTCTGCTTGAACATGTCTTCCAGATTGCCCTGGCTCAGCAGGACGTTCATTTGCGTCAGCGTTGCAGAGTAAATGCGGTACTGCTCTTCAAGCCGGTTAGCCAGGTTCTCGTCCAGGCCCGGCGTATTTGGCAGGGCATAGTATTTATCGTAATGGACCTGCGCATCGGCGAGCAGATTTTTCGCCGTGTTGACCAGCTCATTAAGCTGCCCACCGTTAATCTGAGAGGCCATGCTGCTTTGCAGACGCAGCATCCCGCGGTTCAGCGTCACGCGCGCCTGGTTCAGGCTGATCCACGCATCGGTAAACTCCGCCACGTTCTTGCTGGAGAGCTGCGACACGGTGAAGTTGTCTTTATCGTTATTCAGCGCGTTGATAAAGATACCCGCGGAAATCACTTGCATGATGCCGAGCACAAGCAGCACCGAAATCAGAAGGGTAATGACTTTTATACGTTTAAACATGCGTTGCCTTTGTTATATGCAGGTTTGTCTGACGTGGATATATCGGCAGGCGCGGCGGGTTGTTTACTGTTTCTACACCTTTAAAAAGTTTCTAAACCACTTTCCTAAGTCCATTCAGAGAGTTAAACGGGGTATTTTTTTGTGATCTGCATCTCACTTTCCCCCTTCCCTCTAAAGGGTTATAGCGCTGGCTTAAAGATGCATTTAATATGCATCTTATATTATTAATGACGAGGTAACTGCTATGGCCTTTCGCGACCAACCCCTTGGCGAGCTGGCGCTCTCCATTCCTCGCGCTTCTGCGCTGTTCCGTAAATACGATATGGATTACTGCTGCGGCGGTAAGCAAACCCTGGCGCGTGCGGCCTCACGCAAGGAACTGGACGTTGAGGTGATTGAAGCAGAGCTGGCGCAGCTGGCCGGGCAGCCCGTCGACAAAGACTGGCGAACCGCCCCGCTCGCTGAAATCATCGACCATATCATCGTGCGATACCATGACCGTCACCGTGAACAGCTGCCGGAACTGATCCTGCAGGCGACCAAAGTCGAGCGCGTACATGCCGACAAACCTTCCGTACCGCGCGGTCTGGCGAAATACCTGACCCTGCTGCATGAAGAGCTTTCCAGCCACATGATGAAAGAAGAGCAGATCCTCTTCCCGATGATTAAACAGGGAATGGGAAGCCAGGCGATGGGGCCTATCAGCGTGATGGAAAGCGAGCACGATGATGCGGGTGAGCTGCTGGAAGTGATCAAACACACCACCCACAACGTCACGCCGCCGCCAGAAGCGTGCACAACGTGGAAAGCGATGTACAACGGCATTAACGAGATGATTGACGACCTGATGGAACACATCAGTCTTGAGAACAACGTTCTGTTCCCGCGGGCATTAGCTGGGGAATAAAAAAGGCCGCTGCGGCCTAATGCCCTCACCCCGGCCCTCTCCCACGGGGAGAGGGTGCAAAAACTAAAAACGGCAACCGAAGTTGCCGTTTTGCTTTTACCTTACGCCTGCCATACGTTTCTTACCGATAAACACCCAGCCCAGCCCCAGCGCGATAAACCACAGCGGCGTGACGATGAGTGCCTGACGGGTATCATCTTCCAGCGTCAGCAGAACCAGCACGAAGACGAAGAACGCCATGCACACCCAGCACATCAGCTTGCCCAGCGGCATCTTGTAGATCGATTTTTCATGCAGGTGCGGGCGCTGCTTGCGGTACACCAGGTATGAACAGAGGATGATGGTCCAGACGAACATAAACAGGATCGCAGAGACCGTGGTGATCATGGTGAACGCGCCAATCACGCTTGGGTTCACGTAGAGCATCACCACGCCGCCCAGCAGGCACATGCAGGAGAAGGTCAACCCTTTTGCCGGTACCGCGCGCTTCGACAGCTTGGCGAACGCGCTCGGCGCCACGCCTTCCTGCGCCAGACCAAACAGCATACGGCTGGTGGAGAATACGCCGCTGTTGGCAGACGAGGCAGCAGAGGTCAGCACCACGAAGTTAATCAGGCTCGCGGCAGCAGGCAGGCCTACCAGCACGAACAGCTCAACGAACGGGCTCTTGGTTGGCACCACGGAGCTCCACGGCGTCACGGACATAATGACGATCAGCGCGAAGACGTAGAACATGATGATACGCAGCGGAATAGAGTTAATCGCGCGCGGGAGAGACTTCTCGGGATCTTTGGTCTCCGCTGCCGTCGTGCCCACCAGCTCAATGCCCACGAAAGCAAAAACCGCGATCTGGAAGCCGGCAAAGAAGCCGCTAATGCCTTTCGGGAACCAGCCGCCGTCATTCCACAGATGGGTAAACGACGCCTGAACGCCCGTTGGCGACTGGAAGTGGGTGAGCACCATCACCAGACCCACGACGATAAGCCCGACAATCGCCACGATTTTGATCATCGCGAACCAGAACTCCATCTCACCGAACATTTTAACGGTGGCGAGGTTAAGACTCAGCAGCAGAACAATGACCGCCAGCGAGGCGACCCAGTCCGACAGCCCCGGGAACCAGAACTGCGCGTAGGCGGTAATCGCCACGACGTCCGCCATACCGGTAACGACCCAGCAGAACCAGTAGGTCCAGCCGGTGAAATAGCCCGCCCACGGCCCGAGCAGGTCAGAAGCGAAGTCGCTAAAGGATTTGTATTCGAGGTTCGAGAGCAGCAGTTCACCCATTGCACGCATCACGAAGAAGAGCATAAAACCGATGATCATATAAACGAATATGATCGACGGCCCAGCGAGACTGATGGTCTTGCCTGACCCCATAAACAGCCCGGTACCGATGGCACCCCCAATCGCAATGAGCTGAATATGACGGTTAGTGAGATTGCGCCGTAGCGACTGTTCAGACGACGCCTCTTCGTCGGCGACGACTTTGACCTGATCTACCATGTGATATTTTCCTGTTTATGCCTGTCTGTGTTGTTAAGGCTCTTCTGGCCTTTAAATACGTCAAAAGATGACGTTCCCTTGTAAGGGCTAATCGATATTAGGTAAGAATCGGCGGGATGAATACTATGATTTAGATATTATGTTAATAATATGTTGAAAGTGAGTGTCATATCACTCATACAGCGCGAAACAGCTCACAAAAATACACGCAACAGTTTCGTTTGCAAGATAAAATATTGATTACGTCGTAACTATAGGTTTTAACACTATTTCCTCTCCCCAACCGGGAAGAGGAAATAAGAAAAGTCGATTACAGAATTTCCAGCAGCTCGACTTCAAAGACCAGGGTGCTGAATGGCGGAATGGACGCGCCAGCGCCGCGCTCGCCGTAGGCCAGGTTATGCGGGATAGTCAGTTCCCATTTGGAACCGACCGGCATCAGGGTCAGAGCTTCGATCCAGCCTGCGATCACGCCGTTGACCGGGAATTCAGCCGGTTCGCCGCGCGCCACGGAGCTGTCGAAGACGGTACCGTCGATCAGCTTACCGGTGTAATGCACGCGAACGTGGTCGGTACGCGCCGGGATTGCGCCGTCGCCCTGATTGATCACGCGGAACTGCAGACCAGACTCGGTGCTGTTCACGCCTTCACGCTCGCGGTTCTCTTCCAGATATTTCACACCTTCGGCTGCCATCTCTTCGAAGCGCGCGCGACGCACGGCGTCAGCACGTTCGTGGATTTCACGCAGCGCACGGTGCACAACGTCTACCGGAACGGCAGGCTGTTTGCCTTCCAGCGCGTCAGCGATACCCGCCACCAGCGCTTCTGGTAACAGACCTTCCAGGCCGGATTCGCTCAGCTGCTGTCCTACCTGCAAGCCGATACCGTAACTTGCCTGCGCTTCGATAGTGTCAAAAGTCGGGGTGGTCATGGGTTTTCCTTCCATCACATTTAAAGTAGCGGGCAGCATATCAGCCATGCCCTTATGGGTAAAACTTTGTCTGAAGTTAAGGTGACAAACCGCGACGAAACAGAAACAATAGAGATAACCAGGATTAATCCCGAACTGATGTCACGGATGTCGGGTTTACTACGCCGTTCAGGCAGTTAGCAAACTATACTTCGGGACACAGGATAAAAAATACGCGGAGCAGGAGGAGTGCCATGCCCGGGCGATTTGAACTGAAACCTACCCTGGCGAAAATCTGGCAGGCGCCGGACAATTTTCGCATCATGGACCCGCTGCCTCCTCTGCATCGCAGAGGGATCATCATTGGCGCGCTGATGGTGATCGTGGGCTTCCTGCTTCCTTCCGGGGGCGATGATGTCGATACCGCACCCGTCACCCGCAATGCCCAACTGGACATTCAGTCGCAGACGCGGCCTCAGCCTGACGCACAGCCGATGCAGACGCAGCTCGTCACCCCGTCTAACGATCCGGGTCAGGTCGCGCCGGTTGAGCCAGAGCCCATTCAGGATGAACAGCCGCAGGATCAAGCCGCCGCCCCGTCTCAGCCTCAGGCGCAACAGCCTACCGGTATTGAGCAACAGTGGCGTTCCTATCGCGTAGAGCCGGGCAAAACCCTGGCGCAGCTGTTCCGCGACCACAACCTGCCGCCAACCGACGTGTATGCCATGGCGAAGGTGGAAGGTGCGGGTAAACCGCTCAGTAACCTGCAGAATGGTCAGATGGTACAGATTCGCCAGAATGCCAGCGGGGTAGTGACAGGGTTAACGATTGATACGGGAAGTGGACAACAGGTACTGTTTACCCGCCAGCCAGACGGCAGTTTCATCAGGGCGCGTTAAGACCCGGATCTGTAAAAAGCAAAACGCCGGCACAAGGCCGGCGTTTCAACGTGAGCAGAGTAAAAAATTACTCAGCTACAACGTTAACAACCAGTTTAGCGAACACTTCGCTGTGAACCTGGAAGTCAACTTCGTGCTCACCAGTGGTACGCAGAACGCCGTTCGGCAGACGAACTTCGCTCTTAGCCACTTTAACGCCTGCTGCAGAAACTGCATCAGCGATATCGCGGGTACCGATGGAACCGAACAGTTTACCTTCGTCGCCTGATTTAGACGCGATGGTAACGGTGCCCAGTGCGTTGATTGCTTCAGCGCGAGCGTTAGCAGCCGCCAGAACGTCAGCCAGTTTGGCTTCCAGTTCAGCGCGACGTGCTTCGAAAAACTCTACGTTTTTCTTGGTAGCTGGAACAGCTTTACCCTGTGGAACCAGGAAGTTACGTGCGTAACCCGCTTTAACGTTAACCTGATCACCCAGGCTGCCCAGGTTTGCTACTTTATCAAGCAGAATAACTTGCATTACCTTATCCTCTTAAAGTCGTATTAATGGACCGTGCCCGATTACTGATGACGATCAGTGTACGGCAGCAGGGACAGGTAGCGAGCGCGTTTGATAGCGCGAGCCAGCTGACGCTGGTATTTTGCACGAGTACCGGTGATACGGCTTGGGACAATCTTACCGCTTTCGGTGATGTAGTTTTTCAGCGTTGCGATATCTTTATAGTCGATCTCTTGAACGCCTTCCGCGGTGAAACGGCAGAACTTGCGACGACGGAAATAACGTGCCATATGGCTAGTCTCCAGAATCTATCAAATCAATCTGCTCGGCATGCAGAACCATTTTGCTCAGGCCGTTCTTTGCCTTGTGGCAAGAGATGAACCCCTGAACGATTACTGCGCTACCGACCGTTAAACTGTGAGTAATGGCCTGGTTTTCGTGTCCGCTAATAATAACGGGCATTTGGCACCACGCCTGCCGGTGAAACCCGGCTTCCTCTTGCACAGAACGATGCTCAAGCACGAACTGGCAATGCGGAATTCCTGATGGACTGACCTTTCGAAGGGGAGCCCTGCATACGATGCCGGACAACGCCAGACGGTTGGTCATCAGAAATTACTCTTCAGAATCCCCAGCATCAGAATCATCTGCGGTTTCGTTTGCGAAATCATCGCGACGCTCACGGCGCTCGTCTTTCGCTTTAACCATCGGAGATGCTTCGGTAACTGCGTTTTTGGTACGCATAACCATGCTGCGGATAACGGCATCGTTGAAGCGGAAGGTAGTTTCCAGCTCATCGATCACTTCCTGCGGCGCTTCAACGTTCATCAGAACGTAGTGTGCTTTGTGCAGTTTGTTGATCGGGTAAGCCAGCTGACGGCGGCCCCAGTCTTCCAGACGGTGGATCGTACCTTCTGCACCAGTGATGGCAGCAGAGTAACGCTCGATCATACCCGGAACCTGTTCGCTCTGGTCAGGATGGACCATAAAAACGATTTCGTAATGACGCATCGAATTGCTCCTTACGGATTATTCAGCCTCCTGTCTGGGTCAGCCGAGGCCCGGGGAGGCAAGGAACGTGTTAAAGGTCGGCTGAAAAATTGACGCGTCATAATACTTGCGCGCCCCTGGAAACTCAAGCTGATTGCACAAATAATTCGCACAAAGCGCGAAGCGGGTCTAAGTGGGTGATTTAAAATTGGTCACACCCGGAAGCGTTGTTTTTTTGAACAACTGCATCAGAAATGGTCACGCATCCCCGCCGGATGAGTGATTACACTTTAATCAGAGATCGCCTGAATTAAAGAAGGAGCATCCCCCCTCTCGCAGCACGTAGTCGTGGAGCGCATATCATGAAAAAAATCGCATTAGCCATAATGGCTGCGCTTTTGCTCAGTGCAAACGCGATGGCAGCCATCAAGATAGACAGCCGACAGGCCAGAAACATGGATGATGTGCAAAGCTTGGGCGTAATTTACATCAATCATAATTTCGCCACGGAAAGTGAAGCAGATCAGGCACTAAATGAAGAAACCGATGCGCAGGGCGCAACCTATTACCACGTGATGTTAACGCGTGAGCCCGGCAGCAACGGCAACATGCACGCCAGTGCAGATATTTACCGATAACGCTTTAACGCTAGCACCAGGAAAGCCAACAACGAGAACATAGCCATAGTTGACGTTGCCCCCTGCCCGGGGGCTTTTTTTGTGAATGGCTCCGGAATACCACCGGTCAAATAGCCCCTCAAAGATCCTCCACAAGCGGGAAGATAAGGACATCCAAGTCCTGCGCGTTTACAGGTGCTGGCGGAAAAACGCCACCGTGGCGTCCAGCGCCGTTGGCGTAATGCGGTGGCGGACGCCCGGTTCCCACAGGCAGGTCAGATTACCGTCCAGCCCTTCATTCATTAACGCCTGCTGCAGACGGAAGGTTCCCTCGGGCGGGACCACATCATCCGCGTCACCGTGCCACAGCAGCAGCGGGCGATCGGCCACGCGCGGTAATGCCCGGGTCACTTCCCACTCTGCCAGCGTCGCGGTCATTTCCGTTAAATCCTGAGGGGGGAAAAGGGTCTTCGCCAGCGAAGTAAAATAACCCGAGCCCATCAGACAGGCGACAGACTTCACTTCAGGATGATGCGTCATAATCCCCAGCGCCGTCATACCGCCCATCGATGCCCCGGCTACCGCCAGACGATTGTCGGCCACCAGCCCTGCCCCATAAAGCGCATCGCGCAGCCCGGCAAACTCGGTCAGACTCCCGTGCAGAATCTGCCAGAACTGACCCAGCCGCGCCTGTTCATTACCCGTAAAGCGTGCGCCGTGGTCGGGTGCATCTGGCATCACCACGCGAAAACCCGCCTGCGCCAGCGCTACCGCAAAATAACTGTAAACCAGCTTCGATGAGGTAAACCCGTGATAAAAAACGACAACAGGCAGCGGTTTATCACGTTTACCCGCCGGCATCGCGTGTAAAATTTCATGGTCGCCGAGGTGGCGTATTTCAATTTCAATCATTGTCGACCCTGTGCGAATCTATGATTCATAATGTTGAGAACTGGGTTACGCTTTCGCGTCATTTTCATTCGAAATATACGTCCCAGATAACACTTCGGGAACATTCCCCCAAAACTAAATTCACAGCCAACTACACTATGGCTATCAGGAAACGAGATATGGTTATGCGCAGGTTTGCTGCTTTATTGCTGGTGTTTCTGCTGAGTGGCTGTAGCGCGCTGCAGGGAACGCCGCAACCCGCTCCACCGGTCGCCGATCATCCACAGGAGATTCGTCGTAATCAGACGGAAGGATTACAACGAATGGGCACCATCTCCGCGCTGGTTCGCGGCTCTCCGGATGACGCAGAATCGGCAATAAAAGCACAGGCCGTCGCCGCCAAAGCAGATTATTACGTCATCATTATGATCGACGAAACCATCATAACGGGACAGTGGTATTCACAGGCCATTTTGTACCGCAAATAATGGTTTTCCTTTGAACGAGATTTACACTGCTTTGCGTCCATAGACATTTTCCTGTCCACAATAAACTCCACGCCCGCATCAATGGAAGGGAGTTTATTAGCGAAGGATTGCCCGGCGGATACCGGATATATGTGAAATGGAGCTGACGATGAAACGAACTCTTGCTTTGACCTCACTGTTGCTCTCAGCAGGCCTGCTGAGCACCACCGCGCAGTCAGCAGAATTCGCCAGTGCTGATTGTGTGACTGGCCTGAATGAAATTGGCCAGATCTCCGTGAATAATATCTCGGGGAGCCCGCAAGACGTTGAACGTGTCGTGGCATTAAAGGCCGATGAGCAGGGCGCTTCATGGTATCGCATCATCCAGATGCAGGAAGATAACCATATCGATCGCTGGCGGGTACAGGCCATTCTCTACGTGTAAACTCCCTCCTGATAAAAGCCACTTATTTTTAGTGGCTTTTCGTTTTTGCAAATTTTTTATCTTATATAAAACCAATAAAGAACAATTGAATAACATTTTGTTACATTAAAACAGTAAACGTAATCTCCGCTCTGCCGTTGAAGAACCATAACTTTTCAATGATGAGCAATTTATGATCAACTTTTTCCGCCGTGCGGGCCTGGGGTCGAAACTCTCGCTGCTGACTGGCGTCAGTGTCGCCACGCTGTTTCTGTTATTCACTTTTCTGCTCAGCCAAAAAGCCAGCCAGCAGCTTGAAGCCCTTGCGGTCGAAGATCTGCATAATCAGTCCACCGGCATGGTCGACATGGTGCAGATGTTTAATACCAGCCTGAGTGAAGAGGTTGAGAGCTATACCCGTCTGTTTACCACCTTTTTACCGCAGCCCCTGAACATTGATACTTCCCAACCCCAGACGATTAACGGGCTCAGCGTTCCGCTTCTGAAAGGCGGAGAAACCGGGCTGCATGAAAACAACACGCTCTCGGACGAGTTCCTGAACCGTACGGGAGCCATTTCGACGCTGTTTGTACGCAGCGGTAACGACTTTGTTCGCGTAGCCACTTCCCTGCGCAAAGAGAATGGCGATCGGGCAATGGGTACCGTTCTGGATAACGCCAGCCCGGCCTTTGCCGCCGTCAACAAAGGTGAAGTGTACCGCGGCCTGGCGCTGCTGTTCGGCAAACGCTACATCACCCAGTACCAGCCCGTTAAAAACGCCGAAGGGCAGGTCATTGCGATTGTCTTTGTCGGGGTGGACATCACCCACTCCTGGAACGTCATGCGCGAGAAAATCCTCAACCGCCGCCTGGGCGAGAGCGGTCACTTCTTCGTGCTGGATCGCAGCAACGGCAAAACGCGCGGGCAATACCTGTTCCACGCCAGCGAAGAGGGAAAACAGCCGAAGTGGGACGGCGCAACACAGCAACAGCTTCTGGGTGACAAACCCGGCACGCTGGAGCGTACAAGCGACGACGGCCGGACGCTGAAAATGGCCTATACCCCGCTGCCGGGCTGGAACTGGACTATCGTGGGCGAAGTGGATAAATCGGTGCTGCTCTCAAGCGTTACCGCCATGCGCGATCGCTTCCTGCTGGCCGGCGTGGCCTTATCCATCCTTTTTGCTGGCCTGTTCGTGGTCATTATTCGCCGCGTGCTGACCCGACCGCTGCGCAACGTGATCCATCTTGCCCGTCAATATGCCGCAGGGGATCTCCGTTCCACCCTGCCCGTGACGCGTCAGGACGAAGTCGGCCAGCTGATCGATGCCATCAACGGCATCGGCGGCGGCCTGCAAAAAATTGTCCTGCAGGTCCGTGAGGCTGCAGGCGAGATCCATTTGGGCACCAACGCGCTGGCCGCCGACACTGGCGAGATTTCAGAGCAGATCAACAAGCAGGCCAGCAGCGTGGAGGAGACGTCCGCCAGCATGGAGCAGCTGGCCGCCACCGTGCAGCAAAATGCCGCCAACATGGAGCAAACGCAGCAGCTGGTGGGTGAAACATCGCTCGCGGTCCATCAGGGCGGCGAGACGGTCACCCACGCGGTGTCGACCATGGACGACATTCGCGAAGCGTCAAAACGCATCGAAGACATCACGCGCGTGATCGAATCCATCGCTTTCCAGACCAATATTCTGGCGCTGAACGCGGCAGTGGAAGCGGCCCGCGCAGGCGAGCACGGTAAAGGGTTTGCGGTAGTCGCGCAGGAAGTTCGCGCCCTGGCGGGACGCAGCGCTAACGCGGTGAAGGAGATTGAACAGCTGATTGGCGATACGCTCAGAAAAGTGAGTGAGGGTCATGCGCTGTCTGAACGGACGCGCCTGGCGATGGACGACATCATCATTCATATCGATAACATCAGCCAGCTGGTCACCGAGATTAACCATGCCTCACGCGAGCAGTCCGCCGGGATCGGCCAGGTGAACCTCGCCATGACCCATATTGGCGAAGCGTCGCATATCAATGCCGATCGCATCTCACGCAGCGAACAAACGGCTCAAACGCTGCGCGAGAAGGGTTCACACCTGACTCAGCTGGTGAGCCTGTTCCAGCTAAAAGGCTAACCAACTCTGCCCGTCGCACGCAGCAGCAGGTCGCTTTGCACCTGCTCGCTCATCAGCGTGCCGCCACGGGTATCCAGCATCATGCGGCACCACGCCTGCGCCACCGGGGGCGATGCGTGCCGCAGCATCTGGCTTCCGGCACCCAGCAAGAAAAGCTGCTGCGCGATCTCCCGCCCCTGTGCCTCCTGCGGTTTACGCAGTTTTTGCTGAAGCTGTCGCCAGCTGCGGTCGAAGTGTCTGTCCTGCCCTTTCACCTGCGCAAACTCGTCGGCAAGCAGGTCGTGAATACCCGGCTGCTTCGCCAGCACGCGCAGAACGTCCAGGCACATAATATTTCCTGACCCTTCCCAGATGCTGTTCACCGGCATCTCGCGGTACAGGCGGGGAAGTTCGCTCTCTTCGCAATATCCATTCCCACCCAGCACCTCCATCGCCTCAGCGACAAACGGGATGCCCGCTTTACAGACGCTAAATTTCGCCGCCGGGGTAAACAGCCGCGCCCAGGCGGCCTCTTGCGGATCGGCACGCTTGTCCCACGCCCGGGCCAGGCGGAACAGCAGCGCCGTTTGCCCCTCCAGCACCAGCGCCATCCGGCTTAATACCTCGCGCATTAAAGGCTGATCGATGAGGTTTTTGCCGAAGGTCTGACGCTGGTGGGCATGGTACAGCGCCACCGAGAGCGCCCGACGCATCAGTCCGTGGCTGCCCAGCGCGCAGTCAAAGCGCGTCAGACCGCCCATTTTGAGGATCTGCCGTACCCCTTCGCCCTCTTCCCCCAACAGCCAGCCGGAGGCATCGAGAAACTCCGCCTCGCTGCTGGCGTTGGAGCGGTTCCCGAGCTTGTCCTTAAGGCGCTCCAGACGCACGGCGTTGCGCTGTCCGTCAGGCAAAAAGCGCGGCACAAAAAAGCAGGATAGCCCGCCCTTCGCCTGGGCCAGCACCAGGTGCGCATCGCTTTGCGGGACGGAGAAAAACCATTTATGCCCCACCAGCCTGTAGCTGCCGTCGCTGCATTTTTCCGCTTTGGTGGTGTTGCTGAGCACGTCCGAGCCGCCCTGCTTTTCCGTCATCCCCATGCCAATCAGCAGGCCGCGCTTTTGCGCGCCAGGGGCAAGGTGCGGATCATAGCGATCGCTGAGCAGCGGCGTCAGCCAGTCGTGAAATAGTTTGGGGAGCGCCTGCTGCAGCAGCGGCGTGGCGGCGAACGTCATGGTGACCGGGCAAAGCGTGCCTGCCTCTACCTGAGCATGAAGCACAAAGCGTGCGGCCCGAGCGACAAACGACCCTTTCCGCGCCTCCTCTTCCCACGCCAGGTTATGCACGCGGTTGGCGCAAAGCCCCTGCATCAGCAGATGCCATGCCGGATGAAAACGCACGTCGTCCAGCCGCTCTCCGGTGGCGTCATAGCGTAACAGCTCGGGCGGGTTGACGTTTGCCAGACGACCCAGCTCCAGCGACTCCGCGGTGCCTAACTGCTGTCCGATGCTGGCGAGCAGCTCAATATCCCACTCGGCCCCTTCACGCGCGACCGCATCGCGCAGGGCGCAGTCCGAGAGGAAAAGGTTGCTGTTGGAAAGCGGTGCAGGTTGATTGAAAACGGTATGGGTCTGCCAGTGCATGCTGTCTCCCTCCTTCAGTGGCAATGACGATAAGTATGGACAGACCGCGCGCACGCTGCATGGGAGGGGAGTCACACGTTCACGATCCCGCTGATATCATTCGTGAAATAGCTCACAGAACATAAGAATAAACTATTTCATGACTTCGCTTTTGTTGAATAATTTATTCTTACCCTTTTCAGTGAGGATCGTTATGCAACCGGACGCGCACAAGCGAGCATTAATTGCAGGCTCCATTGGTAACTTTATCGAGTGGTATGAGTTTGCGGTCTACGGTTTTCTGGCGACCGTCATTGCGAAAAACTTCTTCCAGCTTGAAGGAGAGGCGGGGCTGACCAGCCTGATCCTCACCTACGCCTCGTTTGCCATCGCCTTCTTCTTCCGCCCGCTGGGTGCGGTGGTGTTTGGCCGCATCGGCGACCGGATTGGCCGTAAACCGACGCTCATCATCGTGCTGGTGCTGATGACGCTCGCTACCGCCGCCATCGGCATTGTGCCGGTCTACGCCAGCATCGGGATTGCCGCGCCGCTGATTATTACGCTGCTGCGCATCCTGCAGGGGCTGTTCGCGGGCGGCGAGTACGGCGGCGCGGTCTCGCTGATGACGGAGTTCGCCCCGCGCGGCAAGCGTGGGCTCTATGGCGCGTGGCAGTCCTTTACCGTGGCGCTGGGGCTGCTGGCGGGCGCAGGCATCGTGGCGCTGCTCTCCACCCTTCTCACGCCTGAAGCCCTGCACGACTGGGGCTGGCGCATTCCGTTCTTCCTGGCGCTGCCCATGGGCGTTGTGGCGCTGTGGCTTCGCGTCAGCATGGAGGAGACGCCCAGCTTTGTGCAACAGCAGGATAAACCGGCTGTCGCTCAGGCGGATACTGCCGCCACGCTCCGGGCCATCGTGATGGGAATCGGGCGCGTCATGGTCTGGTCTGCGGCGGGGTATACCTACCTGGTGATTATGCCGACCTATCTGCAGTCGGCGCTGCACACCGGGTTTAACCAGGCGCTGCTGATAGCGGTGATTTCGAATATTGGTTTTGCGCTGACCATCATTCCGTCGGGGATCCTGAGCGACCGGATCGGCCGCCGTACGGTAATGATTCTCGCCACCGCGCTGCTGCTGATCCTCGCCCTGCCGCTGCTGAAAATCCTGCAGGCGGAGTCGAGTACGCTGGCGGTGAAGGCTGTTGTGGTGCTGATTGCGGGCGGTCTGGTGGGCATGCTGGCGGGTCCGGGCCCGGCGATGCTGTCTGAGATGTTCCCGACGCGCGTGCGCTATACGGGGCTGGGGCTGGCCTACTCGTTGTCGAACGCGATTTTCTCGGGATGCGCAGGGTTAATTATTACCGGGCTGATTAAGCAGACGGGCAACCTGGATATTCCGGCGTATTACGTGATGGCGACGGCGGTAGTGAGTATTTTCGCGCTGATGACGCTGAGGAAGGACGACCATTTGCGGTCGCTAGAGGAGTGAGGTTGTCACCGTCAGGTGCCCTCACCCCGCCCCTCTCCCACAGGGAGACGGAGAATACACAAAAGGCCGTCCTGCGGACGGCCTTGCTGTTTATTCTCCGCGCTGACGCACCGCTTCAAACAGGCAGATGCCCGTCGCAACGGAAACGTTCAGGGACGACACGCTGCCCGCCATCGGGATGCTAATCAGCTCGTCGCAGTGCTCGCGGGTGAGACGACGCATGCCTTCGCCTTCCGCACCCATCACCAGCGCCAGACGGCCGGTCATTTTGCTCTGGTACAGAGTATGATCCGCTTCACCGGCGGTACCGACGATCCAGATATTCTCTTCCTGCAGCAGACGCATAGTGCGCGCCAGGTTAGTCACGCGGATCAGCGGAACGTTTTCCGCCGCGCCGCAGGCCACCTTCTTCGCCGTCGCGTTCAGCTGCGCGGAGCGATCTTTCGGCACGATCACCGCATGCACGCCCGCCGCATCGGCGCTGCGCAGGCACGCGCCGAGGTTGTGCGGATCGGTAACGCCGTCGAGGATCAGGAAGAACGGGTTATCCAGCTCGGCAATCAGATCCGGCAGATCGTTTTCCTGATACTGACGACCCGGCTTCACGCGGGCAATGATCCCCTGGTGGACCGCGCCTTCGCTTTTCTCATCCAGGAACTGGCGATTCGCCAGCTGGATCACCACGCCCTGCGCTTCCAGGGCGTGGATCAGCGGCATCAGACGCTTATCTTCACGCCCTTTCAGAATAAACACTTCCTGAAAACGCTCCGGTGCGCGCTCGAGAAGGGCCTGCACCGCGTGGATGCCGTAAATCATTTCACTCATTGATGGTTCTCGTAATAAGTATTTCCCCTCCCCCCGCTGGGGAGAGGGTCAGGTTGAGGGGAGAATTTACTCCGCCTGCTTTTTCTTGGCCGCGCGCTTCGCTTTGGTGGCGGCAGCGATTTTCTGCGTTTTCGCGGAAGGTTTTTTCGCTGAACGGGCCTCTTTCTTCGCCGCCTTCGGCTTCTGTTTCTTCTCGCCGCGGAACGCGCTGTCCGGCTCGAAGTTTACCTTCTTGCCCGCCTGACGACGTTTACCGCCGCCCGGTTTACCGTTACCGGTTTTTTTCGCCCTTTCACGCTCGGTTTTACCGACGTTACGCGGCGCGCGCTCGCTGGAGATCAGGCTGAAGTCGATCTTACGGTCGTCCATATTCACGGCTTCGACCTTCACTTCCACACGGTCGCCCAGACGGTAGGTCTGGCCGCCAGATTCGCCAATCAGGCGCTGGCCGACCTGGTCGAAGCGGTAGTAGTCGTTATCCAGGCTGGATACGTGCACCAGACCGTCGATGAACAGCTCGTCCAGACGAACGAAGAAACCAAAGCCGGTCACGCTGGCAATCACGCCTTTAAAGACGTTACCCACCTGATCGAGCATAAAGTCACACTTCAGCCAGTCCGCCACGTCGCGTGTCGCTTCATCGGCACGACGTTCGGCCATGGAGCAATGCTGACCCAGCTGCAGCATCTCTTCCATCGAATAGTGGTAGCCACCGGTTTCGGTGGTGTTCCCTTTATGGCCCTGCTCCTGCGCCAGCAGATACTTGATCGCACGGTGCAGAGAGAGGTCAGGATAACGACGGATCGGCGACGTAAAGTGGGCGTAAGACTGCAGCGCCAGGCCAAAGTGTCCGCGGTTTTCCGGATCGTAAATCGCCTGCTTCATAGAGCGCAACAGCATCGTCTGCAGCATTTCTGCGTCAGGACGGTCGCCAATGGACTCCAGCAGCTCAGCGTAATCGCGCGGCTCTGGCTTGTTGCCTCCGGGCAGTTCCAGACCCAGTTCAGCCAGCACGGAGCGGAACGACGTAATGGCTTCCGTGGTCGGCTTATCGTGAATACGGAACAGCGCTGGCTCTTTGGCTTTCTCGACGAAACGTGCCGCCGAGATATTCGCCAGGATCATACACTCTTCGATCAGCTTGTGCGCGTCGTTACGCTGGGTCTGCTCGATACGCTCAATGCGGCGTTCGGCGTTGAAAATGAATTTCGCCTCTTCACTCTCAAACGAGATCCCGCCGCGCTCTTCGCGCGCCTGATCCAGCGTTTTGTAGAGGTTATGCAGCTCTTCGATATGTTTGACCAGCGGCGCGTACTGTTCGCGCAGATCCTGGTCGCCCTGCAGCATATGCCAGACCTTGGTATAGGTCAGACGCGCGTGCGAGCTCATCACCGCTTCGTAGAACTTGTAGCCGGTTAAGCGCCCTTTGGTGGAGATGGTCATCTCGCAAACCATACAGAGGCGGTCAACCTGCGGGTTCAGGGAGCACAGGCCGTTAGACAGCACTTCCGGCAGCATCGGCACGACCTGGGACGGGAAGTAGACCGACGTACCGCGGCTGCGGGCTTCGTTATCCAGCGGGGTGTGCGGACGGACGTAATAGCTTACGTCAGCGATAGCGACCCACAGGCGCCAGCCACCGCCGCGTTTTTTCTCACAGTATACGGCGTCATCGAAGTCGCGGGCGTCTTCGCCATCAATAGTGACCAGCGGCAGGGAGCGCAGATCCACGCGGCCCACTTTGGATTCTTCCGGCACTTCTTCGCGCAGGCTTTCGATCTGCTCTTCAACCGCTTTCGGCCAGATGTACGGAATTTCATGGGTGCGCAATGCCATATCAACGGCCATCGTGGTGCCCATGTTGTCGCCAAGCACTTCGACGATTTTACCTACCGCTTTGGTGCGACGGGTTGGGCGCTGGGTGAGTTCCACCACCACCACAAAGCCCATGCGGGCGCCCATCACCTCTTCAGGTGGGATCAGAATGTCGAAGCTCAGACGGCTGTCGTCCGGCACCACGAAGCCTACGCCCGCGTCGGTAAAGTAGCGGCCGACGATCTGGCTGGTTTTTGGCACCAGAACGCGTACCACGCGCGCTTCGCGGCGGCCTTTACGGTCAGCGCCCAGCGGCTGCGCCAGGATCTGGTCGCCGTGGATGCACATTTTCATCTGTTCAGATGAGAGGTACAGATCGTCCTTACGGCCTTCCACGCGCAGGAAGCCGAAGCCATCGCGGTGACCAATGACGGTCCCTTTCAGCAGATCGAGGCGTTCTGGCAGCGCGTAGCACTGGCGGCGGGTAAAGACCAGCTGCCCGTCACGCTCCATCGCGCGCAGGCGGCGGCGAAGGGCTTCAATTTGCTCTTCACCTTCAATGTTTAATTCAACGGCAAGTTCTTCACGATTGGCGGGTTTTTCGCGTTTTGTTAAGTGTTCAATGATGAACTCGCGGCTGGGAATAGGATTCGCGTATTTTTCGGCTTCGCGTTCCTGGAAAGGATCATGTGACATGTCGGTTCCTCCGTTGTCAGCTCCGGTGGAAATTTTCTTCATTCCACCAGCAATAATTTATAAAGCGGTTGATTCTCTTCAACCAAATCGGCCAGCGTGTAGTTATCCAGTTCCATGAGAAAACTTTGCACGGCCTTTGAAAGCGCCTTTTTCAGGCGGCAAGCGGGCGTGATGTGGCAGAACTCGCTGCTGCAGTTCACCAGAGAAAGCGGCTCCAGTTCACGTACCACATCGCCAACACGAATACTCTGTGCCGGTTTACCGAGACGGATCCCACCATTCTTCCCGCGGACGGCAGCAACGTATCCGGCACGACTAAGTTGATTGATTATTTTGACCATATGATTACGGGATACGCCGTAGACCTCTGTGACTTCAGAGATACTGGTCATCTTCCCCTCGGGTAACGACGCCATGTAAATCAGCGCACGTAAGCCGTAATCGGTGAAACTTGTTAACTGCACATCAACCTCAGGAAAAAGGGAAAACGCGGTCAAACCGCAGAGATATTCATTAATGATGATAAACCAGCCAGATAGTGAGCGGCTAATTTATTTGACAGACGGGGCGAAAAAGCGGAGATCCTGGAGCGGTCGCCGGATGGCGCTACGCTTATCCGGCCTACGGGTCTCCCCGCAGGCCAGCAGTCACGAAGATTATGCGTCGAACGGGTCGCGCAGGATCATCGTTTCAGTACGATCCGGGCCGGTAGAAATAATATCGATCGGCACTTCGGTCAGTTCTTCAATACGCTTGATGTAATCCAGCGCCGCCTGCGGCAGGCCACTACGCTCTTTCACACCGAAAGTGGTCTCAGACCAGCCCGGCATGGTTTCGTAGATTGGCTCAATGCCTTCCCAGTCGTCAGCAGCCAGCGGAGTGGTGGTCACTTCGCGGCCATCTGGCATACGGTAGCCTACGCAGATTTTCACTTCTTTCAGGCCGTCCAGTACGTCCAGCTTGGTCAGGCAGAAGCCAGACAGGGAGTTGATCTGCACTGCGCGACGCACTGCAACCGCATCCAGCCAGCCGGTACGACGACGACGACCTGTGGTCGCGCCAAACTCGTTACCCTGCTTGCACAGGAACTCGCCGGTTTCATCAAACAGCTCGGTCGGGAATGGACCCGCACCCACGCGAGTGGAGTACGCTTTGATGATGCCCAGTACGTAATCCACATAACGTGGACCCAGGCCAGAGCCGGTCGCCACGCCACCTGCTGTGGTGTTAGAGGACGTTACGTACGGATAGGTACCGTGGTCGATGTCCAGCAGCGTACCCTGCGCACCTTCGAACATGACGAAATCGCCACGCTTGCGCGCCTGGTCCAGCAGATCGGACACATCAACAACCATACCGGTCAGAATGTCAGCGATCGCCATGACGTCATCCAGCACTTTCTGGTAGTCAACAGCGTCAGCTTTGTAGAAGTTCACCAGCTGGAAGTTGTGATATTCCATCACTTCTTTCAGTTTTTCAGCGAAGGTTGCTTTGTCGAAGAGGTCGCCCACGCGCAGACCGCGACGTGCAACTTTATCTTCGTAAGCCGGACCGATACCACGACCGGTGGTGCCGATCGCTTTCGCGCCGCGCGCTTTCTCACGCGCTACGTCCAGCGCCACGTGATAATCCAGGATCAGCGGGCAGGCTTCGGAGAGCAGCAGACGCTCACGAACAGGGATACCACGGTCTTCCAGACCTTTCATCTCTTTCATCAGCGCAGCAGGAGACAGCACAACGCCGTTACCGATGATGCTGGTGACGTTATCACGAAGAATGCCTGATGGAATAAGATGGAGGACGGTTTTTTCACCGTTGATTACGAGAGTATGGCCTGCGTTGTGACCGCCCTGGTAGCGTACAACATATTTAGCCCGTTCAGTCAGAAGATCAACAATCTTCCCTTTACCTTCGTCACCCCATTGGGTGCCCAGTACGACGACGTTGTTACCCATTTTTTTCAAAATCACCGTTTGCTTAAAAATGGATTCTACCATCGCTTTTTCAGATATACAGCACTTTTTGACCTCAAAATACGCCGATTGCGTCTACTTTTTGATCAGCCAATCGTTTTCCTCAACATGTAGTAGATCACGATGCCCGCAACCACAAGACCGCCGCCAAAACGACGCAAAATATTATCCGGCAGCTGGCTCATCGTGGCGATCATTCGGCGCCAGGCACGCGGATAAAGCATCGGTCCAAGACCTTCCAGCACCAGGACCAAAGCCAGTGCGAGCCAGATCGTTGAATTCATTTTTATTCCTTATAAAAGAAAACCACCGCTCCGTTGGGAGCGGTGGTTTGAATACTCAAACGGACCTGAGTTTATCGCGTTGCGTTAGTCGGCGTCTTCATATAACGGAAGAAATCGCTGTCCGGGCTGAGCACCATCACATCCTGGTTGCTCTGGAAGCTATTCTCGTAAGCGCGCAGGCTACGGATAAAGGCGTAGAAGTCAGGATCCTGGCTGAAGGCATCCGCGAACAGCTTCGCCGCTTCGGCATCGCCTTCACCGCGCAGGATACGGCCCTGGCGCTCAGATTCCGCCAGCGTCTTGGTGACTTCGTAGTCCGCTGCAGCACGCAGCTTCTCAGCCTCTTCCTGGCCCTGTGAACGGTGACGACGGGCTACCGCTTCACGCTCGGCGCGCATACGGTTGTAAATCGCCTCGGACACTTCAACTGGCAGGTTGATCTGCTTGATACGCACGTCAACCACTTCGATACCCAGCGCAGCCATACTGTTCGGGTTGATCACCGGCACTTTACCGTTGGTCTCCGCCTGAACGCGTTCAGCCGCTTTGGCAATCGCATCATCTGCTGCCGGCGTTGAAACTTCATCTTCAGTGCCCGCTGTACCGGAGTTCAGCGCATCGCGAACTTCCAGGGTCAGACGACCACGGGAGTCGGTCACGATGTCTTTCACATCCAGACGACCAATCTCGGAACGCAGACGGTCAGAGAACTTACGTTTCAGCAGCACTTCTGCCTGAGAAACGTCGCCGCCGCCCGTTGCCAGGAAGTAACGGCTGAAATCGCTGATGCGCCATTTGATATAGGAATCAACGATCAGGTCTTTCTTCTCTTTGGTCACGAAACGGTCGGCCTGGTTATCCATGGTCTGGATACGCGCATCAAGCGTTTTCACGGACTGAATAAACGGTACCTTGAAGTGCAGACCCGGCTCGTAAATCACCGGGCGTTTGTCGCCATCACGCACGACGCTGCTGAACTGGAACTTAATCCCACGCTCGCCTTCTTTCACCACAAAGATCGAGGTATAAAGCGCGACCAGTACGATGACGATGATCGCAATAACTGACTTACGCATCCTTATTCCCCCTGACGCTGGTAGTCGTTACGCTGCGCGTTAGCACGGCGTTGGTCCATAATGTCACCATCGTTCGAAGAAGGCGTTGTGTTCGTGCTGGCGCTGCCTGTTGAGGCTGGCGGCAGACGCAGCAGGTTGTTCGCGCCGCTGGTGTCGCCTTTCGCTGCTGGCGCAGAACTGCCTTTCAGCATCTGATCCAGCGGCAGAACCATCAGGTTTCCGCCTTTGTTGTCGTTAACCAACACTTTGCGGGTATGGCTCAGCACTTTTTCCATGGTCTCGATATAGAGACGCTCACGGGTAATTTCCGGTGCCGCTTTATATTCCGGCAGGATCTTCGCAAAGCGGGCCACTTCACCCTGAGCTTCCAGGATGGTCTGCGTTTTATACGCGCGCGCTTCTTCCAGAATACGCTGCGCCTGACCGTTAGCGCGTGGCTGAACTTCGTTGGTGTACGCTTCTGCTTCACGGATGTACTGCTGTTCGTTTTCACGGGCAGCAATCGCATCGTCAAATGCGGCTTTCACCTCTTCCGGAGGACGCGCAGCCTGGAAGTTGACGTCCAGCAGGGTAATACCCATGTTGTACGGACGAATGGTCTCTTCCAGCTCGCGCTGGGTATCGCTACGAATAACGGTACGACCTTCGGTCAGAATACGGTCCATGGTGTATTTACCGATCACACCGCGCAGGGCGCTGTCGGTCGCCTGACGCAGGCTGTCATCGGCGCTGGTCACGCTAAACAGATAACGCTCAGGATCGGTCACGCGGTACTGCACGTTCATCTCAACGCGCACCACGTTTTCGTCAGAGGTCAGCATCACGCCAGAGGCGGCCAGTTCACGGACGGATTCCACGTTTACCGCGGTCACGTCATCAATGAAGGTCGGCTTCCAGTTCAGACCCGGCTCAACCAGATGGCTGAACTTACCGAAACGGGTGACTACGCCGCGTTCTGCTTCTTTAATGGTGTAGAACCCGCTGGCTGCCCAGATGATGACTACCGCAGCGGCCACGATGCCCACTACGCGGCCACCCATTGGCGGGCGCGAGCTCTGAGTGGAATTGCCACCCGAGCCAGAACCTTTTCCTCCGCCAAGGCCACCAAGCTTCTTGCTCAGTTTGCGGAAGATATCATCCAGATCCGGCGGCCCCTGCTCGCGACCACCTTTGTTGCCATTTCCCTCAGAGTTGCCGCCAGGTTTGCTGCTTCCCCACGGGTCGCGGTCTTGTCCGTTATTACCGGGCTGATTCCACGCCATGTATATGCTCCATATTTGTTATGCAAGGGCGAATTATTCAGGCATCCCCTTTCTGATCAGACGATATAGTCGACCAGCGCAGGTTCTTGTTTACAGAGGCGACGCCAGTCAACGATCGGCATACGCACCTGCATCCCCACGCTGCCGTCATCCTCCATCCACTCTTTTTCTATCGCCTGAAGCTGATAAAACCGGCTGCGCAGCCTGCCTTCCTGTGGCGGCAGTCGCAGCGTGTGCTGAGCTACCTCACCGGAAAGACGTTCTGTCAAAGCCTGGAAAAGCAGTGGCACACCAATACCGGTCTGGGCAGAAAGCCAGACCCGAATCGGTTTGTTTTCTTCATCTCTGTCGATACGCGGTTCGAAATCGTCCAGCATATCGATCTTATTCATGACCAACAGCGTTGGGATCTCGTGGGCGTCGATCTCTTCGAGCACCACGTTCACCGCGTCGATGTTCTCCTGCACGCGCACGTCTGCCGCATCAATCACGTGCAGCAGCAGAGTCGCCTGTCGCGTCTCCTGCAGGGTGGCTTTAAACGCCGCCACCAGGTCATGCGGCAGGTGGCGGATAAACCCTACGGTATCCGCCAGCACCGTTTCACCGACGTCTGCAACGTCAATACGGCGCAGCGTAGGGTCCAGGGTCGCAAACAGCTGGTCTGCGGCATACACCTGGGCCTCGGTTATCTGGTTAAACAGGGTGGATTTACCGGCGTTGGTATAGCCCACCAGCGACACCGTCGGGATATCGGCTTTGGTTCGCGCCCGACGCCCCTGTTCGCGCTGTTTCTCTACACGTTCCAGACGTGAAAGGATCTGGGTAATTCGGCCACGCAGCAAACGACGGTCGGTTTCGAGCTGGGTTTCACCCGGGCCGCGCAAACCAATCCCGCCTTTTTGTCTTTCAAGGTGTGTCCAGCCACGCACCAGACGCGTTGCCAGATGGCGCAGCTGCGCCAGCTCAACCTGCAGTTTCCCTTCGTGGGTACGTGCACGCTGAGCAAAAATATCTAAAATCAAACCCGTGCGATCGATAACACGGCATTCGCAAAGGGCTTCCAGGTTGCGCTCCTGGGCTGGAGACAGCGCATGATCAAACAACACGACTGACGCGCCGGTTGCTTTTACGGCATCCGCAATTTCGACTGCTTTACCTTCACCAACAAAATACTTTGGGTGCGGCGCTTTACGGCTACCGGTAATCACCTGCATTGCTTCGACACCGGCGGAAGAGACCAGAGATTCAAACTCCTGGAGGTCTTCCATATCTTTGTCTTGCGAAAAATAGATGTGTACCAGCACCGCCTGCTCACCGGCATCATAACGGTCAAACAAGCGTAAACCTCTCTAAAAAGATCAGCGGGGAACGCAGGATCCCTGGCTCCCCGTGTGGATAACAGTGCGAAACCTTATTCGGTCTCGTCGCTGTCCTGCGCCGGCGTTGAAGAACCCTGCGCGCTGCTGCCATGATGGTAGTTACTACCAGTGCCGCCGCCAGCGTTATTGCTGTGATGAGATACCGGACGGGACGGAACAACAGTAGAAATAGCGTGCTTGTAGACCATCTGACTGACCGTGTTTTTCAACAGAATCACAAACTGATCGAAAGACTCAATCTGACCTTGCAGCTTAATACCATTCACCAAATAAATAGAAACTGGAACACGTTCCCGACGCAATGCGTTCAGGAACGGATCTTGTAAAGATTGCCCCTTAGCCATTCTATCTTTTCCTTATATGCTTGTTTTGTACTTAGAACCTTGCGATTCTGAAAAATTGCGCACGATACGTCTCAATTGTACACATTCAGTGAGCGATATCACCAACAACCTCAATCACTTCGTTTAACGCCTGTTGCGGTTTTTCACTGTCTAACCAGTGAACCCCCTCCCAACCGCGCAACCAGGTGATCTGGCGCTTCGCTAACTGTCTCGTGGCGCAAACACCTCTATAAACCATTTCATCGTATGAAATCTCACCTTCAAGATACGACCACATCTGGCGATATCCCACACAACGAATGGAAGGCATGTCCGTATGCAAATCTCCACGGGCAAATAGCGCCCGCACTTCTGCTTCAAAATCTGAAGCTAACATCTGATGAAAACGCTGCTCAATTCGCTGATGGAGCAGTTCACGGCTCGCCGGGGCGATGGCGAACTGATGCACCTGATACGGCAGAGCGTCTCCTGACGTTTGCGTCAGTTCCGTTAAAGTTTTACCCGAAATGAAAAAAACTTCCAGTGCCCGGGAAAGCCTTTGCGGATCATTTGGATGGATCCGTGCTGCAGCAACCGGGTCAATCTCCGCCAGTTGCTGATGCAAAACGTCCCAACCTTGCTCTGCCGCCTGCTGCTCAATTTTCGCTCTTATTTCCGGATCCGCGGATGGCAGAGGTGACAACCCTTCCAGCAACGCCTTGAAATAGAGCATGGTTCCGCCAACCAACAGCGGTATACGTCCCGCCGCCGTTATCTCGGCCATCTCGGCTAAGGCATCCCGGCGGAAATCCGCTGCGGAGTACGCCTGAGCCGGGTCGAGAATATCCAGCAAACGGTGCGGTGCCGCACGCAACTCTTCTGCGTCAGGCTTCGCCGTGCCGATGTCCATCCCCCGGTAGATGAGGGCGGAGTCGACGCTAATCAACTCTACAGGCAAAACTTTACGCAACTCAATGGCTAGCGCCGTTTTGCCGGAGGCCGTTGGGCCCATTAAAAAAATTGCCTTAGGCAGGCTCGCCTTACTTGCGTCAATCATGTTTCAGGGCGTTCATCGCCGTTTGTAAATCAACAGGTTGTAATAACCCACCCGGCGGCGTTTTCACCAGATGCGGACAGAGGCGTTCCACCTCCGCCAGCACGCTAATGGCCTGCGCCATACTCCACGGCGCGTGTTCGCTTGCCAGATGGCGGGCGATCCACTGCGCGGTGTTGGCGGCATCAAACGACGTTTGCTGCGCCAGGTAGCCTATCAGTTCAGGAATCAAGTTTTGTAAATTTTGTTGGCGTAAGGGTAAAGGCACTGCACGAATTGTCACATGTTGTGGTTCGAGCACGGTTTCAATACCCATTTGCGCCAGCTGCGGCTCTGCGCGCTGCAATACCCTCATTTCATCAGGGGATATTTTCAGGCGAACCGGAATCAACAGCGGCTGCGCGCAGGCTGCATTTTCGCCTGGCGTAAGCTGCATCTGCTTGAGCCAGCGTTCGGCGACTGGCAGGGCCAGAAGCATCAGTTTGCCGTCACGCTCAAGCAGCGCCATATCCGGTGCGATAATCGTCAGCACCCGGCCAAAACTCTGGCTATGGCCGTCCAGAGAAGGCTGAGCGGGCGGAATGTGCTCTTTTCGCTCCACGGCGGGCGTTTCCAGCAGCTTGCGGTACAACGCTCCCTGCTGCTTCTGATAGCCCGGCTGGGCATTCGGGTAGTTCGCGCCCGTTGGACGCGGTGCGCTCCCGGCCTGGGAGAAACGCGGAGCTTCCGGTTCACGCGCGACGGCAGGCTCAGCAAAATGGTTGCGCCCTGCCGCTACACGGTTTTCAGGCAGCGGACGCGGCGCAGGGGCGTCCTTCTCCAGCGGCAGAGTTGGCGCTGCCTGCTGCTGTAACACGGCGGCCACGCCCTGATAAATGAAGTCGTGAACCAGACGCGACTGGTGGAAACGCACCTCATGCTTGGCAGGATGAACGTTTACATCCACCTGATGGGGGTCGATTTCCAGATAAAGGACGAAAGCTGGCTGCTGATCGGCCCCGAGTTTGTCTTCGCAGGCCTGGCGAATCGCGTGATTGATGAGACGATCGCGCATCATGCGCCCGTTCACGTAGCAATACTGAATTTCAGAGAACGCAGCACTGCTCGCGTTTGGATCGGCAACCCAGCCGCGTAAAGCCAGATCGCCGTGCTGCCACTCAATGGCCAGAGCCTGTTCCAGAAACGGCGTCCCGCAGATAGCGCCCAGGCGACGCTCTTTCTGTCCACCTTCCGCCACCGCGCGGTACTGGCGCATCACCTTACCGTTATGGCTAAGGTTGATGGCGACATCGAATCGGGCGAGCGCGATACGGCGAATGATCTCGTCGATATGGCCGAACTCGGTCTTCTCGGTACGCATAAACTTGCGTCGGGCGGGGGTGTTGTAGAACAGATCCAGGACTTCCAGCGTCGTGCCGACAGGGTGCGCCGCGGGTTTGACCGTCACATCCATATCGCGCCCTTCGGCGTAAGCCTGCCAGGCTTCCTGCTGTTCAGCGGTACGGGAGGTCAGCGTTAAGCGCGAAACCGAGCTGATACTGGCCAGCGCTTCGCCGCGAAAACCGAGGCTAATAATCGCTTCCAGATCGTCCAGAGAGGCGATTTTACTGGTGGCGTGACGAGCCAGCGCCAGCGCCAGCTCCTCTTTTTTAATGCCACAGCCGTTGTCGCGAATGCGGATAAGCTTCGCGCCACCGCGTTCGATATCAATATCGATGCGGGTTGCGCCCGCATCGAGGCTGTTTTCCACCAGCTCCTTCACCACCGACGCAGGGCGTTCCACCACCTCACCGGCGGCGATTTGGTTCGCGAGCTGCGGCGGTAGAACCTGAATCGGCATGAATGCTCCTTAGTTGGTCGCGGTCATCTCACCCGGCAGCGCTGCGCTGGCCGTCTGTGCTGAGCCGCTCTGCGGCGCAGACTGCAGAGGATGCGCCTCAAAATATTTACGTAAACCGTTATAAATCGCTTCGGCAATTTGCTGCTGGTAACTGTCGCTTCCTAACAGACGCTCTTCACCGTTGTTACTGATAAAGCCCGTCTCTACAAGGATGGACGGAATATCCGGGGAGCGCAGAACACCGAGGCTGGCATGTTCCGGACGGCGCTTATGCAGCACGCCAACGCTTTGCAGCTGGTTCAATACGTTAGTGGCGACATCATACCCGACGCGCTGCGAATGACCGAACTGTAAATCCAGCACCGCCTGGCTGAGGTACGGATCGGACTGGCTGTTCGCCAGCACGTCGCCCGCGCCGCCTAACAGTTCAGACTGCTTCTCGTGCTCTTCCAGCCAGTTGGCCATTTCGCTGTTAGCGCGACGGTTCGACAGCACCCAAACCGAGGCGCCGGTGGCGCTACGATTCGGTGCGGCGTCCGCATGAATAGAGACCAGGAAGTTCGCGTTTTGCTTACGCGCCACGTCCGAGCGTCCCATTACGGAGATAAAGTAGTCCCCGTCGCGGGTCAACACGCCTTTAAACATGGGGTCGTCATTGAGTAGCGAACGCAGTTTACGCGCGATAGCGATAGTGACGTTTTTCTCTCGCGTGCCGCCAGGGCCAATCGCCCCCGGGTCTTCCCCGCCGTGGCCCGCATCAATGGCGATAATCACTTTGTCACCGCTGACCGTCGCGCGTCGCGCGCTGGCCGCCGGACGCGTCACCGTATTGCTGCTGGTTGCCGCAGTAATGCGATCGTTCTGCGATTTAAACGGATTACGCGCAGGTTCAGAAGGACGCGGCGTATACACAGGTTCTTCCACGCGCTTCGCTACGACCGGCGGCGGTGGAGGCGGTGGCGGCGCGTCGGCATTGATGGTAAACACCACCGTATAGTTCGCCCCGTTTTGCTGCTTCACCGCCTTCGTTTTGCCCTTTTCGGTCAGATCAACCACCAGGCGTAACGACTGGCTATCCTGCGGTGTTCCCGAACGGATACTTTTCACCAGGTTGTTACCGCTGAACCGCAGCGGTAGCCCCTGGATCACGCCTGTTTGTTTGATATCCAGCGCCACGCTGTGGCTGTCTGGCTGTGAGAACGCATATTCAGGGTCGCCCATAAAGCTGAACGTGATCCGGGCCTGGCTTTCGCCGTTTGATACCTGAATATCTGAGAGGTTTGCCGCCCCGGCCTGCGCGCACAGCAGCACGGTGGCAGCCAACAACCAACCTTTAACGCGATTTATCATCCCGTCATCCCTACGCTTAACCGGCCAGTCGCGCCAGTAAGGAACTGCCTGATGAGGAAACAGCACTGATGCGTGCCTCACGCCCTTGTGCCTGGTAATCTAAGTGAATTTCGACATCCGGGTCAGGCAGCACACCCGCACCTTGTTGCGGCCACTCCACCAGGCAAATGGCGTCGTTGGCAAAATAATCACGGATCCCCATAAATTCCAGCTCCTCAGGATCCGCAAGGCGGTATAAATCGAAGTGGTACACCATGAGATTTTCAAGGGTGTACGGTTCAACCAGCGTGTAGGTTGGGCTTTTCACATTCCCGTTATGCCCTAACGCCTGCAAAAAACCCCGGCTGAAGGTGGTTTTACCCGCACCTAAATCACCATACAGATAAATGACGGTTGCCCCCTGACAGGCCTGCGCCACGCGCTTGCCGAGTTCTAAAGTGGCTTGTTCATCAGGTAAAGGAATCGCTCGATTAGTCATTTTCTACGTCAATCACATCCGGGTTAACAACACGCCGCAGCGTGCAAAAAAGATCGGTGGCCAGCATGCCGCGTGTACCGTAACGCGCGGCCAGTTTATCCGCCGCGACACCGTGGGCCACGCAGCCCGCGCAGGCTGCATCATAAAGGGGAAGTTTCTGTCCAAGCAATGCGCCAATGATGCCGGAAAGCACATCGCCCATGCCGCCGCTTGCCATGCCCGCATTTCCGGCATCAATAATGCCCTGCGTCTCGTCACTGGCGACAACGGTTCCTGCCCCTTTCAAAACAGCAACACCTCCGTAACGTTTTACCAGACGCTGAGCAGAAAGTAAGCGATCGCTTTCAATTTCTGCCACGCTGCAGTTAAGCAGGCGCGCGGCTTCGCCGGGGTGTGGCGTCAGAATGCGATTGTGACGCTTATCGGGGTTTATTGCCAGAAGGTTAAGCGCGTCGGCATCCCACAGCATCGGTTTACGAAAATTCTCGACCTTTTGCAGGGCCTGTTTACCCCATGCCTGCTGCCCAAGCCCGGGGCCGATCGCCACCACATCCGCCCATTCCAGGCTTTCTTCAAGCGACTGAGGCGTAAGCTCATGGACCATCAGCTCCGGTCGGGCCGTAACGATCGGCGCAATATTCTCAATGCGAGTGAGTACTCGCACTAATCCGGCACCGCTGCGCAGAGCCGCCTCGCCGGTCATGCGAATTGCACCTGCCGTACCATGATCGCCGCCAATAATCACCAGCCTGCCGTGATCGCCCTTATGGGACGTCTGCCGGCGCGGCGGGAGCCACGCCGCAAGCTGCGAAGCATCAAAACGCGCGAGGTGCGTTTCCTGCCCGGACAGCCAGCTCTCCAGCCCCAGCGCATGGTGGTGCAGCACGCCAACAACGTCTCGTGCTTTACCGGTCAGTAGCCCCGGCTTGAGGGCGATGAAGGTTACCGTATGTGCAGCCTGAATCACCGCTCCCGGCGTCGCGCCGGTTTGTGCGATCAGGCCTGAGGGAATATCCAGGGCAACGACCGGCGCGGAATGTCCGTTAGCGTGTTCAATAAGGGCGGCAATGTTCTCGCGAGGCGCACTGCGTAGCCCGGTACCCAGCAGACCATCAACAATCAGATCCACCTCTTCCGGCCAGACGATATCAGGCGCATGAATCACACCGCCTGCGTTAAGCCACGCCTCCCGGGCCGCGCTGGCCTCTTCCGGCAGCGGTTTATCGCTCTCCAGGGCCAGCAACGTCACGCGGATACCTGCCGCAACCGCCAAACGGGCGACAACGTAGCCGTCGCCGCCGTTATTGCCGTGACCGCACAGAATCAGCCAGTGGGCGGCATGAGGGTACGCGCTGCGGGCAACGTTAAACGCCGCCTCACCCGCGCGCAGCATCAGTTCATAAAGGGTAATCCCGAGGCTGTCTGCGGCCTCTTTTTCGGCGCGCCGGAGGTCATCCGCATGCCAGATGGAATGTGGTATACTTGCGGGGTTTTTCTTCACCGTATGGTCCGTCATGTCACAGCCCCTCGATCTCAATGAATTAGCGCAAAAAATTAAACAGTGGGGTGCTGAGCTTGGCTTCCAGAAGGTGGGCATTACCGATACCGACCTCTCCGCCAGCGAGCCGAAACTGCAGGCCTGGCTGGACAAACAATACCACGGCGAAATGGAGTGGATGGCGCGTCATGGCATGATGCGCGCCCGCCCTCACGAGCTTTTGCCGGGCACATTACGCGTCATCAGCGTGCGCATGAATTATCTGCCCGCCAACGCGGCCTTTGCGCGCACGCTAAAAAATCCCTCTCTGGGTTACGTCAGCCGGTACGCTCTGGGCCGTGATTACCATAAGCTCTTGCGTAACCGTTTAAAAAAACTCGGGGAAACTATTCAGCAGCACTGTGTTTCGCTGAATTTTAGACCCTTTGTCGATTCTGCGCCTATTCTTGAGCGCCCGATCGCCGAAAAAGCCGGGCTTGGCTGGACAGGTAAGCACTCACTTATCCTCAGCCGCGACGCCGGATCGTTTTTCTTCCTGGGTGAACTGCTGATTGATTTACCATTGCCGGTAGACGGCCCGGTAGAGGAAGGCTGCGGACGCTGCGTGGCCTGCATGACCATCTGTCCGACGGGTGCCATCGTCGAGCCTTACACCGTTGATGCGCGCCGCTGCATCTCCTACCTCACTATCGAACTGGAAGGGGACATTCCAGAGGAATTT